>Ga0209201_1002277_pt1 | contig 19224 bp, 14 predicted proteins | sample AD_UKC055_MetaG_FD_184411 | JGI IMG/M metagenome (GOLD analysis project Ga0209201, IMG submission 184411) | Active sludge microbial communities of municipal wastewater-treating anaerobic digesters from USA - AD_UKC055_MetaG (SPAdes) (version 2) | ecosystem: Engineered > Bioreactor > Anaerobic >...
TCCTGCCATTCATCCACCAGCTCCGGCGTCTTTTTAAAACCCTCGCCCTCGGCAAATTCCGTGATCAGAATTTTCGGCGCGTTCGCCTCGGTCAGCTTTTGAATCACGGCGCGGCCCTGCTCCCAGCCCTCGTTGCCGACGGAAAGGAAGCGTAAAAAACATTCGCGGCCGCCCGGGAAATCCTCAGGGCGTGAGCGTCCGAGGCCGAATCCTTCCAGCGCGCCGTGGCACCCGCATGTCCCCTTGGTAATCGCAACGGTCTCTCCTTTGGCGGCCCGGGCCAAAAGCAGCATGGAGCATAAAGGGTGGAGTTCCGCGGCGTCCGCCGGGGGCTCCCAGGTATAATTGATCGCCAGGGGGGGAAATCTCAGGGACAGCGCCTGTGCAATATTTGATTGCATATCCATCTCCTTACCGGGAAACTGCCGGCAACCCTTGCCGCCGGTTTTGTCCTCTATATATCACAAAGGCGAAATTTTTGAACGGTGGAGGCAGATAAAGTGATTTTCTTATTCAGTGCCGACCTGCAGGACACCCACGATAAGTAAAATTGATGATTAGATCTGGGAAACCATGAAGGGTTGCGTAGAAAAATGCAATTAAGTGAGTCCCCCGAATCCCCACAGTCCGGTAAATGGCACCCGCTTTTCGATCGTCTATTTTCCTTTGCGTCTTAATTTTAAAATTTTAAACATCGGAAAATATAGAACAATCAGTGCGATGACGATTAAGAAAAAACTGGCTGTAAATGTCATTTTATATGAAAAATGCAATGCGTTCAGATAATCTGACGAAATTGCAGAATCTCTTGTCAATGTCTCGCTGAAGTTCCCTATACCCGCTGAATAAATTGTTTCAAAAAGAATGATCCCGATTGCCAGAGAAGACCGGAGTATTATTTGAAAAATTCCCGCAAAAAGTCCTTTGCGATCGGACGAAACCATATTCATAAAAATCGATGTGGAAGGCGCGTTGTAAATCCCAAATCCCATCCCCATCATCACAAGATAGGCAATAGGAACAACCAGGCCATCGGTATGGAGGCCGAAAATCATAACCGCGCTTCCCGTCATCATACAAATAAAACCTGCCGTTCCAATCGTACGAAAATGAAATCTTGAAAAAATAAATGGGCTTAACAAATCCGTTATGACAAATACCAGTGAATAGATCATCAGTAGCGCGCCATAATAGACTATTCGCATATTCTTAATGTCATCGAAATAAAATGGCATTAAAAAATAATGCCCTCCCTGTAAAATAATCGGGATCGTAATGAGAATGACCACCAGGCCGAAGCCTTTGATTTTGAACAAGTTAACGTCCAGCAGGGGATTGGCGATGCGATTATTCCGTATGATAAAAAGCCCCGCAGATAAAACCCCTGCCCCCAAAAAAGCCCATAGCAGGATTGATCTGTATCCTAACTCCTTAAAGAAACTTATAAAAAGCATAAAGAAAAATGGCATTAGGAATCCGGAGACGGCAGAGGCGATATCAATACTCGGTTTTGCAGCAGTACGTTTTTCATCTACAGGAATACTCCGTATCGCAATGAAATAAAAACATAGCGCCATAATCAGGTTGATGTAAAAATTCCATCTCCACCCCAGATATTCTGTAATTAACCCTCCCACGGGAGCGCCAATAGCCATGGCAATCGCTGAACCAATATTTAAAGCCGCATAACCCCTGACAACCAGATCGCCGGAGAGATATCTGGCAACCGCTGAATACGACGCAACGACAAGCATTGCCCCCCCCAAACCCTGAAAGAAGCGAAAAACGATCAGGCTAAGAACAGTCTGCGCAACTCCACAAAGAATCGAGAATAGCGTGAACAGGAAAACCCCGAGTGTAAAAATTTTTCGAATATCGATAATGTCTGAAAATCTGCCAAGAATAAGCATGGATGAAATGAAGGCCAACAAATAGGCAACTAAAATCCATGATACGAGACCGGTTCCCGTGGAAAACTGTTCGGCCATGACAGGAAGCGAAACAACAAGCCTTGTACCGTCAAAAGACGGCAGAAAATATAAAGAAACGACACTGATTATGAAAATTCGGAAACTGGTTGGCAATTTCTCCACCTTTTAATGAGTAAGAGCTTCCTGTTTGATGGGGCAAATGATATTCAGCAACGGATTTCCTGTGCGTCGAGAGGATTCTATGCATGTAATTGCACGTTCGCCATTTATGACACGAATGGATGCTCTTTTTTACTTTTTGTTGTTTTCAGCGGCCGCGGGAGAAACGCCCGTTTCCTGAGCCAAAAAAGCATCAAGTCTCTTCTTTAAACTTTCCTGATCACACAGGAAGGCAAAATGCCCGCAGACGCCGTTTAGGTCGGCTGTTTGCGCCCCGATCAGGCGGGCGAATGCTTTCGCTTCCTCCCTGCTTGTAACCTGATCCTGGGCGGACGTTATCACCAGGCATTCGGCGCGCACAGCAGCCGCAGCTTTTTGGCGGTCGCCGCCGAAATCTTTTAGAATATCATGACTCATAATGGCCGTGACCTGACGGCTCCAGTTGTATGCGTCATAGCGGGAAAGCTTTTCCTGCTGATCGGCTAGAAAGACAGGGAAAGCGGCGGCGCTCGTGTTGGCTGTACGGTAGTCGGGCGGCCAGACCTGCATGACATGCAAAGGCGCCAGGGCTTTCATGGCCTCTTCACTTCCCTTGCATTCCCCGATCTGCTCAAGAATCCCCATCTGAGCCGACCAGAACAGCAGTTCGTAAGATGTCATCCAGGGACTGCCGGCGATGGGAACGGCCCGGTCCATAAAATCCGGATAGGAAACCATCCACTGGAACGTTGTCATGGCTCCCATGGAGATGCCCGACACGGCGCGGACATGGCGGATATTCAAATGCCGGGTCAGGAGAAGATGCTGGGCGCGAACCAGATCGCGGAGGCTGAACCGCGGAAACGCTTTTCCTTTCTGAAGCGCGCTGTTGGAGGGCGAGGACGACACGTTGTTGGCGAAGGCATCCACCGCAATGATATAGTGCTTCGAACTGTCGAACACCTTGCCGGGACCGATGAAACCGAGATCTGCCAGTTCCTTTGATGTGCCGGCAAGCCAGGTGGAAACCAGCACGACATTGGATTTTTCTTCATTTAAGGCTCCGCGGGTGAGGTAGCCCAGACGACAGTTCTGAATTACGTTCCCGTTTTCCAGTCGGAAATCGCCCAGGTCTGCATACCGGACCGAATCGTCCGACCAAACGTTTCCATAAAAAACAAAGATACTGACGGCGAACAAAAATGTGAATAATTTTGTCTTAAATGTCATGGGACGACTCCTGAAAAAAAGGTTGAGCCATCATAAGCAAAACGATGTGAACAGTCAATCCGGAACAAAAAAGCCTAAACAAACAAGCTTAAACGGCAATGGCACGGGCAAATAAGGAACCCGTAGTCGGTGGCGCACTTCATGCCCGGCAGGAATGCTCTTTACACCACGGTCAGCTTTTTCAGTAGGCAGCAGGATGCCGCCTTCTCCCGGAATCGCCTGTCTTTTTCAGCGGAATTCGTACTTTTAAAAACAAGAACTGCAACCTGGTTTGAGGTTGCGTTTGCTGTCAGGACAAAGGTAGAGCGCCCGCCTATTTTTGACGGTTGAAGATGCAAATCTTCGGAGTGATTAATTCCGCTGCGGCCTGGCCGGTTCAATCGAATCATCTTTTGATCCCTTTCGATCTGTTTTCTTTTGCGTGTCGGATCCGCGCCAGGATATTTTTGTAAAGCGCGGCAAAAAATATACTGATGATCAGGATCGCGAGCGCAGCGGGAACGATCCATGCGGCGGTAAGGGTCTTATTCACGCCGAATAACATCTGCAGCCACAGGATAATAACCCATTGGATACAGTAAATGTTGATAAGATTGGCGCTGGTGCTCGAGATGAAACGCAGCAGGACTTCGTTGCGGACGCTGCGCATGGCAAAAAATACGACAGCGGAAAACATAAAGAAGGCTAAAAAAGACAGCGTGCTGATCATCATGTTTTGCCGGTACTGCGCGTCTCCGGCCAGCACAAACAGCTCCGGAACATTCAAGCCGGTCAGGCTGAGCGCCACCCACAGGCACACAAAAACGGGTGGAATGCCAAACAGCAGTTTTCGATAGAATTTCGGCTTGTCCGCGACGTACTTCAGAAGATTCCCGCAGGTATATCCGAATGTCGGGTAAACGAACCAGAGCATCAGCGGGAAGCTGGTGTCGGAATTCACGTAAACAAAAAGCCCGACCAGCATGTCCATGACAGGGGTTCCTGTTGTGGCTTCCGTCCACAGGCCGGCCGCCGTCTGCAAGACGAGGGCGATTAAGAGCATCACCGGTGGAGCGATCCGGAATTTCATGAAAAGTGCGACCAGAAGGAAGGACAGGCCGGCCAAATGCAGGATATCCACATTCATCAGCGCGCTCAGATACGCCTTCGGCTCCGGAGATCCGGTTCCCGAAAGCGAAATGATCAATAGGGGTATGCCCTCGCGCACGAGATTGAGCAGATAACCGTAAAACAACAAATGCCAGCCGCGATTGGCGAAAGCGGCCGGCGTTTGCCGGGGGGTGTACGCCATGCCGATCCCCATGCAAAACATGAAGAGCGAGGCGCCGACCAAACCGCCGCCTACCTGCAGGACCCACTCGGCGGTTGTGCCCGGCAGGACGCTGGTATCGTATATGCTGAGTTTCTCGTACACATGCACGAAAACCATGCCGATGATGAGGATCACCTTCAGCAGATCAAATTCCGTTTGTCTTCCAGTGTTGCTTTTCTCCAAAGATACAACGGCCATATTCATCTCGCTCAATTGATAATTGATATGAACTTCCTTTTTGTGAGCCGAAGTATATTAAGCCGTCTCTTGTGTGTCAAGAATGTTTTGCCACAATATGTGGGGTACAGCGCGGATGAGCGCGCTGAAGGTATTTGGCAATATTCGTTCTAATGAGAAATCTGCATGCCTTTTGATCTATTCCGATGCCAGGATGGCCAATTTAACCGAAATTTGAGCAAACATCACCCTCATGCATTTTTTTCACAACGCGTTATGACTGAATGTATTCATCCCATGAGTATTCGGGGTCGGCGCAAGCGTCGGCTTGTGGATGTGGCGTATGAGCGAGATCATCAGCGCGATAAACCACATTCCCTTCCTGTTCCAGATACCGCAGGCACACCTGAGAGAATGACGCCCGGATGATCTAACGCGCCAGATTCTCCGTGGACGTCTCATCTTTTGGTGAAAGAGTTCACCCTCCCCCTGCCCCTCCCATCAAGGGAGGGACCTTACCGTGGCGATGTCACAAGAAATCCTACGGATAAAAATCCCTCTTACGGAGAAACCGTGCAGACAACTCTTTGAAGGTGAAGAGACCCTCCATGGAATCCCTCCCATCAAGGGAGGGATCTTACAGTCGAGGAACGGTTTAAAAACCGTTCCCTGCATACTCTCGGAACAGTCGCGACTTTTCCCTACATTGCCTTAGAACGGTCACGATAACCTAATACGCTGAAGGGCACGAGAGGTCACAGGCCGTTCCCAATACCCGTAAACAGGGTGCGTTCGCCCTACATGAAGCTTTCTTCGGCGATGTCGATCGCGCTGCGGTCGCCGAACTTCATCGACTTGAGATAACCGAAGAGTTCGGGAACGTGATTCATGATATAGAACCGGGCCGTGGCGATTTTGCCCTTGTAGAAAGCGGCGTCGATTTCGCCTTTCTCTTTCATCTTGGCCGAAGCCAGAAGCGCCTGGTCCAGAAGCAGCATGCCGCAGTAAACTCTCGCGCCCGCGTGCATGGTCCGGGTGGCAAAAAGTTGTTTCATCTGCTTGTCGCCTTTCGTCCAGGCGTCATTCATGTTGACGATTTCTTTGAAAGCCGTCATGGCTTCCGCCATCATGGCAAATTCCTCTTTGAACTCGTCGGTTTTCTTATTGGCGACGAAGTCGTCGATTTCCTGCACCCACTTTTTGAACGGCGCGCCGTCCTTCATGGTGAACTTGCGGCCAGTATAATCCTGCGCCTGGATGAAGTTGGTGCCTTCCCAGATTCCGTAAATCACAACATCCCGGTACAATTCCGCCGGGGCGTACTCTTCCGTAAAGCCGTAGCCGCCGTGGCACTGGATGGCGTCGCCGGTGGTGAGCCTGGCCATATCGGACGTATAGGCCTTGCACATGGGATTGTTGATCGCAAACATGTCATCGTAATACTCCCGCTCTTCGGGCGTGGCGGCGTCCACGGCCAGGTCGCGGTAGAGATAGGACTTGTAAATGAGCGCCCGGCAGGCCTCCAGAACGGCCTTCTGGGACAACAGCATGCGGCGGACATCTTCGTGTTCGATGATCCGGACGCTGGAGCCCTTGGGGTTGGTGGAATGTTTGCTCTGCACGCGCAGCTTGGTGTAATCCAGTGCGGAGTAATAAGCGGAGCCGATGCAGCCTAGCGAGAACAAGCCGGTATTCAGGCGTTCTTCGTTCATGTAGGCAAACATCTGCTTCATGCCGATGCCGCGTCCGTCTTTCACTTCCGCTTCGCCCACCATCCAGCCGTAGCAGTTGTCGTTTTCACCCATGGAAAGGGTGGCGGTCGTCGAGCCGTGAATGCCCAGCTTGTGCTCGATGCCCATGGTGGTGACGTCATTCCAGGCGCCCAGCGAACCGTCCTCGTTGACCCAGAACTTGGGCACTATAAAGAGCGATATGCCGGCGGTGCCTTCCTTGGCGCCCGGCGTCTTCGCCAGCATCAGATGGATGATGTTTTCGGCCAGGTCATGGTCGCCCGACGAGATAAAGCATTTCGTTCCGGTGAGCTTATACTTGCCGGGCGTCTCGGTGGGAAAAGCCTTGCTTTGCACCGCACCGACTTCGGAACCCGCGCCCGGTTCGGTAAGCCCCATGGTGCCGCCCCATTCGCCGGTGCGCAGTTTGGGGATGAACAGGTCCTGCTGTTTTTGCGTGGCAAATTCATGAAGCACGGTGATGGCGCCCTGCGTCAGACACCAGAACATGACGATCGACGGCGACGCGGCAGACTGCATCTCCAGAATCGGAGCATACCAGCACAGCGGTATCTTGCCTTCGCCGCGATAGCCGAACTGGGGGCCCAGCTCGGCATCCATCACGGTTTTATAAACCGTCTTGAACGAGTCGGGGGTCGTCACGGCATGCTCGTTGCCGCCCACAAATTTCGCGCCGGGTTCATCTGCGTCTTTGTTGGCCGGACACATCACGTCGCGGCAGACTTTAAAGTTGACATCGAGGAAGCTGTCGATGTCGTCCATCCCGAAGTAATCCTTATAAGCGTCAAGGGCCAGGAGCTTTTCCACGCCAAGCCATTCCTTGATCTGGAACATGATGTCCCGCGTCTGATACAACCAGTTACTGTGTGCCATCTTCAATTCCTCCTGATGAAAATAAAAGGCATAGAATGAAACGAATCATCTTCCCCGTAAGATTAAAATTCCTCTTACCCGATTCGTGTACATGGCCCCTGCCAGAGCATGGATTCATGCAAAGCCGTTGTTCATTGACTGCCGTTAGAAAATTATCGTCCTGTCCGCCTTCTTTTTTTACGACCGGGCCCTCCGCGTTATTTCCCCTTAAATACCGCGGTGCGCCGCTCGACAAAAGATTGCAGACCCTCCTTCATATCTTCACTTTTCATGACCTGGGCGACATCCCGAAACATGACCGCTAAAGCCGCTTTGTCGCCTTCCTCGGCGGCTTTGCGGCACGAGGCCAGAGCCCCCTGCACACCCAGCGGCGCGGCCCGCGCCACGCTACGGGCGATTTCCAGCGCAAGGTCCAATTGTTTGCCCGGCTCCGTCAGATGCTGAACCAGACCCAGGCGGTAAGCCTCGGCCGCGCTCATTTCTTCCCCGGTCAGCATGTAACGCATGGCATTGGCCCAGCCGATTTCGCGAGGCAGCCTCAGCGTTGCCCCGGCGGCCGGAAAGAAACCGCGTTTGACTTCCAGCATGGCAAAACGGGTATCGTTGGCTGCCACCCGGATATCGGTACTCAGCATCATCTCGAAACCCCAGGTGTAACAATAGCCCTGGACGGCCATGACAACCGGTTTGCGGCAGCGCCTTTGGCTCATCACATAAAACGGATCGATTTCATTTTCTGCGACAAAAGGAAATCCTTTGCCCGCGTCGAAGGTCCCGCCCCAGTCCGTCAGCTCCAGACCGGATGTGAAATGAGGTCCCACCGCATAGACCAGACCCACACGCGCATCTTCTTCCTGATCCAGACGAAAGTAAGCCCGGGCCAGATCGTGATACATGCCTTGTGTCATGGCATTGTATTTTTCAGGCCTGTTGATTTCAATGAGCAGAAGATGATCTTCGATTTTAACATTGACGGTCATGCCGAATACGTCCCGGAATAAAATAAACTGACCGGCAGTATATGGAAAGGATTGACGCCTGTCAACGCCGGAAATTGAAATCTGAAACGGATAACCGTGGCCCCGGTTTAAGAGTTTTTTCCGGAAGTTTTTTTTCTGCGACATTTTTCACTTCTTAATGAACAACCACTATGCGCTCATCCGTCGGGTTTTCCACGGCAACCAGACGATGCAGATAGTCCCGAAACGCATCGCTGTCGATAATCCCCGTATCACTGCGGAAACCGGTCGCTTTTTTCAAGGTCGCAAAGCCGTCGCCTCCACCGGCAACAAACGCAATTGTTACAATGCGATAGATCTTCGACGCCTCCGCCGCCCGGTAGACGCCTTCCGCATCCCGGATGGTCAGATCAGACACTCTCTCTCCCGCCCCAGCCGACACATAGACGGTAAATTTCATACCGGCCACGTAAGGCATATAATCAGAGCCATAATTTTTAATCAGAAAATCGATGCCCTCTTCCAGGGCGGTTTTGATTTCAGCCCCGGTCAGATCGAGAAGCATCAATGTATTGCCAAACGGCATGACCTCCAGAATATCACCGACGGTAATGTCGCCCGCTTCAAGATCGCGCCGAACGCCCCCGTAGTTGAGAAGCGCCGCCCGGGTATCGGGTACGGAGCCCAGCATGGAATCGCAAGCCAGCGGACCGGGACCGCTGTTGATGCCTCGGGCAATCAGGTTCAGTGCGGTCGCAACTTTCTCCTGCCGGAACACTGCTACCTGCGTGGCGTAGGGCTCCAACCTTGCCTTGACCTGCGGGTCTTCCGGATAAATCCGTGCCGAACCGGCGGCGTCAAGGGCGGCAAGGATATCCCCGTAAGCCTGCGAACCGGGCTCAACCGTCGCGCCGTTCTGGACAAAAACATCGCCCACGGGAATAGTCATCCGGGCCTGATGACTGATGATTTCGCCTGTCGGGGTGAACCGCACGGAAATCCGGCCCAGGACGTGTCCCCACTGCCAGGCCTGAAGGACCAGAACCTTACCCCCGCCGGGCGCCATCTGCTCCGAGGGATAGGGACCCGCAGGCGTCAGTCCGATCAGCGAAAGTCCCTGATCATCACCCAGCAGCGAATGGCTGTGACCTCCGACAATAATATCAATGCCTGCAACCTGCCGGGCCAGCGCCAGATCTTCCTGATAGCCCAGATGCGACAAAAGAATAATCTTATTGATCCCCATCGCGGTCAACTCGGCCACCTGGGCCCGGGTACTGGCCACTGCGTCATGAAACACAGCGCCACCGACATCAAGAGTGGTCTGGGGCGTTGTTTCCGTGGTCACACCGATAATGGCCACGCGTTCGCCCGAAACCGTCTTAATAAGGTAAGGCGCAACCAGAACCGCAATGGCCGGTTCGCCGGTAAAGTCGATGTTGGCGGAAAGCCACGGAAATCCCGAACGGGTGATCCAGTCGGGAATCGGCTGGCAGCCCCGGTCAAATTCATGGTTGCCGAAAGTCATGGCATCAATGCCCAGAAGCTTCAGGAAATCGAATTCAACCTCCCCTTTGAAAAGCGTAAAATACAGCGTTCCCTGAACCGCATCTCCACCATGGAGCAACAAAAGATCCGGCCAGATTGCGCGCATCCGGTCTATCGCGGTCTTCAGCCGGGCAAAGCCCCCCGCCTGCACAGTGGTTTTGACGTCATTGACCCAGAAATTAACCGCCACCGGCTCCAGATGGGAATGGGTATCGTTCAGATGCACCAGCGTCAGCGTATAGGCGGAATCCTGATTTCCGCCGGAGCAGGACACAAGCGCAATGAAAAAAAAGACAAGGCAACCCTTTACAACTTTTTGAAACCGGTCCATTTTTCGGAATTTCATCGGGCATCGCTCCCTTAAGAAAAAATCGGCTCTCCGCTCTTGCGTGGGCGTCGGGCTAACCCTATATCGTCAAGTGCAATGGTTTTCTTGACTAAAAAAGCCCGATTCCATCAGGCCTTTGGAGAAGTAGCCCTCGCAGACAAAACACTCTGAAAAACCTACATGCAGTAAACCCGTCCGTCGCAACGGGGGGGGCGCGCAGAATTTCGTCGAAACCATAATAATATCAAAATGATTAGACTCATGGACGAAGGGTATTTTTATTCCCTTTAATATTCCACTTGACAGATTATGGTTTAAAACCAAAACTTACAAAAAAACTATTATATTTGGCAGAAAAACTTTCGAAAATATTAAAGCATTAAATCCAAATAACAATTACCTAGTTCTTACAAAACAAAAAAATTTTAAAGTTTTTGAAAAAAATATAAAAATAATAGATACCCTTGAAAAAATAAAAAATTCAGATGACGTTTGGATTTGTGGTGGTGAAGCAATTTATAGGCAAACTTTAAAAAATTGCAAATTTTTGTTCTTAACCACAGTTAAAAAAAATTATAATGGGGACAAGTATTTTCCAAATTTTAAAGATGATTTTATTTTAGAAGAAAAAATATTTGAAAACGAAGAATTGTGTATTGAAAAGTATAAAAATAAAAAGGCGGAAACAGAATAATGATAGATAAAAACCGAATAAGAAAGGCCACTTATGAACTTATTTCAGCTCTTGATGATGACCCAAACAGAAATGGCTTAATAGAAACCCCAGACCGAGTTGCTAATATGTACGAAGAATTATTTTCAAAAACTCAAGAAAACCCAAAATTTCTTTTAAAATATTTTGAAGAAAGCACCATCTATGACGGAATTGTTACTTTGAAAGACATTGAATTTTGTTCAATTTGCGAACACCATTTGCTACCATTTTATGGGAAAGTTAATATATCATATATGCCCGAAAAAATAAAAATAATAGGACTCAGCAAAATCGCAAGAATCGTTGACTATTTTTCTAAAAAACTTCAGTTGCAAGAAAGGCTAACCACTGAAATCGCAGATTTTTTGGAAGAAGAAGTTTCACCACGCGGAGTTTTAGTTGAAATTGAGGCAACACACATGTGCATGAAAATACGCGGCGTAAAAAAATCCGATGCAAAAGTAGTTACTAAGATATCTAGAGGAGAGTTTAAATGCTCATAAAAAACAAAAATTTTGAAATCGGTAAAAAAACTTACATAATAGGAATACTCAACGTAACACCTGACTCTTTTTCAGACGGCGGAAAATTTAATGACGTGGAAAGAGCTTTAGAACACGCAAAAAAGATGATAGAACAGGGCGCAGATATCATTGACATAGGTGGAGAATCCACTAGAAAAGATTTTGCAGAAATAAGTGAAGAAGAAGAACTAAGCAGAATAATTCCTATCATTCAAAAAATTATAAAAGAAACTGATATACTTATATCAGTTGATACAAGAAAACCCAGGGTTGCTGAAGCGGTACTTAAGTTAGGCGCTTCAATAATTAATGATTTTTCAGGCCAAATAGATGATAAGATGGCAAAAGTTTGCGCTAAATATGGAGCGGTTTATATAATCACACGAAGCTACAGAAATTATAGTTCTGAAAATTTTATAGAAAACTGCATTAAAACTTTGAAAAATGATATAGAAATCGCATTAAAAAATGGTATTGACCGTAAAAATATTATAATTGATCCCGGACTTGGTTTTTTTAATGGTTATGAAGAAAATTTTGAAGTAATAAATAATCTGGAAAAATTTTGTCAACTTGGATTCCCTGTACTAATTGGTGCTTCTAGGAAAAGTTTTTTAGGAAAATTACTTGGCGATGCTTCACCTCTCGAGAGAGAATCTGCGAATTTGGCTATTACTACGATTTCAGCTTTAAAAGGCTGCAGTTTCGTAAGAGTTCATGACGTTAAAAAAAATAAAGACGCTCTTCGTGCAGTTGAGGCAGTTTTGAAACAAAGAAATTTAGATTTATCCGCAAGCCAATATTCATCATAGCGAGGAGCATAAGCAATGCGGCAATTCAGAAATTCTTCCCTCTGTGAGGGGGAAAAGAGAAAAACTGACGGAGGCTTAACCCTAAATGAACAAATTTTTTGAAGATACAATTTATATTAAAGATTTAGAAATACCCGCTAAACATGGCGTAAATGACGAAGAAAAAAACTTGGCTCGAACTTTTCTTGTTTCAATAAAAATCGGATTAAATTTTGAAAACATAAATGATGACATAAACAAAACAGTAAACTACTCAGCGATTTGTCAAAAAGTTACCAATTGGATGCAACAAAACAGTTTTAATCTTCTTGAAACTTGTGCTGAATTTATGGCAAAAAATTTACTGCAAGATTATCCTGAAATTATCAGCACTGAGGTTGAAATCAAAAAGCCAGGAGTTTTTCTTTCCAAAACTCTTAAATATGCATCAACAAAAGTGAAAAGAAGCTGGCACAATGTTTTTATCGGAATAGGTTCAAATCTCGGAAACAAAAAAGAAAACATTGACAAAGCTTTGAAGTTAATACAAAATGAAAATTTAAAACTAATTGGAGTTTCAAAAACATATGAAACCGCTCCGGTAAGTGATATTCCTCAAGATGATTACTTAAATTGTGCGGTCGAAATAAAAACTTTACTTAGTCCCGCTGCGCTTATGGATTTTTTATTAGATACAGAAAAACAATTACATCGCACCAGAGAAATTAAATGGGGACCTCGCACCATTGACCTTGACATACTTTTTTATGACAATATTATTTGCAATAATAAAAAAATAACTATTCCTCATCCTAGACTTCATAACCGCTTATTTGTTTTAGATCCTATGAGTGATTTATCGCCTCATTTTTTGCACCCGATTTTAAATAAAACGATTTTAAATTTGAAAGAAAATCTTGAAAAAGAAGCAAATTTAAGATAGAGGAACATTATGATAAGTTTAAAACAATTAACATTTTTAAAAATCGTGGTGCTAATGGCAATAATTTTAGTTGTTTGGGCTATAACATAGTATCCGTTTTATATTTTCAAAATATTTCCTAATAATTTAAATGAAATTACTAAGCAATTATTGCCTTGCTTACGTGAGATTATTAGAATGATTCCTGCATTCGTCTTTATTGGATTATACAGCAAAAATATAAATTTAAAATTCAAGGAATTATTTTCATTTAAATTTAATTACAAAATATTTTCTGTTTTTCTAGGCATATTTTTGCTTTATTTTTTTGTCGTTTCATTTTACAATTATGGTAATTTACATCTAAACCCAAAATATACTAGATTTTATGATATAATCTTATGGCTATTATTAGGTATTTGTCAAGAATTAGTTTTTCGTGGCTGGAGTTTTTATGCTTTTTATTCCGTAACTTCAAGAAAAAATGCAATAATTTTATCAAGTATATTTTTCGCTACAAGCCATTGGTTTGCTTATTTTTGGAACCTTAATCTTGACATTTTAAAAATTCTAAATGTTACGGTTTTCACATTTACTTTTGGCGTTGCTATGTGTTTTATTTTGATAAAAAGCAAAAATAAATCTATTGTTCCTTGCATAATTTTACATACTTTATGGGACTTTTTATCGATAGCAATTAATTAAAACAACGATTTTGTATTTCTAAAAATTTTATAAATAATGAGGTTCAAATGAACTATAAAAAAGCTGCTGAAATTATACTAAATTATGCTCAACCTAGCATGAATCTGGGCTTACAAAGAATCGAAAAACTAAATAATCTGCTAGGAAGTCTTGATTTAAAAACAAAATTTGTTCATGTTGCAGGAACAAACGGAAAAGGTTCAACCTCCACCATGATTGCAAACATACTCACTGAGGCGGGTTATAAAACCGGCCTTTTTACATCACCATGTATTAAAAATTTTAACGAAAGATTTAAAATAGACGGAAAAGACATTTCCGACGAAGAACTCCTAAGAATCTCAAAAAAGATAAAACCTCTTGTTAAATTCATGGACGAAGCTCCTACTGAATTCGAATTAATTACAGCAATCAGCCTCGAATACTTCACCAAAAATAAGTGTGATATTGTAGTTTTTGAAGTTGGATTAGGTGGAAAGTTAGACTCCACAAATGTTATAAGTAAAAAAGAAGTTGCCGTTATAACTCACATTGGGTTCGACCACGAGGCAATTCTTGGCAGCACTTTAGAGATTATCGCACGCGAAAAAGCAGGGATAATCAACCCTGGATGTGATGTAGTGGTTTATAGTCAAAAGTCATCAGTTCAAAAAATAATTCATAAAACTTGCAGCAATCTCGGAATTACTCCCCGCGACGTAAATTTTGAAAACATTGAAACAATAAAAACAGATTTAAACGGTCAATATTTTAACATTCCTGAATTTCCAAATTTATTTTTGCCTATTTTAGGCTCACAACAACAAAAAAATGCGTGCGTAGCAATTGAAACAATAAAAACACTTAAAAAAAGAGGATTTAAAATATCCAAAGAAAATATCTATTCAGGCCTTAAGGATATTAAAATTCATTCAAGATTTGAAGTAATTAATAGAGAACCGACTGTGATTTTAGACGGCGCACATAACCCGCAAGCATTTGAAATTTTATGCGAAAATCTAAAACAATTTTTTAAACAGAAAATTGTTTTTGTGATTGGTGTTTTGAAAGACAAAAATTACAAAGATATGATGAAAATTATTAAGCCAGTTGCAAAAAAAATTTATGCTGTTACTCCTAACTGCGAAAGAGCACTTGACTCCAAAAAGCTTTTCAAATTTTTGCAGACCTTAGAGATACCTGCAATTGACTGCAAAAATATAAACAAAGGCGTAAAACAAGCGATTACTGAATCAGACAGAAGTGACGTTATATGTGTGACGGGATCTTTTTATTTGGGCGAAACGCTTTAGAACATACCGCGCTTCAACAATCTAGAATAATGCTAATTTCAATAGCTTTTATTCTAGATTTTTTATTATGTCAATTAAAGATATGTTTACAAAAATTTTGATCTATATGCTATTGATATTTTTTGTATTTAATGTATAATTTTATAATAAATAATATCAATTGATAAGAACTTCCTTTTTGTTGTTGGCAGTATAAGAAACGTGTTCTTGTGTGTCAAGAATATTTTGCCACAAGATGTGGGATGCCGTATGGATGTTCCCGTTATAGGTATTTGGCAACATTCGTCCTATTGAGAAATATCCTCTCTTTTCATCCTGTTCAGATGCCAGGAAGGCCAATTTAACCGGACTTCAGGCAGATCTCTCCGGTACGCCTTATTTTTTTTTAAGAAAGCGCTATGACTGAACGTAATCATCCCATGAATATTCAGGATCGGAATAGGCGTCGGTTTGTGGATGCGGCGTATGAGCGCGATAATCAGCAGGGGCGTATTCGATGTTTGGCGGATCATGGATTTTGGGCGGCGGTCTTGACCGGACCAGCCAGAGGCCCAGATGCGTTAGAATATCGCGGATAACCTGCGCGTCTTCGATGAAGCTGATGATGCGCATGGCGCCCTTGCATTTCGGACAGACCAGAGGATCGACCTCGTATATTTTCTGAATCAACCTTGCCCAATTTATCCGGAAGACTTTATTATTTTCAACCGGTTCAGTCATACAGGGAATGATGTCGTCCGTGCCTTTTTGTTTCCGTTTTCCCCGGGCGACGTTGCTGTAATAGCCATAGTATCTGACCATCTGCTCGCCCCGGTTCGGGATATGTGAACACATTGATGCCAGCCAGTCCAGTGCAGGGAAGCTCTTGTTTGTCTTTTTGTCCTTGGCCGTATAGACGACCGTGCCTTCCTGATCCAGATACTTCATGCGTTCCTGAGAGAACGAAGCACGAATAATGTAACGTGCCAGATTCTCCATCGCCGCGTCATCTTTCGGCGAAATCCGGTTGCCACAAAAGACATTGAAGCCGGAATGCCGCCATGTCGAGAGCATGGCAATCATCTCTTTCGTTATCTTTCCCCGCTTCAGAAGCATTTTGAATACCTTGTGTCGGAAAATGGCCTCCAGCTTTTTTAATTCCAAAGGCGGCGCAACACGGAACATGCCTTTGTTTCCATAAAAGCAGCCGTCCGTCAGGAGGATATGGCAGTGGGGATTGAAACCGAGGAATTCGCCGAAGGTCTGGACGGCGATGACCGCGCCGGGTAGGGGTTCCTTTTCCGGCACGACCTGCTGCATGAAAACTTTCAGAGACTCCCATGCGCAGCGGCTGAGGGCGGCGAGCAGTTTTCTATCATACAGAAAATAACGGCGAAGAATCTTCGGGATGCTGAATATGAAATGCCGGTGGGGTATCTTTTTAAGGACGTCCAGGCAGAGCCACTCCCCAAATTCCACCACGCGCTTCTGGTGACAGGAAGGACAGAAATGACGGCGTTTGCAGGAAAATGCAAGCAGGTATTCATGGCCACAGTCTTTGCACTTCACGCGAGCAAAGCCGTTTTTCAGATCGCCGCAGTCAAGATATCGGTAGATTACCTTTTCGACATAGGGCCGCCAGAAGCCGTACTGTCGGGCGAAACGGTCGTTGTATTCCTGCACAAAGGTTTCAAAATAATCTTCCACGCAATGATAATAATCCGAGTCTTGCGGCCGCCGGGGGCGGTATTCTTTCGCCGGTAATGACATGTCTTGCTCGCTCGGAATTGTGGATGAGAGTATTCGGTGCGAGCAAAACATAGTAGAACGTACGTTCTATTGTCAAGGGGTGATTTTGGGGGCGAATTGCCTCGAATATAATTTTTTAAACTTGAATGATGTTGTGCTGTAGTGTATTGTAGTGCAGGAGGTGCGTTATGAGAAGCGTTCTGTCTGTCAGTCTGCCGGAGAAAATGGCGTCGGAACTGGATGCCATTGCCCGTGCAACAGGAAGAAATAAGAGTGATATTGTGAAAGAGTCACTGGGTGTCTTTTTATGGGAGGCCAGATTCCGCAGGATGAAGAAGAGCCTGAGCCCCAAAGCAAAAGCGTCAGGCCTGATCACGGATGACGATGTTTTCAAGGTTATATCGTGAAGGCGGTATTGGACACCCATGTTCTGATTGCCGCCTTTCTGACGGAAGGGCTTTGCTCCGGCCTGATGATCCGTGCGCGCAAGCAGGCATTCAGCCTCGTTCTGTGCGATGATATTATCAGCGAGTTTGAAGGTATCCTGAGAAAAAAATTCAAAATCACCTCGGCCGATGTTTCCGAAATCTCGGCCATTGTTTCAGAAGCAGCGTCTGAAATCATTCATGATCTGAGTCCTTTTCCGAATATTTGCAGGGATCCGAATGACAATATGATTATCGCCTGTGCCGTCGATGCGCAAGCCGATTATATTGTTACCGGTGATGAAGACCTGCTGATCCTCAAGAAATATAAGGATATTGTCATCATGAATCCGCGAAATTTTGAAGCCTTGTTTGCCGACTGATGTTGACGGTTTCGGGCAGGTCGAGTAAGCACCTTTCTCCTTCTTGGCGGTGAATAAATGGGGACGTCCATTTTTGGGGAGTTCAGAAGCGGAAATTCTTAGAACCATCACCATTATATTCTTTCCGATAAAACGAAAGGCTGAAGCGCAGAGCGCTTCAGCCTTCTTTCTGCATAAAGTAATTTTAATATCCCTGGATACCGGCCTTCGCCGGCATGACGAATTTTACCTCATAGCCTGTGTAGTCTAAAAGCCTACAGCCTGCTTTCCTCTCGCCCTACATGAAACTTTCTTCGGCGATATCGATCGCGCTGCGGTCGCCGTATTTCATGGTCTTCAGATATCCGAAGAGATCGGGAACATGATTCAGGACATAGAACCGGGCCGTGGCAATTTTGCCCTTGTAGAAATCGGCGTCGATTTCGCCTTTCTCTTTCATCTTCGCCGCCGCCAGCAGCGCCTGGTCCAGAAGCAGCATGCCGCAGTAGACTCTCGCACCTGCATGCAGGGTCCGGATGGCAAAAAGCTGTTTCATCTGCTTGTCACCTTTCGTCCAGGCGTCATTCATGTTGACGATCTCTTTGAAGGCCGTCATGGCCTCCGCCATCATGGCGAATTCCGCATTGAACTCGTCAGTTTTTTTATTGGCGACGAAGTCGTCGATTTCCTGCACCCACTTTTTGAACGGCGCGCCGTCCTTCATGGTAAACTTGCGGCCGGTATAATCCTGCGCCTGGATGAAGTTGGTGCCTTCCCAGATTCCGTAAATCACCACATCCCGGTACAGTTCCGCCGGGGCGTACTCTTCCGTGAAGCCGTAGCCGCCGTGGCACTGGATGGCGTCACTGGTGGTGAGCCTCGCCATATCGGAGGTATAGGCCTTGCACATGGGATTGTTGATCGCAAACATATCATCGTAATACTCCCGCTCTTCGGGCGTGGCGGCATCCACCGCCAGATCGCGGTAGAGATAGGACTTGTAAATGAGCGCCCGGCAGGCTTCCAGAACGGCCTTCTGGGACAAAAGCATGCGGCGGACATCTTCGTGTTCGATGATCCGGACGCTGGGGCCCTTGGGGTTGGTGGAATGTTTGCTCTGCACGCGCAGCTTGGTGTAATCCAGTGCGGCGTAATAGGCGGAACCGATGCAGCCCAGCGAGAACAGGCCCGTGTTCAGGCGCTCTTCGTTCATATAGGCAAACATCTGCTTCATGCCGATGCCGCGTCCGTCTTTCACTTCCGCTTCGCCCACCATCCAGCCGTAGCAGTTGTCGTTTTCCCCCATGGAGAGGGTGGCGGTCGTCGAGCCGTGAATGCCCAGCTTGTGCTCGATGCCCATGGTGGTGACGTCGTTCCAGGCGCCCTGCGAGCCGTCCTCGTTGACCCAGAACTTGGGCACGATGAAAAGCGATATGCCGGCGGTGCCTTCTTTGGCGCCCGGCGTCTTGGCCAGCATCAGATGGATGATGTTTTCGGCCAGGTCATGGTCGCC
>Ga0209201_1002279_pt1 | contig 19215 bp, 13 predicted proteins | sample AD_UKC055_MetaG_FD_184411 | JGI IMG/M metagenome (GOLD analysis project Ga0209201, IMG submission 184411) | Active sludge microbial communities of municipal wastewater-treating anaerobic digesters from USA - AD_UKC055_MetaG (SPAdes) (version 2) | ecosystem: Engineered > Bioreactor > Anaerobic >...
TATGAACTTAATTTAATTGATACTCCTGGTCATGTAGATTTTAGCTATGAAGTATCCCGTAGTTTAGCCGCAGTAGAGGGAGCTATTTTATTAGTTGATGCTACTCAGGGCATTCAAGCTCAAACTTTAGCTAATTTATATTTAGCTATTGAGCAGAATTTAGTTATTATTCCAGTAGTTAATAAAATAGATCTACCGGCAGCTGAAGTAGAAAAGACTAAAGGAGAAATTGTTAAATTGCTAGGTTGTTCGGCTGAAGAAATTATTTGTATTTCTGCTAAGACAGGAGAAGGGGTGCCAGAGATATTAGAGCGAATTATTAAAGTTGTACCAGCGCCAGCTGGGGAGGGGAATAAATCTCTCCGAGCTTTAATTTTTGATTCTAATTACGATAAATATCGTGGTGTGGTGGCCCATATTCGAGTGTTTGACGGCGTAATTCACCAAGGTGAGAAAATTAAATTGTTAGCAACAGGGGCGATTAGTGAGGCCTTAGAGGTTGGTTTTTTTGACCCCGATTATCATAAGAGTCGAGAATTGCAGGCGGGAGAAATTGGTTATGTAGTAACTAATTTTCATGAAGTCGGCGAATGTCGTGTGGGAGACACCCTCACCCTAGCCAAAGAGACCCAGGAAGTTATACCCCTTAAAGGATATGCCGAGGTTAAACCCATGGTTTTTGCTGGTGTTTTTCCTAAAGAGGGCGATGCTTTTGAAGATTTGCGGGAGGCTATGGGTCGTCTGAAATTAAACGATGCTGCTTTAGTTTATGAACCTGAACGGTCACAAGCCTTAGGTTATGGCTTTCGCTGTGGTTTTCTGGGTTTGCTACATTTAGAAATTTTTCAGGAGAGATTGAGACGAGAGTTTAATCTTGATCTTATAGTAACTGTTCCCAGTGTAGCTTATAAAATATATCGTCGAAACGGCGGAGAGCCAGAAATTATTCGTAGCCCTCAACAATTGCCGAGTGGCGCAGAAATTGATCGCCTGGAAGAACCATGGGTTAGATTAGATATTATAACTCCTAAAAATTATTTAGGAGCGGTAATGAAATTAGCCCAAGAAAAAAGGGGAGTTTATCGTAATACTGAATATCTGGATGAAACCCGAGTAATTTTACATTACGAGATGCCACTCAGTATGATTTTGACGGATTTTTATGATAAACTAAAAAGTCTTACTTCGGGCTATGGCTCAATTAATTATGAAATGTTAGATTATCGTCAGGCCGACGTAGTGCGGTTAGATATTATGGTAGCTGATCACATGGTTGAGCCATTGGCCACTATTGTTTATCGCGATGAAGCCTTTAAGCGTGGCAAGGAAATCGTCACTCTCTTAAAAGAGTCTTTGCCGCGAGAGATGTTCGTGATAAAATTACAGGCGGTGATTGGCGGTCAAATAATTGCTGCTGAAAGAATTTCAGCCTTGCGTAAAGATGTGACAGCCAAATTATATGGTGGTGATGTTACTCGGAAACGAAAATTATTAGAAAAACAGCGGCAGGGCAAGAAAAAAATGATGGCTCTGGGGCGAGGGCAAGTGGATATTCCTAGTGAAGTCTTTGTGAAATTATTAAAACATTAATTTATATGAGCAAGAAAAAAAAGAAGAAGATTACTAAGCGGCGTATTATTAATGCTGTCTGGATTATTATTAGTACTATAGTGGTTGTTTCTATGGTGGTCTGGACAGTGGCCATTGGTTTCTAATCTGTTCTTATGGCGTCCCCCCGCCAGTGGCAAGTAGCACCTGGTTTAAAGAAGAGTAATTCTGAACTGGCAGAATTAGATTTGCCTTTTGTTATTGAGCAAATTTTGCACAATCGTGGACTAGATAAAGCAACTGAAATTCGTCAATTCTTGGGACTGGAATCATTTTCTGCTGATCTAGGAGATTTTAGTCAATTATCTTTAGCAGTGGAAGTCATCGTTAAGCATATTAAAGCTGGTGATTTAATTGTAGTTTATGGCGATTATGATGCGGATGGTGTTACTGCCTGTACAATTTTACTAGAAACTTTAGCTATCTTGAAAGCTAAAACTAGAATTTGGATACCTGATCGGGTAACTGAGGGTTATGGGCTCAATACCACAGCTATTGATGAGATAGCTAAGTGGGGAGCTAAACTTATTATTACTGTGGATACTGGTATCCGTAACAAGCAGGAAGTTGCCTACGCCCAAGAGAAAGGATTAGAGGTTATTGTTACTGACCATCATCGGGAGTCGCCCGAGCCAACGGAATGGCCAGATTGTCTGATTATTAATTCAGCCATGGCTAGAGAAAAATATCCGTGTAAGTTTCTAGCTGGCGTAGGGGTGGCTTATAAATTAGTGCAAGCTATATTAGAACGGTCCACTCTATCTGATAACCAGAAGAAGATCTTAACACGTCGCTCCTTAGATTTAGTCGCCTTGGGTACTATTGCTGATTGTGTGCCGCTGCTCATGGAGAATCGTCAATTAGTTAAAGAGGGGATAGAAATGATGAATACTCGGCGGCGAATAGGCATTGAAGAATTAGCGCGAGTGGCTCAAATTAGCGGGGATATTAATGAGTGGAATGTTAGCTGGCAGCTAGCGCCACGCATTAATGTAGCCGGTCGGCTAGATCATGCTACTTCAGCCTATCGTCTACTAACTACCTCTGACCGAGCAGAAGCTAACCAGATAGCCGATGATTTAAATCAAAAAAACAATGAACGTCAGCAGAAAACCCAAGAAATTGTAGATTTTTGTTTAAGTGAACTATTGGAATTACAAGCTGATGATAGCCTACTGGTATTTATTAGTCCGCGCCAGAACCCTTGGCCGGAGGGCATTATTGGCTTAGTGGCTGGGCGATTAGCCGAGAAAACAGGAAAACCAACCTTGGTAATTACTAAAAGTGAACAGGGATATAAAGGATCAGGCCGTAGCAATATAGCAAATTTTAGCCTTATTGCTTTATTAGAAGAAGTGGCTAGCGATCTAGATCGTTATGGAGGCCATGCTGGCGCCTGTGGTTTTAATTTAAAGGTTCAGCAGTTGCCTAATTTTTTAACTAATATTAAAAAATTAGCGGCTAAAAAATTAGCCAAGCTGGATTTACAGCCTAAATTATTCATTGATGCTGAGCTGCCTATTGACGCTATAGATATGAGTATGGCGGAGTGGATAGAAAAGTTAGCGCCGTTTGGCCAAGGTAATCCTGAACCAAAATTTGTAGCTTATCATGAGATTATTGATGATGTTAATACCGCCGGCATCAGCCAGCAACATCTTAAATTGCGTTTTGGTAATTATTGGGCATTGGCTTTTGGTCAGGCTGAGAGTTATAGTGATTTGCGCCCTGGTCAGCTTGTGGATATAGTGTATAATTTAGGAATTAATCGGTATAATAACCATGCTGAGCCCCAATTAAAAATTATTGACCTTCATCGAGTAAACGATGAAGGAGGAAGTTAAATTATATGACTAAAAAATTTGTTCATCAAAGTTTAATTAGCTATACTGACGGCGGAGCGCGAGGCAATCCCGGACCAGCTGGTATTGGCGTGGTTTTAAAAACAAAAAAGGGTGAAACAGTAGGAGAGTGGTCTAAATTTTTAGGAATAACAACCAATAATCAGGCGGAATATAAAGCCCTGATATTGGCCTTAGAAGAGGCTAGTGCTTTGGGCGTAGAAGAGCTAGAGTGCCGGTTAGACAGTGAACTGGTGGTCAAACAACTGCGAAGCGAATATAGGGTCAAGCACCCTGACCTTAAGCCATTATTTACACAAGTATTGGGCTTGCTTTCCCATTTTAAAAATGTTAGTTTTAATTATATTCCCCGAGACTTAAACAAGGAGGCTGATCATTTAGCTAATCAGGCCATGAATCAGTGGACAAATAAAGCACAGAAGGACACATAGCTCAGTTGGTTAGAGCGTACGGTTCACATCCGTAAGGTCACAGGTTCAAATCCTGTTGTGTCCACCATATTAAATTAGCCGTCTCGCGGGCAAGGTTTTGGGGATTCAGGAATGCCTTCGTCTAACATCAATGATGCCCCTTTCCAATAAATACGTCGCAAGGTTATGTCTTGATGCATGATTTTATTCCTGCTTTGTTTGTTTTAAGTATTTTTGTTGTATAATCTTGTAAAAATTGGTAAACTAAACTCAGTTAAGTGATCAGTAGTAATTTCATTAATAATTTTATATTAGGTCCGTATAATTTGCATAGAAACAAGTTATACGTCATATAATATTTAATTATTATAATTAAAGTAAAAAACTATGTTAAAAAAATTTGAGGGTGCCACTCTGTCACAAGAGAGTAGGGAAATTGTGCCAGATAGTAAAGTCGGCCTTAGCTTGAGTCTTTGCGTAAGGGATATTCTGCGCGGCAAAATTAAGGAGGAAGAAGTAAAGGAAATAATCGCCGGCACAAACGCCTCGCCAGAACAATGGGACGGATTAATGAAGAACTATAAAGAATCTTATTGGCGTGAAAATCCAGAAGAAGGGGAAGCTATTGCTCGGCGCTTGTTAGATGCTGGGAAAATCAGACAACCTCGCCAAGAAGGTAAAGCTGCGCATAATATTGCCAGCGGACATTGGATAGAGGCTGAAGAGGTTGCTGATTGGGAAAAGCAACAAGCTGAAAAAAATGAATGAATTGCCCCCAATTGGTACCCTGAAATAGGAGCTGTTTTGAGACAGCGCATAACAGTGTATATCTGGTTACATTGGCGGAAATTTTTTTGGAAATGGGCCCGGTATTCTATAGGAAGATCCTGATTTTTTATTGTGCAAAATAATCAAAAAATTTCTTTTATTTGTTAATTTTTATGGAATCAGAAAAATATCACTTTACAGAAAATAAAATAGAAGAGGAAACCAGTGAAGCGGAAATTTTGAAAAGACTTAAATTATATCACCAAACATCAAAAGAAAAATGGGCAGCAATTAAAAAAACCGGAGCAATTTTAAGCGAAAAAGAATTATTAAAGCGGGGATTAATTTCTGAGGATCAGTTGGAAGATTTTGAAACTACCGGCACTGGTTCGTTAGACAGAGAAGTTGGGAGAGACGAATATGTGTTTGCTAGTCATAGGCCAGCAAATTATGGTGAAGTAACGTTAGAAATTGATTTAGATGCTTTAAATATTGAAGGTGCTAAAGTAGCCACGGCAGGCGATTGGTTGCACTTTGTTGATGATGAAGAAAGTAAAAAATATTTTCGTGATTCCGAAATTCCTGCAACTGAATTCGTTAAGTATTTAAGTCGTTTTCTAAAAACTCTTTCTGATCCAGAATGGTTTTGGGGCAAACCAGATCCCAGAATTCAAGAATTAATAGGACAAGGTATGGTGGAAAAAATAAAAGGTAACCCAGAAAAAATTAGACAATTTTGGAAATTACATCCTGAAATAATGTTCCTAAAAGAATTGCCGCTAAAATTCATAAAAAATGTAAAATTTAACTAGAAAATTTTTTGATTGTTTTTAGCACATACATTTAGGGGTTTTTGTTAAGAATAATTACGCACAGCCTCGACGGGCGTTAGCCCGGCGAGAGCTATATGTCCTAGATTATTGTAAGCCATATTCCAAGTTCTAACCGCCTTTCTTAATTCTAGCGCTGTCTTAAACTGATGTTTATTATAAAACATCTCTTGGTCAGTATAGTGACTTCTTTCAACCTTACCATTCTGGGCTGGTTTGCCCGGGTCTATTAAGTAATGAATGATGTTTCTTTTGGCCCAGAAGAGGTCAAACGGATGAAGCCGAGGATTGATAGGGTCAGCTAACTTGCGGTAGCCAGTATAGCGGTTGGTAAAGCAAATGTCTCAATTTCACCTAACTTATATCTTGCTACCCAGTTTAAGTGTTTTTCTAAAACATTGACTGGCATTTTGTACACCTACCTGTAGATATTGGTATAGTTTTTGGAAAACCGCCATATGTGTGTGCACATTACCACCTAGCCTTGACAAAATTATAATAATATGCTATATTAAACCAATAATTAAAATGATTGTACTTTAAAAAAGAAAAAGGAGGTTCTATTATGAGAACCAAATATTATTTAATAATAGCGGTCTTCACCGTTATTACCGTTGTGGGACGGCTAATCGGGACTGTGTTATGGTCATTTCTTTTCGTTTTTCAAACGGTTGATGATGTTTTAGATATCTATCTTAACCCGAGAAAAAATAAAAAATCCATTCTACTACGGGTAACCGTTGTCGTAATATCTTTAACAGTGGCGCTTACTGGCTCTATCCCTGATGCCTGGCGAATAATTGCCGGAATTGTTTTTGGTATAGGGTATGGTAGCGGTTTAATGGTCATGTTGATGGCTGACTACATAAAGATGGTCGTATTAGCCAGCAAATTGTCACAATCAGTGGATTTTGTTAAAACAATTAGTGGATTATCCACGACTGGGGCAAAGCAGCTGGTATTATGTCAGCACGAAATGGGGGCTCAACTGCAAGAAGTTAGGCCAGGTGACCTAATTAATATTAGGGAAGCAGTAGAGACCTTGTTGCAAAAAACCCTACCAGATCAAATTGATGGGTCTACTGCCTATCAGAAGTCTTTAGTGGCCATGGCTATGATGATTGCTGGAGTTTCTGAGATCACCGTGCTGGACTACAGTGAAGACTTTTCTATCATGAGAATGGAGAATGTGAATGTCAGGACAAAGATTGATAGAAGATTGGTTAAACTGGCTAAAAAGATGGGATATGCTGTTGTTTGGCAAAGGAAAACAAGAGTAAGGCCAAATCAACAGCAGAGACAGATCATGGTTGGTCTGCTCGTTGACTACATCAACAAGCAGTGGGCAGATTTGCCTGTCAAAAAGTTGCTGGCTAAATTGTTTAGGTCTCGCCACGATTCATTTTTTATCCAATATTTTTCGCGGGTTGTTTCACTTCAGGGTGATCAGCCTCAGTCTATGCTAGGTAATGAACCGCGCCGAAATGCCGATAAGTTTATCAATTGCTCTGACTTGACGGTTGTCGAGTCGGCTTTTGAAAAATCGGGAGCACAAGCTGTTCTGCCGAGCTTGGTTTATGGTCGTCAGGAGTTATTCTTAGCGGCCGTTATCAAGGCTGGTAAGTCATGCTTTATATCCAATGTAATTGGTTATAAAGGGTTTGTGGGTGGTTGGGAAACCACTGAAGTTAAGCCAGGTTGGAAGATGCTTTGGCCGATGATTCAGGCAATATTGTCAGGTTATCATCTTACTTTAGAATAAAGAATAAAAACTTATTAACTAATTTTTCCAAGACCCGAGCATGTCTTTAAACTGCTCTTTTTTTGTGGCAAGGTGTTAAATAAGGGGTGGTCAATACTGCTTTATCTTTTTTGGCTTTTTATTATTTTAATATGGTTGACTAATGGATTTATGGGGGTATAATACCCTTAGACCAGTCAGTCAGCGGGCAGCTGCTGTTTAGCAATAAACAGAGGAAAGTCCGGACTCCCTGGATACCTCGGTATCCAGTCATGATAACGGGTAACGCCCGCCGCATTAGTTGTGAAACTAATGTAGGGAAAGTGCCACAGAGACTATACTAGCGACTATGTCGTTAAAGGTGAAAAGTCAGCTGGTGTTACGCTTGTCGTAGCTACAGCTGTCACTAGTCAGTAATGGCTAAGTGTGGTAAACCCTATCTGGAGCAAGAACAAACTAACGGTTTAACCGTTAGACAAAGTAGTTCGCAGGAGTCCTTGAGTAATTAAGGGCCAAGATAAATAGCTGCCGTTTCGTTTTTACGAAATACAGAATCCGGCTTATAGCTGACTGCTGGCCTAAAAATTTTTTATGAAACGTAGTGAATTATTTTTTTCTTTTATTTTATTACCGATTGATTTTATAATGATTGTTTTGGCCGGTATTTCGGCCTATTATTTGCGGATTAGCGATGTTGCTACCGGTGTTCGGCCTATTATTTATAATTTACCATATAAAGATTTTTTGTCTTCCCTTTTATTGGTGGCTTTGATTTGGTTGGTAATTTTTGCGTTAGCTAATTTATACCAAATACGTCCTATTAAATGGTTTGACGAACTAAGACGTATATTTTTTGCTTGTCTAGCTGGTTTTGGTTTTATTGTTATTTATATTTTCTTTTTCCGGGAATGGTTTTCTTCTCGATTTATTATTTTAGTAGGTTGCGCTTTGGCGTGGGTGTATGTTAGCGTGGCTCGTTTATTAGTACGATGGCTGCAAAGATATTTATATCGATACGGTATTGGGGTTCATCGAGTAGTTATTGTGGGGCGCAGTGCTTCGGCAGATAAGCTTATAAAAGAATGGTTTAGCCATCGTCATCATGGTTATCAGGTGGTAAAGCATTATGATAATTTTAATCTTGAGACAGCTCAAGAATTGGAAGAATATTTAAAAATTAAGCCAATAAATGAGGTTATTCAGGCTGACCCTAATTTAAGTAAAGCCGAAGTCATTAGATTGTATGATTTTGCCGAAGAGCATCATTTAACTTTTAAATATATTGCTGATTTATTAGATACCAAGATTTTAAAGACTGAAGTTGATGAAATTGCCGGTATTCCGGTTGTAGAAGTTAAAAAAACACCGCTAGATGGCTGGGGGAAAATTGCTAAACGACTTTTTGATATTATTTTTGCTACCCTTTTTATTATTTTGTTTAGTCCGCTTTATTTGCTAACCATAATAGCCATTAAGTTGGATTCATCTGGGCCGATTTTTTTTAGTCACCTTGATGATGGTTCGCCGCTATATCGTATTGGTCAGGGTGGTCGTAAATTTCGTTATTTTAAATTTCGTTCAATGGTGCCTGGTACTGATAGCTTACGTTATACATCTTTAGCTGACCGTAATATCCGCAGCGATGGACCCGTGGTTAAAATTAAAGATGACCCACGAGTAACGCGGGTGGGTAAATTTATCCGTCGCTTTAGTATTGATGAACTGCCAGAATTTTTTCTAGTGTTGATTGGTTCGATGAGCTTGGTAGGACCGCGGCCACATTTGCCAGAAGAGGTAGCTAAATATGAACAACGCCACAAAAAGGTATTAACAATAAAACCTGGTATTACTGGGCTTGCTCAGGTATCTGGTAGGTCAGATCTAAGTTTTGAAGAAGAAGTTAAATTAGATATTTATTATATTGAAAATTGGTCGTTGGCTAAAGATATTAGTATTTTATTAAGAACTCCGATGGCTGTTTTTCGTCATCGGCAGGCAGAGTAATTATGAAGGTAGCATTAGTACATGATCATTTAGCTCAGGACGGTGGAGCTGAGAGAGTTTTAAGGGTATTGGCAGAGATGTATCCATCAGCCGATATTTATACTTTACTTTATGAGCGGCGGCAAGCCGATAAATATTTCTCTGGTCGAGTAATTAAAACTTCTTTTATCCAACGTGTTCCCGGTGGTGTTAAGCATTATCAATGGTTTTTACCATGGATGCCGTTGGCCGTAGAATTTTTTGATCTTTCAGATTATGATCTTGTCATTTCTGATGCCAGTGCTTTTGCCAAGGGGGTAATTACTACTATTGACGTACCACATATTTGCTATTGTCATACTCCAACCAGATATCTATGGGATTATACTCATCGATATATTGCCGAGCTGAAATACAATAAGTTTATTAAAAAGATTGTTTCTCTTTGTCTTAATTATCTGCGAGTGTGGGATTATCAGGCAGCTAGCCGAGTAGATTATTTTGTAGCCAATTCTCAATTAGTACAAAAGCGCATTAAAAAATATTATACTCGTCAGAGTGAAGTAATTTATCCGCCAGTGGAAGTAGATAATTTTAAGGTAGGTGAAGGTGCGGGTGAGTATTTTTTAATTGGTGGTCGAGTGGTAACCTATAAACGTTTTGATTTAGTGGTAGAAGTTTTTCGAGAGTTAGGTTGGCCGCTGAAAATTTTTGGTGATGGTATAGATTTGCCTAGATTAAAAAAGATGGCCAAAGGGGCTCATAATATTGAATTTTTGGGTCAAGTTAGCGACAGTGAAAAAGCTGAGCTTTATCAACATTGTCAAGCCTTTTTAAATCCTCAAGAAGAAGATTTTGGCATTACCGTGGTAGAAGCAATGGCCTGTGGCCGGCCAGTTATTGCTTACGGTCGAGGCGGGGCCTTAGAGACGGTGGTTGATGGAAAGACGGGGGTCTTTTTTCAGGAGCAAAATAAAGAATCTTTAATAAAAGCTTTGCATGATTTTAAGCAGTTATCTTTTGATACTTCAGTAATTCGTTGTCAGGCTGAGAAGTTTTCTCGACAAAATTTTGAAGTTCAGTTTCGGGATTTTGTGGAGCGAGCCTTAAATGATTTTAGGTCTAGGTAATATATGAAAGTGGCAGTAGACGCTCGGCCACTTTTGGCTAAAGAAATTAGCGGCATACCTGAATATGTGGGCTCATTGATTAATGCTTTAACTAAGTCTCATCCTGAGGTAGAGTGGCTGCTGTTTTATAGCAGCTGGCAACAACAACCGCAACAATGGCAGTGGCTAGGTGAGAGAGCTAATGTTTGTTGGTATCCGCTTCAATGTCCTAATAAATTAATTAATGCCGCCGCTTGGCTTATAGATCAGCCCAAGCTGGATAAATATTGTCCTGCTGATATTTGGTTATTGCCGCATTTTAATTTTACGCCGCTTAGTGGTACAACGCCGGCAGTGTTAACTATTCATGATTTATCATTTCTTCGTCAGCCTGAGTTTTTTTCTTGGCGCCGCCGTTTTTGGCACGCTAGTCTTCACTTAAATCGATTGGCAAACAAAGTTAAGAAAATTATAGCTATTTCTGAGAGCACAAAACGAGATATTATAGATTTATTAGGAGTGCCAGAAAATAAAATTACTGTTATTTATTCGGCGGTAGGACAGCAATTTCAGCCTTTAGCTACTAACAGTCAGCAAGTAATGGATTGTCGTTATAAATATAACCTACCCGCGCAATTTATTTTGTCGCTCGCTACTTGTGAACCTCGTAAAAATTTAGTTAGCCTTATTGAAGCTTATAATATTTTTCGTCAGAGAAGGCCAAATTTTGATTGTCCATTGATCATTGTTGGTGGCCATGGCTGGCGGCAAGGATTGGCTAGAAAAGTGTGGCAGGAGTCGCCTTATCGGGAGGCTATACGGTGGCTTGGTTATTTGCCAGCCGATGATTTACCGGCTTTATATAATTTAGCCAGTGTTGTAGCTTATCCTTCTTTTTATGAAGGCTTTGGTTTACCAGTTTTGGAGGCGATGGCCTGTGGCCGGCCAGTGATTACTTCAGCAGTGACTGCTTTGCCAGAGGTGGGGGGTGGGGCTGCTGTCTTAGTTGATCCTGTTGATATTAATACTTTAGCTCGAAGTATAGAGCAGATTTTACTAAACGAGGGGTTGGCTAAGGAATTATCTCGTAGTGGTTTGGAGTGGGCGCAGCAATTTAGTTGGGAGAAAACCGCTCAAGAATATTGGCAAATTTTAACAAGTTGAGTCTATTTTTATTCAAAAAAAATGTAGATGACAAGTGGGGTGGTTTTTGTTATACTGGAGCTATCTTGATTATAATTATTGACCCCCATGCCTCAACCGACTTTTGTCCATCTCCATGTTCATAGCCATTATTCTTTACTTGACGGAGTAGGTAAGATTGATGAGCTTATAAATATGGCCAAGGAACATAATGCTCCAGCGATTGCTTTAACTGACCATGGAGCTATGTACGGGGCGATAGAGTTTTACCAGAAATGCCGTAAGGCCGGTATTAAGCCAATTATTGGGGTGGAGTTTTATGTTGCCCCTAATTCGCGCCATGATAAACGTAGTCAAACGGAGCGGAGTTACCATTTAATTTTATTAGCTAAAAATGAGATAGGTTACCACAATTTATTAAAGTTAGTAAGCATTGGTCACTTGGAGGGTTTTTATTATAAACCTCGCATTGATTGGGAGTGTTTAGAAAAATATAGCGAGGGATTAATTGCCCTAAGCGCTTGTCTTTCAGGAGAAATTCCCCGGCTAATTTTAGCTGGTAAATATAACCAAGCTAAAGAGCGAGCTATGGCTCATAATAAACTGTTTGGCGAGGGCAATTATTATTTAGAACTTCAAGCCCATCCTAATTTACCTGATCAAGTGGCAGCCAATAAAGAACTTATCCGGTTATCTAGAGAGACAGGGATTCCCATAGTTGCTACTAACGATGTTCATTATTTACGAGCCGCAGATCGTGAAGTACAGGATGTTCTTTTATGTTTGCAGACTAAACACAAAAAGCAAGATAGCGGTCGTATGAATATGTTAGATGATGATTATTCGTTTCGCTCTCCAGAAGATATGGCTCAAGCTTTTGCAGATACTCCTGAAGCTATTAGCAATACTGTAAAAATTGCTGAGGCATGTAATTTAGAGTTAAAAATGAATGAGGTGTTGCTACCGCATTTTGATGTACCCCAGGGGTTTACAGCACAAAGTTATTTACGGCAATTATGTTTAGAGGGGTTAGTAAAGCGTTATGGTAAAACTTATGACGAGATTGATGTTGTTTATCGGGAAAGGTTAGAGTATGAACTAGAGATTATTGATAAAATGGGTTTTCCTGATTATTTTTTAATTGTGGCTGATTTTATTAATTGGGCCAAAAGTCAGGCTATTGTTGTTGGTCCAGGGCGCGGTAGCGCGGCTGGCTCCCTTGTTTGTTATTTAATTGGTATTACTGAACTTTGCCCTATAGCCTATGATTTACTCTTTGAACGTTTTTTAAATCCTGAGCGCGTATCTATGCCCGACATTGATACTGATTTTGCAGATACCAGACGAGACGAAGTAATCAATTATGTGGCTGATAAATATGGTCGTGATCATGTATCACAAATTATTACTTTCGGTACTATGGCAGCACGGGCGGCTATTCGTGATGTCGGGCGGGTTTTAGGAGTTAGCTATGATTTTTGTGATAAATTAGCCAAAATGGTGCCAATGTTTATGAAATTGCCCGAAGCCTTAGAACAGGTAAGTGAACTGCGGCAGATTTATAAAGAAAGTCCTCAAGCCAAGCAGATTCTAGATTATGCCCAAAGACTGGAAGGTAGTGCGCGCCACGTTTCTACTCATGCTTGTGGAGTTTTAATTACCAAGGAATTGCTTACTGAATATACGCCTATCCAATATGCCTCTTCCACTGACAGGACTATTGTTTGTCAATATTCTTTACACCCCATAGAAGATTTAGGTTTACTTAAAATGGATTTTTTGGGGTTAAAAAATTTAACTATTATTGAATCAGCTCTAAAAATTATCAAAGCCACTAAAGGTATAGAAATAAATATTAATAAAATTCCCCTAGATGATGAACGAACCTTTGAATTATTTCAGAGAGGAGAAACTACCGGAGTATTTCAATTTGAATCATCAGGTATGAAAAGATATTTACGGGATTTGAAGCCTACTAACTTGGAAGATATTATAGCTATGGTGGCGTTGTATCGACCTGGTCCGATGGAGTGGATTCCTGATTATATTGCTGGTAAGCATGGCCGTAAAAAACTATCATATTTACATCCTAAATTAGAGCCGATATTAGCCAAGACTTATGGAGTAGCGATTTATCAAGAACAAGTGATGGAAATTGCTCGGAGTCTAGCCGGTTTTACTATGGGTCAAGCTGACATTTTACGTAAAGCTGTAGGAAAGAAGATTTCTAAATTATTGGCTGAACAGAAAGAGAAGTTTATTGCTGGTTGCGTGGCTAATGGTATTAGTCAAACTTTGGCCCAGAAGATATTTTCTTTTATTGAACCGTTTGCTGGTTATGGTTTTAATCGGTCTCACGCTGCCTGTTATGCAATGGTGGCTTATGAAACAGCTTATCTGAAAGCTAATTATCCAACAGCTTTTATGGCGGCTTTGTTGGCGGCTGATCAACAGAATAGCGACCGCGTGGCTATTGAAATTGAAGAGTGTGGTCGGATGGGTATTGAGGTTCGTCCTCCCGATATTAATCAATCTTTTGATTCTTTTACGGTTGTTGATGAAAATTTAGTGGATCGCCCCACTATTCGTTTTGGTCTTTTGGCGATTAAAAATGTAGGGGAGCATATAGCTAAAGTTATTAAAGATGAGCGTAAACGTGGCGGACCCTATCGGGACATGGGTGATTTTTTACGTCGTATTAATGATAAAGATTTAAATCGTAAATCTTTAGAGAGTTTAATAAAAGCCGGTGCTTTTGATAGTTGGTTTGATCGGCGTCAGCTTTTAGAAAATATTGATGTTTTATTAAAATATAATAAGGAGGCTAGCCAGAATAGTTTAAGTGGACAGCATAGTTTATTTGCGGGAGTTGATGGTCTAGATGATCTGCCTTTATCTTTAAAACCAGCACCGTTAGCTGATCGCCAAGTTAAATTAAGCTGGGAGCGAGAATTATTAGGTATGTATATTACTGAGCATCCTTTTACGGATTATCGTCGGGAACTTAAGTCAATTATAGTGCCCATTAAAAATTTAGCCAATAAAGCACAGGGAGAAGTAGTAAATATTGGTGGAATGATCATTAGCAGCAAAAAAGTTATTACTCGAGAGAATCAATCTATGCTGTTTGTTAAGGTAGAAGACGATACTGGCAGTCTAGAGATTATTGTCTTTCCTAAATTATTAGAGACTACCCGCGATGTGTGGCAAGAAGGTCAGCCCATACTTTGTCGAGGCAAAATTTCTAATAAAGATAATGAGCGGAAAATTGTAGCTGACAAGGCTATTGTTTTAAATTTACATAATTTAAGCGCTGATGTAGATTCTTTTCGCCAATTGACCGGCAGGTTTAAAACTATGAAGCCGGGATTTTTAGCAGTAAAGCCAAGGTCCTATAAGGTACAATCGTCAGACTTAGCATTAAAATCACCAAAAGCGGTGAAGTTAATTTTGCAGCAACCCATAAGTCAAGCGCAGCTTATTAAATTAAAAGAGATTTTATTACATCATCCCGGGCCGCATCAAGTTTATTTAGAGGTCCTTTTTAATGGAGCAAGGCAGAAAATAGCTACGGGAGTACAGGTAGAGTGTGGGCCGGAGTTATCGGCTGAACTTAAGGCTGGATTTGCCGAAGCTATCAGATTTTAGTTATAATATGAATAATATCTTTAATTTATTTTTATGTCTCCACAAAAAACATCGATAACTCCTAAATCTAGAGGTGGTGGGACAAGAAGATCAGCGGGTCGTCCCCCCAAGGTTAGATCATTGGGCCGGTCATCTAAGTCTTCCCCTAAAAGGAGTATGCCCAATAAGGCTAAACCCAAAACTCGTAAGTCAGGATCGCCTAAACCCAAGGTTATGGTGGTGACTAACCAGTCATTAGTTAGTGAAGAAGAGTTCTCGGTTTGGCAAGCGGCTCGTGAGGGAGAGTCTCAAAATGAAGAGATTCAGGCAGTGCCTGAAGAGAGCGAGAATATTGATATATCATCAAAACCATTAGAATTACCTGATTCATCCGATAGTCATCAATTACCGAATCGTTTATATCGTAATTTAGCTATCTTTTTTATAATTCTTATCAGTTTTGTAATAATGGTTATGTTTTATTATTCGCTCATTAAAGTTAAAATTACTTTATATCCATCAGCGAGTACACAACAGCAAAATGCCACTATTTATCTCACTGATATTACTCCGGTATCTAGCGGTTATTTGCCGGCAAAATTTATTGAACAATCTACAGAATATCGGGAGACATTTAAGGCTACTGGCAAGCAACAATTGCCGGGAGAGGGCAAATTAACTGGTCAGGTTAAACTAGTAAATAAAACAGGCAAGGATCAACCATTAGTAGCTACTACTAGATTATTAACTAGCAGTGGAGTGCTTTATCGGTTAAAAAATTTTGTGACAGTGCCAGCTGGCGGAGAGATAAAAGCAGAAGTTTATGCTGACCAAGTAAAGTCAGAAAACGCTATTGAAGCTAATACTAAATTTACAATTCCTGGTTTATGGTCTGGGCTGCAAGATAAAATTTATGCAATAGCCGAAGAGCCCATTATCTTTCAAAGTAATATTGAACCTATTATTTTGGATTCTGATCTGGAACAGGCTATAGCTCAAGCTAAAGAAGGCGCAACTACACAGGCCAAGGCTCTTATAGCTCAAGAGGCTCAAGATGAAGCCATTGCTTATTGGTTAGATGATAGTGTATGGGAAGTTAAAAGTGATGGGCAGGCCGGTGATACTAAGAGTGAATTTACTATCACAGTTAAAGCTACCGTAGGAGCTGCCATTTTTGATCTTCAAGCCATGATGGATCTAATTAAGGAGCAAACGGGCAGTCAATTTACTATTGATGAGTCCACAGTAGTTTATCAACTAACTAAGTGGCAGCCGCAAGAGCATTATGCTGAATTAAGCGTTAATTACACTGTCAGTATAGTAGCTACTCAGGCTGAACAATTAATTGATAAACGCACCCTAGTTGGTCTTACGCGCGAAGAGTTAGATGACTATTTATCTAAACAGCCCGAGCTACTAACTTATAAGATTATTTGGCAACCCCATTTATTAAAAAGGGTACCAGGGACTGATAAAATTATTTTACAACTCGCTCAATAGAACACTAGATATCCAGATTGACCACTTTACTGGCGTGAGTTTGAATAAAATGTTTGCGAGGCATTACTTCGTTGCCCATTAGCATCTCAAAAATTTCATTAGCTGCGGCAGCATCTTCTACTGTAACTTGTTTTAAGATTCTACTTTCAGGCTTCATCGTAGTTTGCCATAATTGTTCTGGATTCATTTCTCCTAACCCTTTATAACGTTGAATATGGAGTCGAGCCAAATTTTTATTGGGATTTGAAACTATATTATCTGTTTCCATCTCTGGTTCAGTTATTTCATCATCTATAATATCGTCATTGGTGCTACCCAGCTCACGGATAATTTTATCCTTTTCTTCATCAGAGTAGGCGTAGAAAGCGGAGCTACCTTTTTTAATTTGGTAAAGTGGTGGTTGAGCAATATAAAGATAGCCGCCGGTTACTAAAGGATTAAAGTGTCTAAAAAATAGAGTAAGCAGTAAGGTTCTAATATGAGCCCCATCTACATCAGCATCAGTCATAATAATAATATGGTGGTAGCGTAATTTAGTAATATCAAACTGGTCATCAATATTAGTGCCAAGAGCGATGACTATGTTTTTTATTTCATTATTTTCTAACATTTTATTTAGTCTGGTACGCTCGACATTAAGTATTTTTCCGCGGAGAGGTAAAATAGCCTGAAAACGGCGATCACGTCCTTGTTTGGCACTGCCGCCAGCACTATCGCCCTCGACGATGAATAATTCACATTCTTCTGCCTTACGGCTGGAACAATCAGCTAGTTTGCCTGGTAGAGTGGCGCCCTCAAGAGCGCTTTTTCGTAAAATAGCGCTACGAGCCGTTCGGGCGGCTACTCGGGCTTGGGCTGACAGTAGACATTTATTAATAATTTGTTCGGCATCTTTGGGGTGCTCTTCTAAAAAGACTCCAAAGGCTTCACTACAAACTTGTTCTACATAACCCCTTACTTCAGCATTGCCTAATTTACTTTTTGTTTGTCCTTCAAATTGAGGATTAGCTAATTTGACACTTACAATAGCAACTAGCCCCTCTCGGACATCATCACCGGTTAAATTTTCTTCTTTTTCTTTTAATAGCCCTTTAGATCTAGCATAATTATTTAATACTCTAGTGATGGCGCTGCGGAAGCCGATTAAATGGGTACCACCCTCAGTATTAATAATGTTATTGGCGAAGGCTAAGACTGTTTCATTGTAGGCATCATTGTATTGCAGGGCTAATTCTACTTTGACATTATTAATATTTTTTTCTGTATAAAATATAGTTTCATTTTTAACTTGATTATTACGGTTGAGGTTTTTAATATATGACTTAATACCACCTTCAAAATAGAAATTATAATTTTTATGGCGATGGCCTGGTCGGCGGTCATGTAATTTTACAGTCACCCCCTTGGTTAGATAAGCTTGTTGACGACAATGGTCTAAAATTGTTCCCCATTTAAATTCAATTGAGTCAAATATTGTATCATCTGGCTTAAAGGTAATAGTTGTCCCGTGTTTGTTAGGATCAGTTGAACCAATTTTTTTTGCCGGATTTAGGGGTTTACCATATTGATATTCTTGTTCCCAAATTTCTTTATTACGATAGACTGTAGCTTTAAGATAAGAACTTAAAGCATTTACTACTGAAACGCCAACACCATGTAAGCCCCCTGAAATTTTATAACTATTATTATTGAATTTACCGCCAGCATGGAGTTTGGTCATCACGGTTTCTAGGGCTGATACCCCAGTTGTTTTATGAATATCCACTGGTATGCCGCGACCATTATCGCTAATCTCTACTAGATTATCTGGCAATAATGATATTTCTACCGTATCAGCATAATTAGCCATAACTTCGTCAAAGCTGTTGTCAGCTACTTCCCAAATTAAATGATGTAGGCCGATAACAGATGTTGAGCCAATATACATGCCTGGTCTTTTGCGAACCGGCTCTAATCCTTCTAATACGGTTATAGCTTCGGCATTATATTCGGTGGTAGCTTTTTGGAAATTTCGATTCATAAACTCATTTTACATAAAAAATATAGCCTAGTGGCTAGTTGATTTATGATTATTGTAGCAAGAAAATTGTGAGATGGCAAGTATTTTTATTAGTTATTCATCTTGTTTTTAGACCGATTACTTGGTAAAATAAAAATGGTTATTTTTTATTTTAATCAGAGAATATTGTGAAAAAAAATCTTTTTAGTAATAAATTATCGACAGAATTTAAAGAAACCAGAGAAAAATCTGTTCATTCATCGTCGGATAAATGGTTGTGGTTGGCGTCCGGAGTGGTTTGTTTAGTGTTTTTTATTATTATGGCGCAATTGTTAATCACCAGTAGTAAGAAGTCGGGTACGCCAGTCAATAAGGGCATTAATCAACTTAAACCAACGACTAGTGAGGCCGTTATTGCTTTGCCATTAGTATCTGATGTACCCGCTGATAGTGTCATTAAAGAAGATCCTAATTTTCAGGCCGACCAGTTAGTGTTTAGCCAGATTTATCAAAAGCCGACCACCACTTGGTCACTTGATACTTTGGCTAATAAGGCTCAAGCGGTTAATTTGCCGATTAATATAAAAAAGGATGCGGTTAATTACTATGAAATTAGGCGATATTATAATTTGGAA
>Ga0209201_1002287_pt1 | contig 19194 bp, 21 predicted proteins | sample AD_UKC055_MetaG_FD_184411 | JGI IMG/M metagenome (GOLD analysis project Ga0209201, IMG submission 184411) | Active sludge microbial communities of municipal wastewater-treating anaerobic digesters from USA - AD_UKC055_MetaG (SPAdes) (version 2) | ecosystem: Engineered > Bioreactor > Anaerobic >...
ACAGAAATTGATCTTGGTGTTGACAAAGAGAATGCTATCTTTGCACAGCAGATGAGAAAAGAATTTATTAACAAATATAACCTATAATGTGACTATAAATCTGTCCAACTTATAGGGGGTTGGCACATCACACCAAAATGGGTACAAGGTTTCAAGTCCTATCTTGATCATGTTGAAAAGGACACACATAAAGAAGGAATCAAAACCAGCAAAAAGGGTTTCAATGGGCTTTCTCAAAACTCCAAGGTATCATACTTTAATAAGCTAAAAGCATGTCTGAACAGAGCATTTAAGGAAAGAATCATAGATTATAACCCAGCAGAAGTTGTCAAAGGCTTCAAAGTTCCTGATACTGAACGCCAATATCTTACTCTTGAAGAGGTGAAGCTATTAGCCAACACACATTGCAAATATCCTGAACTAAAGAGAGCATTCCTATTCGGTTGTTTCACAGGTCTCCGTAAAAGCGATATCATGAAACTTACTTGGGGAGAGGTTCAAAAATTTGGCCAATACACACGATTGGTCTTTAAACAAAAGAAAACGGGTGGACAGGAATACCTTGATATACCAAATGTTGCCTTAGAGTATTTGGGTGAAAGAGGAAATGAAAAGTCAAGCGATCTTGTATTTCGTTCTTTCAAATACAGTTCCGAAACATCATTGGAATTACGTCGATGGGCACTTGCTGCTGGAATATCAAAGGATTTTACATTCCATTGCAGTCGTCATACGTTTGCTGTACTGCTACTAAATTCAGGAGCTGACATCTATACTGTATCAAAGTTACTTGGGCACAGAGAACTTCAAACCACACAAATTTATGCCCATATCCTTGATAAGAAAAAGCAGGATGCCATATCAACTATTTCAGACCTATTCGACAAATAGTAGCTATGATAATAATTGAAAGACATGAAGCAGCTATGGCAATAGCCATCATAAACAAGATTTCAAAACTTGTCTATGATGGCATACGTCTTAATAGTATAGATGCAGTAGAATATACCCTATCTGATCACCCTGATTTCCAAGAAATAACAAAATCCATCATTAAATATATAGATGGCGATAAGGATAAGAAATTATATGACCAGCTTATCTATCTTGTTGATTCAAGTTTATTCAGCAAATTCTATAAGAGTTTGAAGGACAAAAAACTTAAGATAGAATTATCGAATTTGATGGATTGCCTTGATACACTTCATGAGTATGCCCAACAATGCACGAAGGAATATTATAAGGATTATCCTGATTTAGTCCCATTCTTTGCAAACGATGAGATTAAGGAACTTTTGGACAGAGCGGTAGATGCAGGTTTCTTGGACGACAAATACCAACCCAAGAAAACCACCAAAAGATATCATCTTAAACTTATCGCTTATGCGATTGTCAATATTAAAGAGCTGAACACTCGTAATAAATGGTGCCATTTTGAAAAATTATGGAACACCGGTAGTAGTCGTATCAGTGCAATCAGAGTGCCAATGACGAAAGCAAGAGACGTATATAGAGTTACCAAACTTTATCCTGAAGTGGACTTTTACAATTTCCTTAACACGAAAGAGTGCGCTAAGACATTCGATACAGACCTAAACAAAAAACAAGCAACATGCCTATGCAAATTGCTTAAAACAAATGGTTTATTGGATGCTAGAGTAACAACAGAAGCTTTCCTTGCAATAATGAATCTGCTAAGGCTTCCTCCTACCCCCATAAATTGGACAGGCTCACTTGATTCTCTTATCTATTTTACAAGAGTAATGTTTATGGAACTGAACCCCGGTTTTGCGCATTTAACTGCCAATTGGTTTACAAACAAAAATGCCAATGTCAACTATGGCACAATAAAAACCAAAAGCAGTCAGTTGAACCGTTTCCCCGAAAGATACGATTTCATACCTCTTATTGACAACCTTATTCTACAAGCAAAGCAAATTGGAGAATAAATTGAGACATCATAACCCTTCCTCTTTATAGATGAAGGGTTTCTTATATTATTAACTTTTAATACTTAAAAAAATGAAGAAAAATTCTTCTTTCATCTCTCTTTTTGGTTGGATCGAAACCAAACAAGAAGAGAATGCCTTACACAGGCACCGAAGGTTTATTCCAGATTTGGAAGGAAACCATGTCAATGTACCGTTTAGTTGTGATTGATTACAACATTCATTATCAATCTTTTGCTGACGATTTTATCAATTCCAGAATCCATCATGATTCTACTGATGCTGAATCCAAAAACGACCATGCAGTTATAATAGGTCGGATTCAAAAGCTGCTTCAGTATGAAGAACTCATCAAGAAGTATTGTAACAGGCCCTTAACTGACGAAAACTTTATCTCATGCATGTATGACCTGATGGTCAATACCAAGCAGACCACTTCTTATCTAAGCCATAATTTCCAGTGTCATTTCAATAGGAAAACTATCAATGTCATTACTGAAGCAGTAAACGCAATTGGACTATTTAAGGAAGAAGTAAAGCCAATGGATATGGAACGTTTCTTTAATGAATGCAAGTCTAATATAGTGCCAGCATTCCATTCAAGAAACAATCAGCACATAGCCTATTTCCTTAACCAAATGGATTCATATGGGCTTATTTCTCGTAATTACCAATATGTGATTGAGGTTAATAAATTAATTCTTGGTCCTAAAAATGGCAAGTTGCTTACCGCACATAGTCTCACTTGTGCACTTTCGCAAATAAATGCTGTAAACAACCCCATTAAAACAATGATTGAAGAGTGGGTTAAAAAGATTAAATACTCATCATTAGAGAATGGTATTTAGGATTTAGCTCTGATTTAGTAGAGAGTAGAATATACAGTATTCCACTCTCTACTGCTTTTATATGCCTCTCGGATACATAACCATAATTTTGCAAACAGAAGGCATACCGGTTAAGCTTTTAGAATATTCAGTTAACTTATTTACAAGAATTATGAATTTAAAAACAGAACAACTGCTTAAAGTGATAGAGCAAGCAAGTGGCATACCAGAGATTCTTAATAAGAAAGAAGAACTTGATGAGATTATAGCAAAGTTCACAGCTGTTGAAGAGTATTTAAAACGCTTCGGCTCACTTGAAGAGCTGACAGAATACTTCAAGAGTATGGAAGATATGCTGTACGTATGCAAGGAATTTCTCACTACCAATGAAGCCGTCAAATATTTAAGCATATGTAAATTCACATTGCTTGAAGCTGTAAGACGACGTGAAATACCTTATTATACACCACCCAGTAAAACATACTATTTCGCAAAGGCCGACCTTGACGCATGGGTAAACAGCTACAGAGTGCCTACGCAAAAAGAAATGGACGAAACACTGGAGAAACAATTCAAACATTTCAAACCATCCAATAAGAGATACAGAAAAGAATGAGAGCAAGAATCAACAATCAGGACATATATAATTTGAGTTGTAAACTCGATATGCTTTCAGAACGAATAGAAAAAGAGAAACTAAAGCCAAAAGATGCTCTTTATGTTCATTATCGTCTCGGTCTAGAAATACATCCAGATGAAGCTAAATCTTGGTTGTATGAAATAGCTATTGATGCTATTTTGAATTATTACAGAAATGACATTGATTTGAGGCCTTCTGAACATGGTCGCGTTACCGAATTATATCCAGAACGAATTAGACAGTTTGGACTCGCTTTGTATTATATAAAAGAAATGGGTATCGAACCTACAATGTCTGAGTTTTCTGAATGGTGTAAATCAGTCAAAAAAATAATGAATAATTCGGAAGAATGGAAAGAGCTTAAACAAAGAAATCTGTTAGATTGGGAATTCAATTTGAGAGCATATCGTATAGTTCTCAAATATATTGGAATTCATCTCCCTATCTCTCTTATAGATAATTTAATTAATAAATATCCCCAACTAAAAATACTTGTAGATAAACTGAAATTGGAGATTGATTTCGATTATATGCTAACAGAATTAGAAGTATGAGTTAGAAGTGAAATACGAACATTATATTCTATAATAAAAGGTATGAAAAAGAAAGAAATTATTTATCATAATGCCGATGGTATAATGGTAAAAGAGAAACTCATGGTTATGCACAGCGAATCTGGTAGGGTTTATATAGATGAAGCGGATTATGCAACTCTATATCAAAACATCAAAGAAGTATATCATTGGGCATTAAAAGGTAAGGAAATATATAATGGATGGAGAAAAGTATTCCAAACAGATCAAGTAGTCAGTGAATTAGTTCTGACACTAAGGCAAGCTAATAGGTTTGAAGATTTTATTCATCAAATTAAAGAGCAATACAAGATCAGCAATGATTCCGCTGAAGCTCTTGCAAATCTATCGTTATCAGAATTAACAAAACTCACTATTGATGATATTACAAACAAATACAATTATTATTCTTTTGCAGCAGAAAAATTAAAACCATTAATTGATCTTCAAACCAAATAATTTTATGCATCCTCGTTTACTTATTGTCTGTGTATTTTGAAAGATAATCGAAAAAGGAAGTGAATTTAATTCTACATGTATTGTATAATGGTTAGTTAATATGGAATCAAAATTAAACGACGAACATCTATTGAAATGTGCAACTGAAGAAGCATGGAATATATTATCTGAAGAGTTTGATTGGACTGAATCGCTACTAGAGAAATACCAGGAAAATTTGAATTGGAAAAGTATTTCTGAAAACCGCCAAATTAAATGGAATTTGACGATGCTAGATAAATTCAAGGAAAGACTTCATTGGGATATATTATCAAAAGAAATCCATTCAGAGCAAATAACTCCTGAAATTCTAGAAAAGTTTAAAGACAGATGGAATTGGTATAAGTTATCTGCTAACTGGCATATAGACCTAACCTGTGAGACAATCGACAAATATGCTGAGTGCTGGGATTGGAAGGAATTGATAGACCATAGATTTACATCAAATCCATATGAGACGGATCCTATTGGCTTTTATGAGAAGTATAAAAAGTATATCCCCCACTATATACTGAAAGACTCCAGTTTATGGGAATCTATTGTGAATGTGCGTAAAGAACAACTTATATCAACATTATAAAGCATTAGATTAACAAAAAAAACTTAGATGCGTATTTTTTACACAATTTATTTGGTTGTGTAGAAAATACGCATTATCTTTGTGCCATGAAACTATAAAAGTATAAAAATGAGCAATAATGTTTATACCTATAAATATCCACATCCTGCAGTTGCAACGGATAGTGTAGTATTTGGATATGATGGAAAGAATCTCCATGTATTACTGATTGAAAGAGGCATTGAACCATTCAAAGGTTCATGGGCATTGCCTGGTGGTTTTCTCAAGATGAATGAAACTGTCGAAGAGGGAGCAAGAAGAGAACTGGAAGAAGAGACAAATATAAAAGATATATATCTAGAGCAATTCCATGTCTTTAGTGCCGTTGACCGTGACCCACGAGAAAGAATCTTATCGGTATCGTTCTTGGCTTTGGTTCGCAAATCGGATTACAATGTCATTGCCGGTGACGATGCAGCTAAAGCTGAATGGTTCGGTATTGACAAATTGCCTGATTTGGCATTTGACCATAAGGAGATCATCGATATGGCTATAGAGAAATTACAGCAAATACTCCGCTACAAACCTATTGCTTTTAAATTGTTGGATAAGAAATTCATCATGAGTGAACTTCAAAAGTTATATGAAATCATCAACGGAACCGAGTACGACAGAAGGAATTTCCAAAAGAAGATGATTGCAACAGGATTGCTAAATGATGAAGGATTATGCGGTATTCCTATGCAATGCCGAGCACCTCAGATGTTCTCCTTCAATGAAGAGAAATACAATGAGCTGATAGAAAACAAAGAGAATAGAAAATATCCGTTTGACTTTTAATTATCAAGACTATGGGACAGGCTAAAGAATTCAAATGCAAAGAATGTGGCAATGTATGGACACATTATATGGGTGTTGGATTTGATATGGAACCCATCAGCAGTTCCAAGGAGGACAACATCACTGGTGAAGCTGACGAAATAATAAAGTGTCCAGCTTGTGATAGCATCAACTATGAAGATGCATCTGAAGGGACGACAATCATGTGGGATTAAAAGGATAACGATGAAAAAAGGAACAATTATAGGCGCAATTGCAGGAGATACGATAGGTTCAATATATGAGTTTAATCCAACCAAGGAATACCATTTCGCCCTGCTTGATGAACGGATGGAATATACCGATGACTCTATCATGACTATTGCTGTGGCAGATTGGATCATGAATGACCATTTGTTGAGTCATAGCGGACTGGAGAAGAAACTACGTTATTGGGGCAATAAGTACAGATACCCTATGGGAAGTTATGGAGGAACATTCTCTGCCTGGTTAAATAGAGAGGATATGGGACCATACAATTCCTGGGGCAATGGGTCGGCCATGAGGGTGTCAGCCGTAGGATTCGCTTTCGACACGATAGAAGAGACATTGAGAGCAGCGCAAATCTCTGCAGAAATCACTCACAACCACCCAGAGGGCATCAAGGGAGCACAAGCCACTGCTGCTGCCATCTTTATGGCAAGAAAAGGAAAAACCAAGAGCAAGATTAAAGAAGATATCTCACGCTTTTTCGGCTATGATTTAAGTTATACATGCGACGACATACGTGACTCCTATCGTTTTGAAGCAAGCTGCCAAGAAACCGTTCCCCAATCTTTGGTGGCATTCTTCGACAGCAAGGATTATGAGGATGCTATCAGGCTTACCATTTCATTGGGAGGCGATGCCGATACCATGGGAGCCATAACAGGAGCAATCTCTGCAGCATACTATAAGGAAATCCCCAGTAATATCTATGATTTTACATTAAATAAGCTGCCAGAGGATTTACGAATGATTGTAGAAGAATTTGAAGAGAAATACACGTTATGAACAACAAGATATATAAGCTATTAGAACAACGTAAAACGGATAATCCATATAAACTAGGGACATTATCTCATGGTATCTGGGAGCAAACAGAAAGATTCTCTTTGCAATGGGAACACTTTGACCATTTTGATTGGCACCAATTCTTCGAACAATATAATCTTCATGAAGAGTTTGAGAGAGGAGTCATTCTTACAGATGACCTGATGCATCAGCCAACAAACAGAGACTTTGTGTTCAATCTATTTTGGTCCATTCTCTTCTCACCAGAAAGAGTTGCATTATTAGAACAATGCTTCTACTACAAAGGAGAAGAGATAAATCCATTTGAGAATCATCGTGGAATGTTATGGAATTACGAATCTTGTTGGGTAAGGTTCAATCTTGATAAAACCGATTATGACCAAGAAGACGATTTGCATTGGTACAAACAATGGGGGCTTAGCGATCTGTGTCCTAATGATGGTGTACCTATGACAATGAAAGCACTTCTACTTAACAGATACCTTCATTGGGGTGGTGGACATGAAACGCCTGAATCTTTCAGGCGGTGGTATGTTGGATTAAACTACACCGATATTCATGGTGATATTATTCCATATAAAATTTTGATGAAAGATGATTTAGAGAAATCAACCTTCAAAAAGAATGATTTTGTATTCTTTTGGGGACACCACGAAAAGAAAAACAGTATTACCAAAGCTTGTCTTAGCCAATGGTACCCGTCACACTTTACAGTTAATGAAATTCATTACACCTGTGCAGAACAATACATGATGGCGGAAAAAGCGAGAATCATGGGTGATGAAGCAACAAGAGAAAAGATACTCAAGTCTGATAACCCAGAAGAAGTGAAAGCACTTGGGCGCCAGGTCGAGAATTTTGATGCAAATAAGTGGAATTGTGAAAAGATAGATGTCGTATTAAAGGGCAATCTGCATAAGTTCTTGGCAAATGATAATCTTCGTGAGTATTTGACTGGCACAGGAGAAAAGATACTAGTAGAAGCAAGCCCTTACGACTGTATATGGGGGATAGGCTTGAAAGCAGATGCTCCTGAAGTCACCAATCCTAAACAATGGAGAGGTGAAAACCTTTTGGGCTTTGCTTTGATGAAGGTTAGGGAGATATTGAAAAACAGCTATAAACTATAAATAACGACAGTATGGAAAAGGTCAACAAAAGAATAGCTCCTGATTTCATAACAGAACTATCCATGTGTGAGATATTTGTTTTTGGTTCAAATCTTGAAGGGCTGCACATGGGTGGAGCTGCACGAATTGCCTATGAAAAATTTGGTGCGATATGGGGGCAAGGCGTAGGATTGCAAGGCAAGTCCTATGCTATTCCAACCATGCATGGACCAGTATCTTCTATCAAACCCTATGTTGATGAGTTTCTTGAATTCGCAAGACTACACCCGTTGAATCGATTCTTGCTTACTCGCATAGGATGTGGTATAGCCGGATTTAAAGATACTGAAATTGCTCCCTTATTTGTTGATGCCTTAAACATTCCCAATATATCTCTTCCTAAAGACTGGATCCCTATAATTATAGCTTCACCCAGAGATTGCAGTAAAAAAGAGGTAGAGACTCCAAGTGTGATAAACGAAGAAGTCCTGAAGCGTCTATGCGATGAATATAAATATGCAATCGGTTCAGGAGTTATAGTCCCATCACCAAGTATCAGAATCCGCTATGTGATAGATGAAGACAAGTTCGGATATGCGACCTTTGGCAACTTCTTCTTCTACGGACAAGACCTATATGTATTTGGTACAGATAACGAATGGAAAACAGAGCATAATAGAGGTGTTGTCATCGATTACTTTAGGGACGAATGTATTGGTCGAGGTTATGCCCGTAAAGTTATATTTGCAGGTGTAAAAACTAAGTACCACGATTCTAATCATGAAAGCATATATACAGGAGATGTTTGCCATATAGAATTCAAAAACTCCAAGTATGATTTCGCACTAGGAACATTGGGATCTGAGGAGAGTCCAAACTATTTCCGTTATGCTTTTGTCTTGGATAATCATTGTGTCCATCCTGAGGATTGCTGTCTAATTAAACGAATTGGTACGGTGCTGTATCAATTAGAAAAAGATGCATTCCCTGAACAGTTAAATTCCAGATGCATGAGTTTTATGAATATTTATAATACCGCCAAAGAAACAGAAGAGCAAAGGCTTTTGATGGCTAGATTTACTCCCAGCTTTTATAAGAATATTTGGCAGTATACAGCATTACATGAACTAGGTGTAGAATATAATTGGAAAGATAAATAATATGGCTATAATAACAATCAGCAAATTGCTCAGAGAAGCAGGACTTGATATAAGCAAGAAGATAAAGTTGGTTCGTCACAAGGATTGCAGAAGTTCTCAAATCGTTGACGGTATAGAGAAAAAAGGTTCCCCATATGATTGGTACCTTCATGACAGAGAAACATTCATAGCATATCAAAGTGAACAAGGTTCCGAGGTGTTTAAAGGCGTTGATTATATTGTATCATTCATTGGCGAAGAAGGAACTACAGCCAGAATGGTGGGAGTATACAGAGTTTTAGGTCTTGATCTGCAGAAGTGTGCACAAACGGACACCAACCACATATTCTACAAAATGGAAGAGGTAAAAGAAGTCTTCGACGAACTCAACGAGCGCATTATCATTGATTGGGGCAAAAGTGCTATCAGCTGGCATCAATGGCTTGACCGTAATGACAAAGATGTTATTTCCATTGAACGAAAAGGAATTGACTGGGTGTGTCCCGACTATGAAGAGATTCATTTGTCTTATGCTCAGCTACAGCGCATATTCAATAACGGAATAGGTGTATGGAAAAATCGTCTCACAGCATGCAACTGCATATATGTAATATCTGACAACAATTCAGGGAAACTGTATATTGGCTCAACATATAATAGCCAGGGGATTTGGGGACGATGGGCAGATTATGCGGAAACAGGACATGGCGATAATGTCGAATTAATGAAACTATTGGAAGATGATTCTGATTATGCAACCAAATATTTCAAATGGTCTATTCTGCAAACGCTGCCACTGAATATAAATAATGACAAAGCAATTGCTATTGAAACAAGATGGAAAGACAAGTTGGGAAGAGCTGTATGTGCACTAAACAAGAATTAAAAGTTATTCTATAATATCGACAAACCAAAGGAGTCCATAAACAAATTTATTACTCTTAAAACAACTTTACTTTAATCTCGTACTTGTATATACGGGTAATAAAGTAAAGCTGTTTTTACCCTAATTTTCCGGTAAAAGAAAAACAACCTTCACTATTCTTTCACCAGTATATTAGAATCTGACAGAAACAGCTTTGTTTTCTTTTGCCAGAAACTAAATAGAAAAGGAAGAGAAATTAAAAATCACATTTTCTTCATATTCAACTTTACTTTATTCAAAGGGCGTATATATAGGAATAAAATAAAGTAAAGTTAAGAATACCGTAAAAGATTAATTCGGTTATTACTTCAATTTCTCTACAAACTCTTTAGCTGGTTTAAAGGCTGGGATATTGTGAGCAGGAACAATCATAGTAGTGTTCTTAGAAATATTACGGGCGGTCTTCTCAGCACGATGTTTGATGATAAAACTACCGAATCCACGAAGGTACACTTCATTTCCGTTTATCATAGAGGTCTTGATGGTCTCCATGAGACCTTCAATAACTGTTAATACGCACTGCTTTTCAATGCCAGTCTTAGCTGAAATCTCAGCCACAATTTCTGCCTTTGTCATAATAGATATCTATAAGTTTATAAAATTCAAAAAGGGTTGCAAAGATAGTGCTTTTCATTAAGAATGATGATTAAACGTTATTATATATTCCCTGAAAATGACTATTTGAGATGAGTATAGATTAAATTGTATGATTTCATAATAAATCATTATAATTTCGCTCCAAGTAATCATATTAGATTTTTACAGTCAGAATCTCATTAATATCTGTCAAATAATTCTGACTCCGATGCTCACATTTCACTTTCCATTTCTGATCTTTATCTCCCTCGGCCAGCAGTTTTATTGTCTTCAAACCATACCGGTGGTTAATCACATCGATAGCTTTCATTAAGTCAGAACGCTCCTTCCGATTGTGAATCGGATCGAACAGATTCATCTGAAGCATGGACATGCTGACGATATCACCGACGATGACCCCTGATTTCTTGTACTGAATGCCGGGGCGGTAGATTTGTTTTAGCAATTTCAATGCAGCACTCGTAATCTCAAGTGTATCGGAGGTGGGTGTTATAAAAGTATAAGTGGCAGAATTTCCATATTGGGGCAGATCGTCTCTAAACCGATTGCTACAGATGAAGACGGTAACGGTGCGTGCTCCAGCGTTCTGACCACGAAGTTTGTTGGCACAACTGCTGGCAAACGAAGCTACGGATGCCTTGAGAGATGGTAAGTCTGAAACCATTTCACCAAAGCTTCGGCTGGTACAGATTGTTTGGTTCTGAACAACCTCGGATGTGTCTATACAAGGGGTACCATTCAGTTCAAGCCAAGTCTGTATGCCTGGTTTGTGAAAATTGGAACGAACCCACGATTCGCTTTTGTTGGCAAACTCAAGAGGCGTTGAGACTCCCAAGTAGTTCAACTTGCTTAAGGTTTGTCGGCCGATGCCCCATACATCTGCCAAATCGAAGAGGGATAGAGCCTTTATACGTTTCTCTTCGCTATCAATCATGCAAACGCTACGGTAGCCATCGTATTTTTTTGCGAATTTATTAGCAACTTTAGCCAGTGTCTTGGTAGGTGCTATGCCAACACTTACTGGGATATCTGTCCAAAGCTTTATCCTGTCTGCCACGCCTCGCATCAAGTCCACTAGATCGAAATGGCTTTCATAGCCTTTGAGGTTACAAAAGCTTTCATCGATACTATAGTTCTCTACGTGATGAATGGACTTGCGGAGAATGTTGGTTACTCGCTTGCTCATGGCTGCATAAAGCTGCATATTGGTAGAGAAGATGGTAACGCCATGCTTGCGGATAATATCCTGCACTTTGAAAATGGGATCGCCACGATGAAGACCGAGTTTCTTTGCTTCAGGAGTGAGTGCAACAATGCATCCGTCGTTGTTCGAGAGAACACAGACGGGCTTACCCTCCAGTCCGGGATGAAAAACCTTTTCTACCGAACAGAAGAAGCTGTTGCAATCTACCAAGGCATACATATCAATGACGGGGTTTGTGGATGATATAGGTGACTGTTCCCCAAATGGAGAATCGGTCATCAGGAGTAACCTTTATTTCCGGAAAGTCGGGATTGGCTGGTATAAGCCATCCGAAGCCATCTCTCTTGACGAAACGCTTCAATGTATAATCACCGTTGAACTCACAAACTGCAACTTCACTCTCGGATGGATTACGGTTACTCTTATCCACTATGACAATGTCGCCAGAATGGATGCCTGCATCGATCATTGAATATCCTTCCACACGGATGAGATAGCATGATTCGGGATTGGGACATAGCATCTTCAGCAGTTCAATGTCTTGAGCCTTCTCGTCATTATCCAATGGAATCGGAAAACCTGCAACAATGCCAATGTCAAAGTACGGCAAATTCATTTCTTTGATTTGAGCTGCCGAATATACAGAACCCAACTTCTCAAGGTTTGTACGCTCATCAACGATGGACTTGGCTATACAGTTCTTGATGAAGTCCGTCTTGTTATCTTGAGCATCTATGTATTCAGCCATACCTTTAGGTGCTCTGAATGTATAGAGTTTGCTATCGGTACTAGGTCTTCCTGCACCTTCACGCTTTCCTCCTCTTGAACCTTTTTTCGTTGAATTATCCATGGTCTTCATATTCTTTGGTGCAAAATTATGAAGTTATTTTGATTTCCGTATTACATATTCAAAGAAAAGTGTTTCTAAATGCTGAAAAAGCAATGATTTTATACTGAAACGTTGCTGAAATCATGCTGTAGTGCTTCATCGAGCATTCAGCAAAGCGGTATATTGTTCTCTTTTAAAGTATTGTCGAAATTATAATTATTAAATTAAAATAATAGCAATAGCATTAGCTATGTATTCTTGGAAAACTATAATGCAAACGTCTATTATATATGATGTTATGATTTCATTTGCATCGTTTTAATACGATATTAAAATGTAGCAAATGAAATTAAAGAACGATATTTGCTTTGTGAAATATTATTCTGATTAAAGAGAAAAAAGTTATTAGAGCATTTCCTGGCAAGCATCTTAAACAATACCGATTTATTGCAAATATTTCGGTATTATGCTATTATAAAATTGATATTTCCTTAAATAACATACGATTTAATCACTTATTATACAGATGTTTTGGTTATATCAAAATTAAAACATATCTTTGTACCGAATTATTGCAAATATTTCGGTATATGGACTCAAATAAACAGCAACAAATAAAAGCTACCATCCTCAAACGGATAGAAGAAGGAGCTGCGCATAGCGTCTTCTTTATTGGTGACTTTACGAACCTTGGTTCTGCCGAGACCGTCCGTAAAGCTCTTAAAGAGGCTTCGGATATGGGATTGGTGGAACATATAGCACATGGTATTTACGCAAAGCCTATGATTTCACGCTTTGGTAAAGTCCCTGTGCCATTGGAAGCTGTTGCTATGGAAATAGCAGCCAGAGACAACGTCCAGATTTTACCAACAGGATTGACGGCTGCCAATATACTTGGAGTGTCTACTCAAATTCCACTTACCGTTTCATTCATTACAACTGGATCGTCTCGTGTTATTAATGTAGGTAATAGAAAAATAGGGTTCCGTCATGCAGCTCCTCGTAATTTCAATTATGAAGGACCAACTATACCTCTGATTGTTCAGGCCTTTCGTGAATTAACAGAGCAAAATATCAGAGACCAGGAAATATCAGCAGTCTCAAAATATCTTGATAAAGCGCCTGATAAAAGCATACTAGCAAAAGATATACTTAATGCCCCTATGTGGATCCAGAACATCATTAAACCACTCATCAAGAAATACGAAAAATAATGGCACACTGGCAACAATATAACATCGAAGAACGTCTACAACTTCTAGACATCGCAAGTGCAGAAAAGAATCTACCCAAACTGGCTATCGAAAAAGACTGGTGGGTAACGATGGTACTAAAGGCACTTTCTCAGACACAATATTCAAACCTTTTTAGCTTTAAGGGTGGCACAAGCTTAAGCAAGGGTTGGTCGTTAATCGAACGCTTCAGCGAAGATGTTGATATCGCTATAAAGCGTGATGGACGATTTGCCATTACTGGAACATCAAATACTCAGCTTGCAAAAGCAAGACGCACAGCCCGTCACTATGTTGTAAGAGAATTACCAGCTGAATTAGAAGATATACTACGGAGCTTTGGAGTTTCTGATTTTAATATTGAGCCTGAGATTTCAAAACACCATGGCGATGAAGAATACGAACTACGTGCAGACACCCACCCTTCTGTTATTTATGTAAATTACAAGTCCATACTCCCAGAGATGTCAGAATATCTTCTGCCGAGAGTCAAGATTGAAATCAGTTGTCTGTCTATGGACGAACCTGTCGAAAAGAAATTGATACGCTCGTTTATATCTGAAATCATTCCAGAAGGTGATGATACAACTGTTTTATTCAACACTGTAGTTCCCACACGTACATTCCTTGAGAAAATCTTCCTTCTACATGAAGAGTTTCAAAAAGAGAAACCACGAAGCATTCGCATGTCAAGACACTTATATGACATTGAACGCATAATGGATACAGAATTCGGCAAAGAGGCATTATGTAATTTGGATCTATACAATGAGATAATAACCCATCGTAGCATATTCAACAAACTCCCAAATATTGACTATTCTACACATGCAGCATCTACGGTAAATTTCATACCGCCTATGTCTGTTATTGGTGATTGGAAGGATGACTATCAATCATTATCAAACACATTCATATATGCTGATGCCAAGAAAACAACTTTCGAAGAGCTGCTGAAAAGCATGGAAGAATTGACAAGCCGTATAAGAAGACTTAGCATTGATAGCTCAAACTAAATCCCTTTCTGGTAAAAAAGAAAATATTTCCAGTTTGAGACATATAGATTCCGAAGAAATGACACATCAACTATTTCTTCGGAATTTATATTTTCGGATTGCAGTAAGAAAGAAAATCAAACTATACCAGTCCAGTCCATTTGTTATATATCCAAACTGCACTAAACTGATAAAATTGTACCTCAATGCATCTTTCCTGAAGAAAATTTTCAAAAAAAATATCAGTTTATATTGGGTCTAAAAAACACACAAACGGAAACAAGCTTAATTACACAAAACGACATAAAAATGTTTACCGAAAATTTCAAAAACATGTTGTTTTAGGTTGTTTGCGTGGCACACGAAATTAGTTATGATTGTTTCTTTTTTAACCAGAAGCATAAATTATTGGATTATAGAGCAATAGAGATATATTATGAATAATGCGAAAAATTTTGGCACACAATTTGGCACATGATGAATGTACAAATGTCACACGTGATCCTAAGTGTGAGCATAAATAGCTAATATACAACATACTACATAAATCTCTAAATCGTAATTTTGGAAAATATATCTAGTTCTGTATTGAGGAAGTGGTATACATGTGTGCCATGAGACTCAAAGCAAGGGGCATATATGGCACATACTCTGGCACACGTGTGCCAAATTCTGAGAAATATGTGCCAAACGAAAATTGTATCTTGCTGAAACATAAGAGTTTTCCTAATTCCGTTTTCTTATATTGGAAAATTTAGGTAATATTGTATAGGAAAGTAATTATCTTTCTCATTTTTTCCAACAGCCTGTTTTTGTTAGCAATTAAGTAAATTATTTTCTTTTATTTGTTGCCCAATTTCCTTTTTTTTACCTATCTTTGTTGCCAGATTGTTGCCCATGAAAAATAATATAGTTGCCGGGCAACAAACAGGCGAAATGATGTCACTTTAAGACATATTTAGTCGCTTACAGGCAATTATAGACGTAAAAGGACATTATGAGCAGCAACCTAACTTTTAAGAAAATTTGCGAGTACTGCGGTAAAGAATTTGAAGCCAAAACTCTTTACACTCGCTATTGTAATCACACCTGTAACAGCAGGCATTACAAGAAAATGAAACGGGACGAAAAAATTCAATCCGTTTTACAACCTCAGCAAGTCGAGCCGGAACATCAAAAATTTGATTCTGCTATTCAGCAAAAAGAATTTCTTAGCGTTGATGAAGCTGCCACCCTATTAGGAGCAAGCAAAAGAACCATTCAAAGAATGATTGCAAAAGGTGCTTTGAAAGTCGGAAAGCTCGGTCGCAGAACCATAGTAAAACGAAAAGAAATTGATAAACTCTTTATTTAATAATGTATGAATGTTACTCTCCGTCAAAGATTAAAAGGCGATAAAGTCAGTCTGTACCTCGATTACTACCATCAGGGTAAGCGACAATATGAATATTTGCAACTTTACCTCATCCCTGAACCCAAAAAAGGAAAGCTGACAAAGGAGCAAAAGGATGAAAACCGGAAAACCCTTGCATTGGCTGAATCAATCCGTTCTAAACGACATCTGGAAATTCAAAACGGCATTTATGGTTTTCAGGATCAGGGTAAAATGAAAGGTAGTTTTCTCAGGTACTTTGAATATCTTGCTGAGAAGCGAAAAGACAGCGAAGGCAATTACGGTAACTGGGACAGCACGTTAAAGCACCTCCGCAAGTTTGTAAAATTTGATGTAACCTTTGCCCAGATTGATAAGCGATGGCTTATTGATTTCAAAGAATACTTACAGAAACAAGCCCGGACACCTGCTAAACAACCCCTATCGCAAAATTCGGCATCATCCTATTATAATAAGGTAAGAGCAGCTTTAAGAGAAGCATACAAAGAAGGCATCATTCAGCGAAATCCTGCCGATGAAACCGAAGGCATCAAGCCTGGTGAACCGGAACGGCAATTTCTTACGCTTGAAGAATTACAAGCCATCGCTAAAGAAGAATGTGAAATCCCAATTCTCAAACGTGCTTTTCTTTTCAGTGCCTTAACGGGTTTGCGTTGGTCGGATGTTCAAAAAATGACATGGTCAGAAGTGCAATTTTCAAATGAAATAGGACATTACATCCGCTTCAGACAAAAGAAAACCAAAGGAGCAGAAACACAGCCAATATCAGAACAAGCATTTGAATTATTAGGAGAACGAACCATTCCCGATGAACGTGTTTTTGTCGGTTTAAAATATAGTGCCTGGCACAATCTGAAATTGCAACAATGGGTTATGAAAGCCGGTATCAGCAAAACAATTACTTTTCATTGTGCAAGGCACACATACGCCACATTGCAATTAACTTTGGGAACCGACATTTATACCGTTTCAAAATTGTTAGGTCATAAGGACCTTAAAACAACCCAGATTTATGCAAAAATCATTGATGAACGTAAAAAAGAAGCAGCAAACAAAATAAAACTCGATATATGAAAATCAGTCTAAGCATTTACAACAGTATATTATTTGGGGAACTTCGCCCCTGGCTCGAAAGCAACCGGTCTCAGGAAGTGTTCCGGCAAAAGTTAAACCCTGCCTTTCGTTGGGAAAAGGGAACGCCGGAAGATTTTGAAAAAGCATTGAATGAAGCATTGAAAGACCATCCGCTCCTGATGGATGATGATGAAGTATTAATCGAAATCGAAGAAAACAAGATTATTATTTCATCGGTCAAAGATAAAATCTTTGAGCCTCTCATTGATATTGACATTCCGCCATTCTTTACAGATAAAACCGAATACTATTATTACCTTATTAAGAATGAAGGCACAAGGCTGATAAATAAGATTAACAAAGCAATTGAACTTTGCGAAACTGCAAACCTTGCAAAGTCTGCAATCAATGACACCTTAGACAGAATCAAATACTTACTTTCCGAAACAGCCAAACAGATAAAGCAGTTGGGTTATGACGATGACCTGCCCTTTGATGCAATTCCAGACGATGAAACCAAGGCATTAAAAAAAGAATGCGATTACATTTTACGTGTGCTTCAAACAACACTAATCCGGCTTATCCTCGAAGTACAGGAACTTTTTCCTTCTCAGATTGTCGGAAGTCCATTAACAGAGGAAGAAATCTATTTGAAGTTGATTGGCAGTCCTTCACCGGCTATGAATGTAGCAAAGAAAATCACCAAGCTGAACGAATTTATTGTTAAAAGATTCATTGAGCAAATGGAGTACTCCAGGGCAAAAGCCATACAACGCATTGACGAAACGAAAAAGCATTATCTGATGTACAAAGATGTTGCTTCAACTTTGACGGATGCTGCCGAAAGAAAAGAAGGATTGGCAACCCACATTCAGATTCTCGAAAACCTCATTTTTATTCGGGATTTCACCGATATTCAACAAAATCCATCCTTTCAGGATTTGCATTCTGATAAAACCACTGAAGAATATTACAATTCATTTACTGCATTCATATTTGAAAAAATCGAAGAGCCATCAGCACCAAACAAACGGCTTGAATTAATATCAAAAGAAGAAGAAAAATTTGCATTCCTTAAAACAAGCTATAACATTGACAACTCTGTTTACAAATTATCCATCCCTCGCAAAATTCTGAAATGGCTTGAAATTCAAAAAGCATACATAAACGAAAACTTGCACATTGATTTTTCTAAACTAAAAGGAGTTGATTTGCCTAAAATTCCAACCTCACTTACAGTCGCAGAAATTGGCTATCTGTTAAGGACTTTGGAGGAAGAAGGCATTTTGCAACCAAAAAACAAAACCGACCTTTCACGGGTATTCTCTGCGGTTCTTAGCTCTAAAAAGAAAGATGATATTACATTTGATGGTCTGCACAAGGAATTTAAAACACCAAAGAACAAAGCAGTTGAATTTTGGGATGCAAAATTTATGGTATTGAAACAAAAAGCATACAAAGACAAAGAAAAATTTTTAGATTAACTTTCTGAAATTCAATTTCTTTAGTAATGGTTCCGGTACCATTCGGAACTACCTTACCCCTTCCGTACTGCATATTTTTGCTTCGTAATTCATCGGTTGCTCGTGCCTTTGCACCCGATGAATGAAGGCACAACAATTAAATTTTTGTTGAACTTTTAATACGTTGCAAAATGACAGAGCAATTAATAATCGAAAAACTCGATAATATCGAAAAAATGCTTTCGGAGCAAAACCTTTTAAAAAAGGATGTGCTCAACTTTAGCGAGGCTTGCCAG
>Ga0209201_1002288_pt1 | contig 19189 bp, 14 predicted proteins | sample AD_UKC055_MetaG_FD_184411 | JGI IMG/M metagenome (GOLD analysis project Ga0209201, IMG submission 184411) | Active sludge microbial communities of municipal wastewater-treating anaerobic digesters from USA - AD_UKC055_MetaG (SPAdes) (version 2) | ecosystem: Engineered > Bioreactor > Anaerobic >...
AAGGCTTGCCTTATACGATGGCATTGTTGGCAGCCTTGACTCAGTAAATCCCGGCCAGACTGCCGAAAGTCCATCGATTCAGACTTCATCAAAGTGGATATTTGATCAGAATGTCGACCCTCTGACCAATTGTGTAGATCAAAGTGGACGAGGAGAAGATTGATCGGGCTGGGGCAAGATCTTTGAGGGCGCTTGTGAGGGGCGCACCAGGCTCGCTTGCCGGGGAAGATAGTTGATGGGCGCCGGGTAGGCTTGGGGCCTTGCACCAGCAGTGCTCATGGCCGAGAGGAGATCAGGCGTGGGACAAATAAGTTCTTGCATCATGAAGAGAAGGTGGTATAATTAATTCTCGTATATCAAAAAAAGAGGTTAGGAATGTATTATTGTGCTTTTTCTGCTCTAAGATTAGTGCAGAAGCAGGTTCAATTAGTGTGGCCGCTTCCAACCTTAAAGGTCGCTAATAAATGAATAGCACAACAATAGTCTCTTACATAAGAAAAAACGAGCGCAGTTCATGGGTGCCTGCACAATCCTTCATCTATCAGCTTTCGCTAATCCTCGCTGTAGTGAAGCTCCTCGCAGAACATACTAAGTCAGATCTATCGTCTGCAAACAGCGCCATCCTGGCAGTTCTGACTGACAAAACCGGAAGCGACATGGCGAATCAAAGATCAATACAAAATATCTCATCATTTCAATTTCAAGGCTCTGCATCCCAATATTACGCTATATCAGAGGACGAGGTATCGCAGTATGGGCTTTCAAAATATGAAAACATACGAAGTAGCTTTTGAAATTGCAGGTCCCGTGGCATTATTTAACCGACCGGACGCTGGCTCGACGCCGATCAGTTACCCTGTACCAACATGGTCTGCGTGCAAAGCCCTCTTTGAGTCAGTTGCTCGAATGAAGGGCGCGTATGTAAACCCGACAAAAGTGGCGATCTGTGCTCCGATCCGGTTTGAGCATTATGCAACGAACTATGGTGGACCGCTACGAAAGAGCAGCCAGATCAGGAATGATGACAACTATCAACTCAAGGCCATCGTACTTGTGGACGTGTGTTACAAGGTCTGGGGTATGGTGCTCCAGTTCGAGCCACATCCAGAGCGGATCAACGCTGCCCACGCCCTCCAGGAAACCATGGAGCGACGGCTGAAAAATGGACAAACCCTCCGTACTCCCTGTCTTGGCTGGAAGGAATTCGCGCCGAGCTATTTCGGCCCGCTGCGCGATGAAACCTCGGCGGACGATAGCATAAACCTAGTAATTCCCTCGCTTCTTCACTCGGTGTTTGACAAACCAAAGATGGGACAGCGCGCTCCCTATTTTCTCCAAAATGTGGAAGTCTGCAAAGGCATTCTGTACTATCCGGAGCGACCTTATGCTTAACGAAGCGTACGATCTACTACAAGCCCTCAGGAAGGCTTGCATTGAATTACCCAGTTATCAGCAAGGCGTTGTGACGCCCGGGAAGGGTACGGGTCCTTGTCTACGAGTACGTCTAAACCAAAATTCGAGAATAAGTTCCATTGAGGCTCTTACAGATGAGGAATGGCCTGGACTATGGACCATCATGGATGGGAACCAGAATTCCCGGCCCATAGTGCGGTTGAACGTTCCCCTGCTGCAAATCCCGCTCGAGGACCCATGGTGGACCTCAATGGGATATACGCATAACCAGAAGCGAGAGAAGATCGCCGAGGTCGATAGACTGAATGCCTTAAAGACTGCCCTTGATACATCGGACTGGTTCCAATCCTTCACAATGCCTGACAGAGACAAGGACCGCAAAAGCAAGACGCCAGCAGAGAAAGCTTCTGATCTTTGGAACCGTGTGCGAGACAGAGCGAAAGAGCTTTCTGCTTCACTCAAAGGAACCAATGATTTGGCGGATGTCCAGTGCGTATTCGAACGATTTGCGAATCTCCCGGATATGCAAGACTTCGCGGCCTATCTAAGATCAGCTATCAAAACGCAGCTTGAATCCGGCAAGCTCCCGTTAGACATAGCCGAGAGCTTGCTTGTCGGCAAGCTCAAACGCGCGGGAGACAAGTGGGAACCCATAGAATCGAAAGTGCAGCTTGCCTTTGACATTGATAATGGCGGTACGATCTATGGTCGAAAGACTAGAACTGCCTTGGAAGCTGCGCTCGAAGCACAGAATAATAGAGAAGGAGGGAAAAATCTGGTCAGCGATTCAAAAACCGCATGTGCCTTTGGATCCGCTAGGCCGCTTCAGAACGATGCTTTCCCAAACCCGCAGTTACCAATCGTTGCTGAGAAGGGTATGCCCCTCGTTTCGATGTTCAGCGAAGCGCCGGCCAATACACGGTACGGGCTTACCGACTCAGCCATTGTTCCAGTGAGCTATATGTTAGCCGTCCATATGGCTAGTGCGCTGCTTTGGGCCACTTCCGAGGAGCGCGAGGGCAAGACATGGCGGGGAGTAGCAAGCGGCATCTTCAACAAGTCGCGCGAGCAGAGAGACTTGCTTATCACCTACGTGGATGAGAAGCCCCACATTGATGCATCCATTGCAGATTTTTTTGGAGAAGGCCAGGATTCTGTAAACAAGCAGTTTGAAGTGGACTCTAAAGCTGTTTGCGATGCTTTAAGCGCTATTGTGCGAGAGATTCCTTCTTCAAAACTCCGGGTATTCGTGCTCCGCCAGGTTTCACCGGGACAGGTGCAAGTAGTCTTGTCGCGCACCCTCAATCCAATGCAGATAATAACTGGTTCCAAGCTTTGGAACGAGGGAGCGGGGAATCTCCCACCAATTTCTATACCCCTACCCAAGGAGAAAGGCAAAGCCCCTGAAGATAGTCGTCCAATGGCTCCCTATCCAGACCAGATCGTGCGGCTCTTGAGCCGCCAATGGATTCGGAAAGGCGCAAAGAAGGATAAGCAGGAGCCATTTACGCCCGTTGCTAGCCCTTCACTTGGTAGCGTCATCGATCTGCTTGTTCGCGAGCCTGGCAAGTTCGAGAGTATCGCACACGATCTTCTTCGGCGATGCCTGGTACAGATCGGACCATTGCTGGAGGGACTGATAGGTGCAATCCGTACAAACAAGAAGGAAAACTACGAACAATATCCGCTGGAAAATCGATATCCAGCCCTGATTGCGTGTAGCACGATCGGCCTGGTGCTCCATGCATTAAACAGCCGAAAGGAGGACTATATGCAAGACAGCGTTTTCTTAGTTGGCAAGATGCTCGCGCTCGCCGATGACATTCATCGTAGTTATTGCGAAGTTGTTCGCGGCGGCAGCCTTCCGCCCAGCTTGTTAGGCAACTCGCTGCTATCGACGGCGATGGAGAACCCGACTAGAGCAGTAGCCGTGCTTGGCGACCGATTAAAGATCTATATTGGCTGGGTAAAAACAGCAAAAGAGCCGCAAGGCACGGACAAGGCTGCAGAGGAAAGCCTGATCGCGATAAGAACAGCTCGCAATCGCAGAGCCCAATACGAAGCCTTCGTTGAATCAGTGCACGATCAGGGCTTGCCCACAAAAATGGACGATGTGGCCAAAGCGCATCTTTTGCTGGGCTGCCTCGCTTCGACCAAAGAGTATAAGGAAGGAGGACAAACAAATGAGTGAGGCAATCAAGAGAGTCACAGGGCTGCTAGTGATTGAAGTGCGCAATGCCAATCCCAATGGAGACCCGGACCAAGAGAGCGACCCCCGCAATCGAGGTCACGATGGTAGAGGTCTCATCAGCGCAACATCATTCAAGCGTAAACTACGTGACTTGGTCGAGGACAAGGATGGAATTGTTTGGAAAAGCCTTTGGAAGAGCCTTGTGGAAGGCGATCCCAAAAAGGAACTGAATCCTGAAGATTTTGAAATTCTAGAAAGCCGTGGACGAGATAGGAAAAAGATCGAGAGCATGTCTAAGGCCGATTTTCAGAAGAAATACTGGGATGCCCGAGTGTTTGGTAGTACTTTTTTAGAGAAGAATTCTGCTGATAAGGAACACCTTATTCGAGCTGGCGTCGTGCACTTTGGAACCGGAGTTTCAGTCGCGCCAGTACGCATTCAACGTGATACATGGACAAATAAAGCAGGCGTCGAAGGGGACAAGGACCGAGGTATGGCACCCCACGCCAGTCGCTATGTGGTTCATGGCGTATACTGCATGCCCTTCTTTGTGAATCCCAATGGAGCTCAAAAGACTGGCTGTACATCTCACGATATCGATCTTCTTGCCATGCTGATACCCCAAGCCTACCGCAGCAACCCCTCGGTAGCGCGCCATGGCGGCGTAGAGATCAGGCATGCGTGGTGGATCGAGCACCTTTCTCCCCTGGGAGATTGTTCCGACTTTGCGCTGATCGATGCACTAACTCCAATCAAGAATAGCGATCCAGAGGAGCCGTCAAGCTCTTGGTCTGAATATACAGTACTAGACGATTTACCACCGGATCTGAAGGCAAAGGTGGCATCGTGCTGTGATTTGATGGCCAAAGGCTATGAAGTCGCTTGCCCATAGCCCAAAGGATGATAAGCCAGCGCAGACCTACACTGAACATATTGCCAATGTAGTATATGGCGCACGTGCCAATGCCGAAGCCGCAGCGAGCTACTATAGCGGAAGCAGAGACCAATTTGTTGATGAAGTGGTCGCGGCTGCGACATACCATGATCTAGGTAAGCTTGACGAAAAAAATCAGCAAGTGCTCAGGATCGGGTCGCGGCAGCCGCTGCCTATACGCCATGAGGATGCAGGCGTGGCTGAGCTCATGCGTCTAAAGCGGCGAGAGTCGGTTATTCTCGTGCAGGCGCACCACCAAGGCCTCTTCAGTAATGAAAACGAGCGAGCCAAAGGGAATCGTCTGTTTAGGTTTCCTGAGGTTGCTGATCACGTGGACAGCAATCTAGAGGACTACATCACTAAACATTCTCAAGCTGGATGTCAGACTCTTAGCTTGTTCAACTCCGGCCAACTCCACAAGGATGGCTTTAGGAGAAGGATTGCACTCTCCTGCCTTGTAGATGCCGATTACCGCGATACCGCACGGCATTATGGAAAGGAACAAGAGGCCGCTCCAGTCCCTTTGCGCTGGCAGGATCGACTTAATACCCTCGATGCGTATGTCATGTCATTGCCTCGGAAGAGTCCGGCGAGGGACACACTGCGGGACAAGATCTACGATGCTTGCCAGTCAGCAGATACGTTGCCATCCATGCGGTCTTGTGATGCACCAGTAGGAAGTGGTAAGACCACCGCGGTCATGGCACACCTGCTCCAGGTCGCTCAGGAACGCAACCTGCGCCACATATTTGTGGTTCTTCCTTATGTGAACATCATCAAACAGTCAGTCGAAACTTATCGCAAGGCACTCGTTCTCGATGGCGAAGATCCTGAATCTGTTGTCGCCGAGCATCACCATCAAATCGATTTTAGCGATCTAGAAATGCGTCACTTAGCTACGCTCTGGAAATCGCCCATTATTGTGACTACCGCGGTGCAATTTTTTGAAACTCTTGGCAGCGACCACCCTGCCCGGCTACGAAAGCTACACGAGCTGCCTGGTTCGGCAGTGTTCATCGATGAAACACACGCGGCAATGCCAGCTCACCTCTGGCCGCAAGTGTGGAAATGGCTTGAAACCTGGTGTGACGAATGGGGTGGCTATGTTGTATTTGCGAGCGGCTCTCTTCCACGATTTTGGAGACTTCAAGAATATGTAGACCCACCGAAGAAAGAAAAAGATATCCCGGACATTATTCCCGCCTCAATCAGGGAAGAGCTCGTCGCTGCCGAAAAGACAAGAATCAAAGTAGAGTCTCAACCTAATGCGTTAACTGCAGAAGAACTTATCAACGCAGTCGTGTTAGCTAATGGGCCACGGCTCTTAATTGTAAACACAGTCCAGACTGCTGCAGTCATTGCAAATATGATGAAAAAAGCTGGTCATGATGTCCTTCATCTGTCCACTGCATTAGCGCCAATCCATAGGGACGTAATCGTCAACCGTGTAAAGGAACGTATTCGCTACAAAGTGACCGATTGGACGCTGGTTGCGACGAGCTGTGTCGAGGCAGGCATGGATTTCTCGTTCAGAACTGGTTTCCGCGAGAGCGCCAGCACGGCAAGCCTTATTCAAGTTGGCGGTCGCGTTAGCCGTGGTGGCGAGTGGCAAGACGCTAAAACATGGGACTTTCGCTTGATTTCAGATGGTCTTATTACAAGCAATCCATCCTTGGCCGTTTCGCAACGAGTGCTGAATGATCTCCTAAAGGAAAAAAAGTTCGATAGCGATGCACCATGCGACGTTGCGCTTGAGGCCATGAAACGAGAGATTACACAAGGTATGTGTGATCGTGCTAATAAATTGGCCAAGGCTGAAAAAGAAATGGAATATCCAACAGTGAGCGAGCTATGCCGTGTTATATCAGACCAAAGCACTCTTGTTATCGTAAATTCTGACCTAGCTAAAGCTATCCAGAGGAGAGATAAAGTGCCTCGGCTCCGTATAGTAAAGGAAAGTGTAAGAATATGGACTAATAAAATAGAACGGAATCAACTTCCCCTTAGCCTTGTGCTCGGAGATAAGGGGGACCCCGATGCGCTTTATATGTGGGATGCAGAGTATGATCCCGATTTCCTCGGCTACATGGCAGGAGTTCTTCCAATTCTTAAAGGATTCAATGATGGAGCATTTTTTGTCTAAACCAAGAAATCCGAACAGACCGGTTTTTTCCAAGAAGATCTCGACCTCTTCTTGGAAGCGCCCTAGAACATATTCGAGAACGACCGCTCCGCTTCGAGAGGGCTCATGAGTGCACGACGGATTATTATATTTGAACATTCATCGCCTCTGGGTAGTAAGAGTGCTCAGGAACTTTTCGATCGTGTGCGGGCTGAGCGAGCGACTGATCCGATGAAGCCAGCCAGGGATTTCTCAGACTATAGAGTGACGCTGGACGGAAAAGAGCTCAAGGAATTCAAGACTGTGGTGGGAGTATAAACGTGCATGTGGTATTAAAACCAGACTTACACGTAGTAAACAGGTATGACTCCCTATTGTATACACTAACAATTTATGAGAACCGGGGCAGAAGATACCTATTAGCGATGACAAAGTGCTGCACAGGGGCATCTTTTCCCCTAATTTGGTAATAGAGTTGGAGGAAAATATGGTGGCTTCGACGGAGAACGAACGAATCTATAAATTTAAGGCATTGACGGATTTGTGGACCGGCGACGTAAATGGAAAATCGGCGCGCCTTATTACCACCGGCCTGCTCGGCTCCATCCGCTGGTGGTTTGAGGTATTGGTCCGTGGTCTCGGCAGCAGCGCCTGCGACCCAACAGCTGATACGAAATGCGAAGGCCGGAATCATTGCGTTGTCTGCGAGCTGTTCGGGTGCACCGGCTGGGCGCGAAAGTTCAGGTTTGACGTCCTGGACAAAGATTGCAATATCCGAGAGGCTAAGAACGATGAGGGAACGAATATCTCACCTCAAATAAAGAAAGACGAAAAGTTTAGCCTTCGCTTCACAGCCCTCCGCCCGATCTGCAATGAAGAGTGGACTCTTTTGGACGCCACCCTTCGCCTGATTGCTGACTATGGGGCCATCGGCGGCAAAACAGTATTCAAGCCAACAGACGAATCCGATCGGGAGAAAGAAATCCATCATCAGGATTATGGGATCGTAGAGATAGTCAAAGTCGATCCGCAAATAAAAGTTCCAAAGGTAATGGAAGTAAAAAAATACATCTTAGACGAACGGTGGAGAAAACCGGAGCTAAAAGACTATGATTCTTGTTGGGCATCACTCAAGTATTTTTGGTTTGTTGGGGACAAGACACTTACCCGCTGCTACGCCAACTCCAGTTCCTTCAACAGAGTGCTGGGGAGAAAAGAAAGCAAGGCGTGCAGTGATTGCGGGCAGGTCCACAATCCGCCCAACAAATGGCCAAAGACAAAGAAACACCCGAGCCGAGAGAGCGAACAACTTGTCGATGGCAACGATAGAATATCCAAGTGGCTTGCCGGCTCACAGCAGGAGAGCAAGAAGGTCTTCAGTTTCAAGAATCCCGCGAGAACCTTTGGCTTCGTAAAACCTGGATTGATCGATTTCAACACCATGAAACAACGTCTGACAAACGCCTGGGGACAGAATGGCTGGAGTTTCCTCACTGGTGACGAGATCATTGGCCAGCTATTCGCCCTGAAGGAGGGCCGCTCATGAGTTTCGATTATTTCGCCTCACTGGCCGAACTAGAATCATGTCCGAAACAGGTGAATGAGTCTGCTCTGGCTTCCGGCTTTGTCGATGGATGCACGGTTTGGTCCTGTCGCGACGCGAAGAAGAACGAAGCCCGCACATGCTACATGCAACGGGCAGCCGGACTGCAGCTCACGATGCCCCAGGAACTTCACCTCGAGCCGGACCATACTTCCCTTCTCCATCCGACCTGGTTTTGCATCGACGTATCCTTCACCATTAAATCACCCTGGTACTCGAAGGACGACCGCCCCTTTCATGTGCTGGACAACCCGGTGCGTAAGGACCGCGTCTTTGGTGTGCCGTTCATGTCCGCGGCCTCCTGGAAGGGGCTTCTGCGCTGGGCTTGCAGGATGCAGGCGGGCTTATCAAAGCATCTTGAAACGCACGATATGAAAATGGATGGTTGGAACGACCCTCCCTGGATCGTCCATCTCTTCGGCAACGAGAAAAGCGAACAGAAAGACTTTCGGTCCGATACACTGGTTTTTTATCCCACGTGGTTCGACAAAGTTGGCTTTGAGGTGATCAATCCCCATAGTCGCAAGACCCGTGCCGGAACGCAGCCTATTTACTACGAGGTCGTCCCGGCCGGGACAAAAGGGAGGCTGAGGCTGCTCTACGCGCCTTTTCCGGGGGAAATCGAACGCGACAAGGTAAGGCCGGCCGATTTTATTGACGATCTTCTCGACAGTATAAGGGCGCTTCTCGAAACATATGGCATTTCCGCTAAGCGCACTGCTGGATGGGGCTCTGCGCGGATCAATACCAATGAGGAGTCGAAAATATACTTTGTGGAAGGTGGCTGGCTGCACGAGCGCTTAGGCGAAGGTGTTGAAGCTAAACACTACGAACCACCTAATGAAAAGTTTAAAAAACTGATGGATGAAAAAGGTAAGCCATTAGAGATTCTGCTTGGCGAAAATGAAAAACTGAAAAGCAAAACACAATTCAAGAAGCTTGAAGGCGAAAAACTCTGTACGAATGCCGAGTTCGAGGACTTTAAGGCATGGTATGAAAAATACGGTGATGAATACAGAAGGCGTCTCGATACATCTACAAAGGATAATCAATCGCTCCAAACAAGGGAACTCCCTTTCGACAAGCTTATGGATGTCTTGAAAGAAGGCCGATTTGTCCGGCAGGGAGGTAACCAATGACGGGATTTCAACTTCCGGAGACGTTGCGGAAGCATCGCCCTCTGCTTTTAGCGTGTGAGGTAATCGGCTGGCTTCATATGACCGGAAAGGCCAAAATCGATTTCCTACGGGAGCACGGTGGGCAAAAACAAAAAATCAGCTACGAATACGAAAAATGGGATGAACTGGAGAGCCCACCATTCCCGTGGGAGGACCTTCTTAAGTGGTTGAAAGACAAGTTTCCGTTGAACAAAGACGCCTGGCCCGGCGCTCTCACGGAGTTTATACGAAAGCATAGAAAAATAGACAGTGGTTTGCTCGGTCTGCTCCAAGCCGGCCATGGCATGGCATCGGGTATCGAAAAGAATCTACCATCGTCCACCGCCACATATCTGGGGCAGAATATCAAGCACATGTGGTTGTCCACAGCCTTTGGCTACCCTGCCCGCAACCTTTTGGCCGACCCGCCGGAATTGCTTACTGATTCTGGCTGGAAAGGGCTGCTTGAGCAGATCCGGAATCTCCTCACCGAGCTTCAGCAGCTTGGCGACAATGCTTCCCCAAGCGACCTTGATGGCTGGCAGCGTTGGCGAAATGAAGCGGTGGGGCCCGAAGGATGGCTGCGCAAGGCATTTACCAGTACTCTGGCCGAAACCAGGTTGCCCAACAACGATGTTACGCTCTTTGACCAGTCCTATGTCGCGGCCGCCTTGTTCAAAAGCGCTGTGGCTGGGGCGATCCTTGAGGGCAGTTCATTTCCCTGGTCCAGCTACAATCTCAAACAACAGACCCGCTGGCGGCTCCTAACCGTCGGGATCGGGGCCGACCACTACGAAGCCCGCGCGGTAAAGATCGGCGACTGGACCGGGGCGCGGTTTGCGCTGGACGAGTTTTTCACCAAAGTCTGCAAGCTCGTTGAGGTCGATCTGGCGGTCGGCTCTCTTTTATACAGGGATGGAGAGGTGTGTGTCTTTTGCTTCCCCGGGGAACGGCCCGACCACGACCAGCAAGAGTATCAGGGTGGTGATTTACAAATCGCGGATTGGCAAACCTGGCTGACGGAACAGATTGACGGCTATGCTCGTGAAGCCAGCCTCGAGACGCCGCCTTACTGCAGCATCAGTGAACCTTCTCGATCTCTTGTGGGAATGACAGCTGAAATCCGGAAGGCGCACGAAACGATGGAAGTGCCGTTGCACCGCAATTGGCGGATTTCCGGGCAGGATTCGCCTGATGGCCATGTCTGTCCCGTATGTCTTGTGCGCAGGAGCCGCTCAGTTACAGATAAGCAAATGCCTTGCGATCCGTGCAAAGAACGACGGACTCACCGCCTGAACATGTGGTTGGAGGGAAAGTTCGGATCAGACTCCATCTGGATCAGTGAGGTGGCCGATGCGAATGACCGCGTAGCCCTTATCACAATGAGTCTGGACATAGAGCCCTGGTTGGATGGAACCCGGCTGGATTCTCTCAGAGCTCAAGCTATTGCGGAGTGGCGCAACAAGTTCAATCCTGTCTTAAAAAACAAGCCAAACCCCATTGATCCCTCCGCTTGTTTCGAAAGCCTCTTTCAGTACATCAAAGGAAAACTCCAATCCTTTGACAAGGCAGACCCCGTGCTGAGCAGCCTACAGGAGGGATACCAATACGAGACAGATTGGCCACCTTTCTTCTCCAAAATCGTCGAAGATCGCGTCCCCAACGACCATCTTACATGGGACAATCTTGATGAAAGTGGCCGTGCCGCATGGCTCGCGCATCAGTTGTTTCGCAAGCTCGCCTCACCAGGCCGTATCTATCGCTTCGAGCGGCAGACCGAAGATTTCTTTAGAGAACTTCTTGCCGAATTCCGCGATATAGCGGCCGCAGACTCGAATCGCTGGCGCGTGCGCCGTCTGGTTATCAAGCCGGATAGCAGCGGTTCATCCGGTCCGTGGGAAGACCATCAGACCTATGGCGGACGCTATGGGGATGCTCCCGTAAGCCTGTTGTATCGGGAAAAGGACAACGACTTCCTTACCATCTGCAACCTGGCCCGTCTTTTGAAACCGAAAGACGGCAAGGATAGCCTGAGCGGGGCCTCTCTGGATTTGAAAACGGATGACAGTATGGAAGTCAAGCGGCTAAAGGTTCAATCGGCAGAGGACGTGCCAGATACTCTGGGCGTTTATCATCCGGTGATCCCCCTTGAGCTTTCACCAGTGCGCTTTCGGATCCTTCTGCCGCTTGAGGCCGCATCAACTTGCGTGGATCGGGCAATCGAAGCATGGCGCGATCAATTCGCCCGTGTCTGGGACCGTCTGCCGCTTCGAGTTGGAATCGTGGCCTTTCCCCGAATGATGCCGTTTCAGGCTGTAATAGAAGCGGCGCGGAACATCGAAGGTGATCTGGATAGGATTAAGAAGCCTGAAACGTGGCAGGTAGCGAAATGCGAAACGCGGGACGGCGTCACCGCCCTTTGCATCAAGTCGCTAGATCATCGACACGAGTTTCATCAAACCATACCTATCGGGCTCCCTGATGGGAGAGAAGATGTGTTTTATCCATACCTTGCCGTTGAGGACAAACAGGTTCGTTTTCCGTTGGACTTTAAGCACCCGGATGGCCAGGTTTTCAGGCATGCGAAGGACATGCGGGGTGGGGACAGGGTTCTTGTACATCCCTCACTTATTTCCACGATTTTCATGGACGACACGGCCAAGCGTTTCGAATCCTTATCCCCCAGACAGCTAACGGAATGGCTTCAGATGAGGGATCTCTGGAGGCTGATAAGCCGGCATGCACCTACTCAGACCGCGCTCCGCGGCGCATGGTCGGAAATTGTCGAGCGACGCGAGGCCTGGCAAGGACCGGACGGAACATTACTCGAAGAAGGAAAAACGGCATGGCTTGATTTCGCACGTGCGGTGTTCCATAAACGCCTCGGTCTTCTAGGTGCTTGCCTTGAAACGTTGGTGGAAGCCGCCGGAGACGGACTCCTGGAATGGAGCCTGGAATGGCACATGGGCGTATTGAAAAAGCAAGTATCAGGAGGTGACTAATGACAAATGACGGAAATACAATTAAAAAGACAAAGGCCTTTGAGACCTATCAGTTCGCCGGCATGGCGCTCGATCCCATCCATGTCGGCACGGGCGGAACTCGGCTAGGCCGGGTGGATAGCACCATCGTTCGCGACCCGGTGACACGGATACCAAAGATTCCCGGCTCGAGCCTGGCGGGAGTCATGCGAGCCTACACAGCTATGGCAAAGGAAAAATACCCCCACTGCGCCGGCCTTGGTCAGCCGGAGCGCGACGGTGCAGGGGGTCATTGCGGACAGGCTGATTGTCCTGTATGCACGGTATTCGGTTTTGCCAAAGGCATAGGCTCAAGCGGTGGATTCGCAGGATTGGCTGCGTTCAGCGATATGCAGGTGCTGCTCTTTCCCGTAGCCTCACAATTGGGACCACGATGGATCACCTGCCCCATGGCATTACGGCAAACCGGCATTGAGGCATTCTCGAAACTAGAGGATCCGCCTGAGCAGCAGATCATCATCTATCGTAAATCGGACGGGACTGCGGATCAGACATCATTGAATCTCGGCTGGCTTCTTCTTCCAGTCAAGACTGATTGGCCACAACTGGATAATATATCCGAGGAGTTGACAAAGTTGAGTATACCGGAATACATCATCCCCCGCCCTCGTGTCGTTTCCGAACACATCATCAACCGCCTTGGTGTCGTTTCCGACAAGCTATTCATCCATATCGTGAACAGCAACCTCGAGGTACGGACCTCGGTCGCCATCGATCCGGCCACCGGCGCGGCCGAGGAAGGAGCGCTTTTCACCTATGAAGCCCTACCCCGGGGCACGGTGCTCTTCTGGGAGTTAACCTGCCGGAATCCCAAGCATTTTCATATTAATCAAAATGATGTGCAGGTGGTCAACTCACCTGAGGAAGTCAGAGATGTCGTTACTGCCGCTCATGTTTATCTGGAACATCTCGGCATCGGCGGCATGGGAAGCCGGGGCATGGGACGGCTGCGCGTGTTGAACAACGGTGTGAGCAAAACAGAACATGCAAGCTTATCGGGAAAGGAGACCCATGATGAACACGCTAACCTTTGAAAACCTGGACCTTGCCTGTGCCATAGCTGGCAAAAAGATCGCCGCTAAGCCGTCAAAGGAGCTTGAGAACCTTGTTACGAATGCACTTGCTGTTCTGGAAGAGCAAGGAATTTATGCCCTGTTTCTGTTTCTAAAAACGCGAGGCGGCAGCGCGGCCAATAATGTCAACAAGGAACTTTATGAGTTCCTGAAAGCGACGCCAGAGCAGGCCCCTATGCTTTCTGACAATGCTGACATCTTTACCTCACGTGAGCCATTAGCCAATGACCTTGACAAGCTACTGTTAGCCCGTGATCTGGTCCGGCAAACGCTCGTCTATGCTCGTTATCATGCGCGAGCGCCACAAAAGAGTGAGGTGCAAACATGACCTGGACGGCACTTCGATGGGTCTGGCGACTGGAAGCGCCGCTTTTCGTCGGCATGCCTCCGGCAGGGGCGTTGAACCGCTGCCGGCTTTATCTACCCGCACGGGCGATGCATGGAGCCATTACATCCGAATTAGCTCGGATGGATGGAGAGAAAAAGTCCAAATTCCCGGATTATGGAAAGTTCGGCAAAGAAGTGGGAGAAAACTGTCGTTTCACTTATCTCTATCCAGCTGAGAAACTGGACGGTAAGTTCCTTGCCTGGGTACCGAAATATTTAAGGGCGGATCATGATAAGAAGACCAGAGATGGTGAACAAAAAATCGGATTACAATGGCATCGTATGGACGGCAAAAGAGACTATTCAGACCGAGATTTCAGGCGTAGCCTACTAGACTCCCGGTCTGGTACCGCAATCGCTCCTGAATCGGACTCAGCGTCTGAAGGTGCACTCCGAGAGACAGAATGCATCAATCCCTGGTGGCGTGCTGTATCTGGTGCTCGTACAGGTCCGAAACCTGTTTTTCTCTTGGGGTACGTCTTCCTGAAAAATAATGGCTTTCGAAGGCAGTATGACAATATTGATACCCTCTTTGTCGGAGGCGACACGAGATATGGCCTTGGGAAAATACATCGCGTCGAATTGACTGATCTATCAGCTGACCTTTCGGTCTTTGGGAAAAAAGTTTATCTGGATGGAGAAGAGCCCGAAATGCAGAGCAACATCGTTTGGGGACATGCCCTGGAAGGTAGCCAGAATCAAACAATGAAAATGCAAGGAGTTAAGGAACTTCCTGGCGGATGGGAAATTGTTAATCTCTGGAAAAGAAGAAGAGAAAATGGAAAAGAGATGGAAGAATTCCCAGCCTGGGCACCCGGATCATGTTTTGAAAATACGGGAAGCCAGTCATTGGAATATTGCTGGGCAATAGATACTTACGGAATTTGGGAATATGTACCCCATTGATACGTAGTTGTGTGAGGTTCCGGCATGCAGGGATACGCGCAGCGAGGAAGCCGGAGCGCGAGGGAGACTTTCCCCTTCATTAATTTATTGGTTAGTGAGATTACGCGAGGGAGGCGGCTATGTACGATGAGGAGGATCTTCTGCAGCTTTCGGCGCTTCAGCATTTTCTCTTCTGTCCGAGACAGTGCGCCCTTATCCACATCGAGCAGATCTGGGAGGAGAATCTTTACACGATCGAGGGAGAGCTCCTTCACCAGCGGTCCCACTCAGGTAAGGCGGAAGAACGACCGATGAAACGGACTGAGTTCGGAATGCCGATCCGGTCCCTTGAGCTTGGGCTTTCTGGAAAAACCGACGCGGTGGAGTATAAGGCGGACGGCGGGATCGTTCCGGTCGAGTACAAGCGAGGAAGGCCGAAGAAGGGAAGGGAGGATGAGGTGCAGCTCTGCGCGCAGGCGCTATGCCTTGAGGAGATGCTGGGTGTTTCGATTCCTGAGGGCGCGCTATTCTACGGAAAGGTGAGGCGTAGGAAGGTCGTCCCCTTTTCCTGCGAGCTACGGACGCTCGTGCGGGAGACCGCCGAGAGACTTCACGAGTTTATTCGTGCGGGCAGGACGCCGCCTCCTGAATATGATGAAAAGAAATGTCCGAGGTGTTCCCTCCTCTCCATCTGCCTTCCGAAGAAGCTTTCCCGGCCTGCCTCCGTGGAACGGTATATCGAGCGCTTACTCGACCAAAAGGGAGATACTCCATGAAACGGCTTCTTAACACGCTTTTCGTCATGACTCAGAACGCTTATTTGAAAAAGGAGGGTGAGACTGTCGTGGTGCGGGTCGGGAGGGAGACGAAGCTCCGGGTACCGATCATCACGATCGGTTCGATTGTCTGTTTCGGGGATGTGCTCATGAGTCCGTCTCTCATGGGTTTCTGCGCGAAGAACGGAGTGACGATAAGCTTTTTAAGTGTGTACGGGAGATTCCTCGCCCGGGTGCAGGGGCCTGTCTCCGGGAACGTGCTGCTCCGCAAGGAGCAGTACCGGATCTCCGACGACAAAGTTAAATCCGCGATGGTAGCGAGGACGATCACCGCGGCGAAGATTGCGAACTGCAGGACAGTTCTCCTCCGCGCCCTGCGAGATCACGGTGATATGATACGAGCCGATGAGACCTTCAAGGCTGTGAACGCATTGAAGAGAAATCTGGAGCTTGTCCTCAACGAGTATGATCTCGAGAAGATACGGGGGATCGAGGGAGATTCGGCGCGGGTTTATTTTAGCGTGTTCAATAATCTCATTGTCATCCAAAAGGCTGATTTTTCCTTCAGGGATAGGAACAGGCGACCTCCCCTGGACCGGGTAAATGCTCTTCTTTCTTTCGTCTATACAATGCTGTACCATGATATGAGATCAGCCCTGGAAGCGACGGGGCTTGACCCGGCAGTCGGATTTCTCCACAGGGACCGGCCGGGAAGGATGAGCCTCGCCCTCGATCTCATGGAGGAGATGCGACCGTTTATCGCAGACCGTCTTGTCCTCTCACTTATCAATATGAAACAGGTTGATCGGAAGGGTTTTACCGTCTCGGAATCCGGGGCTGTTCTGATGGATGATGCATGCAGGAAAACCGTGGTCGCCTTCTATCAGAAACGAAAGCAGGATACCGTGACCCATCCCTACCTAGGGGAGGAGATGCACATCGGTATCCTTTTCCAGACCCAGGCGATCCTCCTTGCACGGTACCTGCGTGGTGATATTGATGGCTATCCCGCGTACATCTGGAGGTGAATCATGATGGTGCTGGTGAGCTATGATGTGGCGAAGGATGATAACGGTGCCCGCAGACTCAGAAGGGTCGCTAAGACCTGCAAGGATTTCGGACAGAGAGTTCAGTATTCGGTATTTGAGTGCCTTGTTGATCCTGCCCAGTGGGCAGTGCTCCGCAGCCGGTTAGAGAAAATCATAGACCCCAAATTAGACAGCCTTAGATTCTACTTCCTAGGCGCAAATTGGCGTCGTAGAGTCGAACATATAGGGGCGAAACCTGCGATTGATCCAGAGGATCCGATGATCGTGTGAATTATTCTTATTCTGAACAGGACTATGGTTTAGCCTCTGTCGCCTCCTTTCGGCATGAATAAAGGCGATGGTGAGGGAGTTTTGGATTGGTTCCTATCCTTGTGCGAAGGTGAAGCTAACAGAAGGGCATAGATCTTTGCCATAAAGATATATGTATGTCTTGAAATGAGTTATCATTTTCGCATTTTCTTCTAAAAGTTGTCTGTTTGACCTTCGCTGAAATACTGTTGTATTTTTTTGCATAAAAAGATATTATATATCATACAGTCGCGCCCTTCACGGGCGCGTGGATTGAAACTACAGAGTCCGCCAGAGAGCGCTTTCTTATGGCTGGTCGCGCCCTTCACGGGCGCGTGGATTGAAACACAGCGTCGACAGAATCGATACCAGCAGAAACCACGTCGCGCCCTTCACGGGCGCGTGGATTGAAACGCCGCAAGTTCGTCTGATTCATACTCATCGAGCATGTCGCGCCCTTCACGGGCGCGTGGATTGAAACTAGCTCTGATTCCTAATGCTTTAAGGAATGGTTCAGTCGCGCCCTTCACGGGCGCGTGGATTGAAACCAGAATGTACCGAGATAGTCTTGCGGTTCATCTGCGGTCGCGCCCTTCACGGGCGCGTGGATTGAAACAGTGCCGAATCTATGAGATCTTCGAGCTTCTGTGGTCGCGCCCTTCACGGGCGCGTGGATTGAAACTACGATATTGCAGACATTATCGATGATAAGGGGAACGTCGCGCCCTTCACGGGCGCGTGGATTGAAACAAAGTATCATCGAAATATGGCGAAGTCGAAGTAATGTCGCGCCCTTCACGGGCGCGTGGATTGAAACCTTGTATCTCGTTAGGAAATGGCACGCCGCTGAAGTCGCGCCCTTCACGGGCGCGTGGATTGAAACTGATATACGGCTTCGCAGCGATCAGCCTCTTGTCCGGTCGCGCCCTTCACGGGCGCGTGGATTGAAACACACTTCCTTATCGAGCATCTTCACCAACTGCTGGTGTCGCGCCCTTCACGGGCGCGTGGATTGAAACATCATAGGCTATAACGGTGCTATCATGGCGTGCCTCGTCGCGCCCTTCACGGGCGCGTGGATTGAAACACCAAGGAGATAGTTTGTGGAGTTCGCCCGCGCTCTGGTTGCGCCCTTCACGGGCGCGTGGATTGAAACGAGGAAATGCGCTAGCCACACCAGCATTAAGCCCATGGAGTCGCGCCCTTCACGGGCGCGTGGATTGAAACGTGCATCGTGGGGGCAATTACAACAACACCTCGAATGGTCGCGCCCTTCACGGGCGCGTGGATTGAAACGATTTATGAGGAGGTAAGGAAAATGGAAGAGACAAGTCGCGCCCTTCACGGGCGCGTGGATTGAAACTAGTTGCTGGCCCCTGTGTATTAAATAGCCCAGGGAACGTCGCGCCCTTCACGGGCGCGTGGATTGAAACGTTTTGACGTGTTTATTATACACTGTTATAAAAGCCGTCGCGCCCTTCACGGGCGCGTGGATTGAAACTTTGCAGTCTATTTATTACTGCGGTTTTTTCTGTCTGTCGCGCCCTTCACGGGCGCGTGGATTGAAACAGTCGTGCTATACAAAAGTGTACAACCGGATACAGTCGCGCCCTTCACGGGCGCGTGGATTGAAACGTTTTTTCTTTTGTGGTACCTTCCGATGCTTCAGGTCGCGCCCTTCACGGGCGCGTGGATTGAAACTCATCTTTTGCTTGGATCTTAGCCTTATCTTTACGAGTCGCGCCCTTCACGGGCGCGTGGATTGAAACGGTCTCACTCAAATTGGCATCATAATTGTCTTGAGCTGTCGCGCCCTTCACGGGCGCGTGGATTGAAACGCTCTTCGTTACATTCTCAATCGATTCTACAGAAACGTCGCGCCCTTCACGGGCGCGTGGATTGAAACGTTCTCCCCGGTCTTGTTTGTGTCGCCTCTTTGATCGTCGCGCCCTTCACGGGCGCGTGGATTGAAACATGCGCTGTTGAACGAGGCTTCGGATGTTGTAGGCGTCGCGCCCTTCACGGGCGCGTGGATTGAAACAGTGTTGAGACTTATTGCTGGATATATAAGGCGAGGTCGCGCCCTTCACGGGCGCGTGGATTGAAACGCGAAGGCGGGCGGCGGTAATGCTGCGATAGCAAAGTCGCGCCCTTCACGGGCGCGTGGATTGAAACGTACTCGATTGTATTTGTATAAAAATCTCTGAATGTCGCGCCCTTCACGGGCGCGTGGATTGAAACCAGTGTGCAAGGTCAGGAGCAATCCCCAT
>Ga0209201_1002290_pt1 | contig 19183 bp, 31 predicted proteins | sample AD_UKC055_MetaG_FD_184411 | JGI IMG/M metagenome (GOLD analysis project Ga0209201, IMG submission 184411) | Active sludge microbial communities of municipal wastewater-treating anaerobic digesters from USA - AD_UKC055_MetaG (SPAdes) (version 2) | ecosystem: Engineered > Bioreactor > Anaerobic >...
AAGAATCTGTATTCAGATGATGTGGGTTCAACCATCAGGGAAACAGTTAGTAATGCACTTGATTCGCATAGAAGAGCGGGTATAACAAAGCCCATAGTGGTGGGTTTGCAACCTCATTCTGATCAGTCTTATGAATTTACAGTAGAGGATTTCGGCACAGGTTTGGATGATAAGGATGTAAAACATATAATCAGCAAGTACGGAAAATCTACTAAAAGAACGATAGACAATGAGTTAGGCATGATGGGTCAACAACCTAGGCCCAGCACAAAGTAATTTGTGTAAAAAACACTGGATGAATTTTTGGAAATCTAAATTAAGTTCCGTAGATTTATATCCTAAACAATACATTCGTATGGGATATATCTATAAAGTTAATCATGAATATTTTGAAGAAATAGATAATGAATATAAGGCTTATATATTAGGTCTTATTTATGCAGATGGTTGTATATGGCAGCCTGTAGGGAATAGACAGTTACAATTAAGGATTAACCTTCAAGAAGAAGACGGTTATATTCTTGAAAAATTTGCAACTGAAGCAGGAGGAAGAGATGTGAAAACAACTCATTATCCTTCAAATGTTTCCAAACAATGGAAGAAGACATCAACAGTTGATATACATTCAACTAAAATGTGTCAGACGCTTATAGGTTATGGTTGCAATATACAAAAAAGTAGAGTAGGAATGACTTTTCCTAAGCTTGATGAAACTTTAATCCCTCATTTTATAAGAGGATTTATGGACGGTGACGGTAGTATAATTATTAAACCTCTTGGTTATAAATATAAGAGGAAAACTACATATACAATATCTACACCTCATGTTCAACGATATAAATTAAGAGTTGCGTTCTGTTCGACAGATAAAACTTTTCTTGAAAAATTAGTTGAACACCTTCCTATAAAGAAGTTTTATATGGCAAAAAGGATTAGAAAACAGACTGTATACATTCTCTGGATAGAAAATACAAACGACGTACAGTCTTGTTTAACCTATTTATACCAAGATGCATATTATTTTCTTCGTAGAAAACATGATAAACTTGAAGAATTTAACAAGATAATCAAAAGCGAAGCTACGGGTGCACCTGTAGAACGTTTAGAGACTACCTGAGCAATATAGTTTGCTTAATAACAGGAAGTAGCTAATGGTAGTGCATTAGTGAAAAAGCGTCCAGCCCCTGAAAAGGGTGATGATATAGTCCGATACTCTGAGAAATCAGAGATTAACAAAAAGCTAGGATTCAAATCCCCTCTATCATATTGCTCCAGTTTCTATTTCATAACAAGGAAGAATGGAATTGAGCGCAAGTATATGATGTATGAGGGAGAGGAAGTGAATAACATTGACCTGCTGTACGAAACCAAGACAACTAAGCCTAGCGGCGTAAAAGTTGTTATTCCCGTAAAACGTGGTGATGTATATTCATTCGTAGATAAGATGAGGGAGCAACTTGCCTATTTCGAGCATGTCTATTTCGATGTGAAAGTCCCATCAGGAGGATATTATAATGGAAGGTATCGTTCAACGGCTGATATACCTAATGGATTCAAGATATTCAGACATGAGGATTTTCAGATTTCTGAACTGACGCAGGATAAGTCAATGCACATTTGCCTTGATGATGTCTACTATCCAATGGATTTCTCCAAGTTAGGAATTTCTATCATAGAGGTTCCGGTAGGTCTGAGGTTTGGACTGAATGATGGGTTAATGCCTACTCCTAACAGGGAAAGCATTCGTTATACCCCTGAAGCGAAAATAATCATCATTGACAAGATCAAGAAGGTGGCAGACTATTTCTTCACCGAATACAATAAAACGATTCATGACAGTGATGATGTATTCGCCGTGGCCAATTATCTTAGAGATACGAGTAAAATCGTAGTAATAGAGGACAGAACATATAACATAACTCCTCTGAAAAGTTATACGACAGTAAAAATAAGCACGCCTAAGCTGAAAGGAATAACCAGGTTGGATCTAGGTCACATTCTGGTAAATGATGATTATCTGTTTGGAGAGTATTCAATAACCTTTGCCATGAGACACGGAAGGTTATCAAAGTCGAGTTATTACTATGATCGGACTATGACAATTGATATATTGAAGAACAAAGACAGTGTGATATGTACGTATAAGGACAAGCTGGGAGAAATCAAAAAGGAATACATAAAATACCAATATCCAGATCAGGCAGCTGGACATGGTAAAATAAAGTTCCTAAGAAAATCAACTCCTTATAAACTGTTTAGCTTTAAAGACCAACCTTCATACTATAGTATTCTTGGACTAAAAAGAGTGCCGAGAAGCGAGTGGAGGGAAACGATAAAGGAGTTCCAATATTTGCAATCTCTCTTGTTCAAAAACTTTGTTGACTTGGATAAACTTGATATTCCTCAGGAATGGCTTGCTGCAAGAAGAAAGAAGAGTGTAGTTGCCGTAACATCTACAGGTAAAGTATTGTACAGAAAACCCAAATTGAAAGGTGAAATAATCTATAAGAAGGCGGTAGATCTGGAAAGATATTGCCGAGGCAACAACTGTAAGTTTGAATCTGAGACCTGTAAGTTGGAGGAGATTTGCAAGCAACCCTTTCTGATGATATATGCCGGACATAACGATGCCAGCAAGATGGATCAGCTTTACGGCATACTTCATAAGAAGAAGGTGAAAATTATTACTCTCTCCGACAGGGAGATGAAACTTGTAAAGGATGCCGACATACATAACCTCATCTCTTATGAGGACTTCATGAAAGGCAATAACAAGGTTTTTCAGAGGGCTGTGAGTGCATTCCTCATAGATGGTCTGATAGATACTTATGAAAGAGTGTTCGCCAGACGTTACTTGTTTGACCCTGTATCTGCCAGATTTTGTGGACAACTTAATAAGCTGTTTGATTACAAGGAGAAGTACATGTTTACTAATGGATTGTCCGATGTCTACAAAGAGATGTTGGAAGTAGCTGAAAAGGGTAATCTTTATGACACAATGATACATGATGTGTATCTGCAAGTAAAAGACACCTTTGAGAAATTTAAATTTATCGAGCTGGTTTTCAGGAACATTTCATGGGGAAATGAGGATGATATGTCAATTATTTTGACTAACTTGTGTAAATATCACAAGTTTAGGATGGATTATAAAAATTATAAACATAAAGTGGTTAACAATTAAAAACAAACAAAATGAGCGTTTTCAGTTTAGATTGGTTTAGATCCAAGAAGAAAGAGGCAGATCCTCTTTACGATTTGTATGTGGAAGAGCAAAAGCTCAAGAATGAAATCCTGAGGCAGAAGGTCGAGAAAAAAGACAAGCCTTACAGGAAAATGACCCTGGTAAATGATGTACTCACCGTTGTAATGAACGATGGCACCATCATAGTGAAACCTGAATGCTCACAGAACGATTTCATGTTGGCAAGAACTGCTGAGACTGAGGATCAACTGTTTGAGGTTCTGAAGGATCTGAATCTGCTCAGTGAAAGAGAAGATTGGGAAAAGTCAAGGGAAAATACCGAGAGGGTATATAAAGGATTCAACGTCGTCACTAAATTAAAGGACTTTGAGACGAAGGATGATTGTGTTTACATCAAGGGAATAAACAGAAGCCTTCCTGAACTGCTTGTCATTAGGATAGGAAAGGTTGCTGAGAAATATCTTGATGAAAAAGGGAATGTTGATGAAGATGCTCTGTCTAAGGATGATGAATATCTGTCCCTCAAGAGGTTCTTCATGTGGTGTTGCCTGAATCCAAGGGCCGAGGTGGCTGAGAAACTTTATGACTTCCTGGAGAAGAACAAGTTCAAGTTCACTAAGCAAGGAATGTTCGTGGCACTCAGAAATGTTGTCAATGTGGCTGGAAGTGACAGTGAGATTGTCGATTTCATAAGTAATGCCTATAACAAGGTAAAAGGTGTATGGAAGAAGAATCCTGTAGATTATCATGTGTATGAAGAAAAAGAAGGTTATGTTCTTGTTCATAGAACTAAGATTGACCAAGGATACGAAAAGTATATAGGTAATCTCAAAGATTTGTATGTGGATCTTCCCAATATGCGTGAGAACCGCTTTACTGACAACTGGACAAAGACCTTTGACATTCGTATTGGAAAGACTGTATGGATGGACCCCAAAGAATGCAACTGGAGTACGCAGGATTGTGCTGCCGCTGGGTTAGTAATGTAGCCCCTTCATGTAGTAATACATGGATGAAAATCGAGCAAAAACGGTGAAATCCTTCAAAAAAGCTAAATACTTACAGTACTTAGAGTTAATGGACAATACCGTGCTAAACACAGAAACTAACAAGTCTGTGTCAGTGTAACGCATAGAGGATGAAACTTAGAGATAAGAATATAATTCCTCCACGAGTGCTCGACAATCTGTTTACAGGTTGAAAATATATGCTGAACTTACACAATGATAAAGTGTAAGAAGTAAGAGATAAAAAGCTCTTACGATAACAAAATGTACATTTCGCTGGCTATACTGCTCCTTATGTACTGTGTGGAGACACTACTGTTTTCACTATTATCAATCCTATGAAGGTAGTGGGTATAGGTAAGGAAAAGGGAAGGTGCTATGAATATCTTCCTTTCATGACCACAAGCGTGGAAGAAGCTGACAAGATTATGAATGCAGGTGATTTCGATTTCCTCCAGCTTGATGAGCAGTATGCTATTGACGAACTGAAGGGATTGGAAGAAAAAGTGAAGGAGGGATTTGCCACTGAAGCAAAGAAGCATCAGTTCAACATATCTCCTATATCCTCTGTCGATGTACATAATATCGTTAAATCGCTTTCCGTAATGGAGAATGAAATAAAGAGAAGGGTCATCGAGGTGAAATAAAAAGATGAGTGCTACCATGAATTTTGTTAAATTTGTGGTAGCACTAACTTTTTTAATTATGCGCAAGAAAAAACCAACTCCAAGAAAGCCTAGGACAAGAGGGGCAGGAACCTATACCGAAGCAGCCTTCTGGGCAATGATACGCTTCACCTTAAGGGAAAAATCAAGGTATTGGAAACCTATTTCCCTATGCAGAGCAAGAGCAAGAAGAAAGGTTCAGCTTGTGGGAAAGAGATGGAGTTACCAGTATCAATGTAATATGTGTAAGAACTGGTTCTCTATAAAGGACATAGAAGTCGACCATATTGTTCCTGTAGGAAGTCTTAATTGTGCAGAAGACCTGCCAGGGTTTGTTGAGAGACTTTTTTGTGAGATAGACGGTTTACAGGTGCTTTGTAAAGAATGTCACAAGAAAAAAGAATGAATTATGAGCGGATATAGTAGCAGCATCACATGTCCTAATTGTGGTGGAGATGCAGAAATATATACTGACTGGAAGCCTTTTGACTACAGTTCTATAACGTGTTATCATCGCGGACTTCAAATATATCCTAAAATATCCTATATGACTCTCAAGGAGTTAAATGAACAAAGAAAAAATTGGGATTTACCAATTTTAAGAAAGAAACCTAAACAAGAAAAAGATATTTGGTAAAATTAATGAATTATGATACAAGGAACCAACAAAAACAGTAGTGAAGCTGCATACAGGGAGATATACCTTGACAGCAGTTCAAGTCTGAAAGAATTCAGCTTAGACAGAAAGAAATATTACAAGAAATACCTCCTCCACGAAGAGGTGGAGGATAAAGACACGAATGCCATAGTGATGGGTAAGCTTGTCGAAACAATTTTATGGCAGAATGAGCTCTTTGACGACAAGTTCTATATGTCGTCGTGCGTAGAAGCACCAACAGGACTTATGCTCAAGTTTGTAGAGGCATTGTATGAAACATCAAGGGATGCCACCAATGAGGACGGGGAAATAACAAAGACCTTCGAGGAAATGTGCAATGAGGCATATTTGGCAAGCGGTTATAAGATTTCCCTTGATAGAGTAATGAAGAGCTTCATTGGCACTGACGCCGAGATATATTATAATGAAATCAGGACTGCTAGGAGCAAGAAACTGACGGTGGTTACTGCTGAACAGGTGAATATGGCCGAGAAGATAGTGGAGGAGCTGAAGAACAATCAGTTCACCAGAGACATAGTCAACCTTATGAGTAATGCAAGATATGATGTGAAAATTCAGTTCCAGGTGGAAGGCTATGAGGTGAACGATCTCATATTTAAGAGCATGATGGACCTGTTTGTCATAGATCACCTGAAAAAGACCATACAGGTGTATGATCTGAAGGTGGTGTGGGCTGTAGAAAACTTTTATGATGAATATTATCTGTATAGGAGGGCCTACATGCAAGCCTATCTGTATTATATGGCAGCTATCCATTACAGAAGTGAAATTAACTCCGAAGTTTCCGACTATACAGTTCTTCCTCCAAAATTCATTGTCTCTGACAGTGCTAACTACTATAATCCTTTGATATATCAGATGACAGACAAGGACTTGATTGAGGCATATGATGGATTTGAGTATAAAGGTAGAAATTACCCGGGCGTAAAAGAAACCATAGAAGACCTCAAATGGGCACTGAATATGAATGTCTGGAATATCAGCAGGAAGAATTATCAGTCAAATGGTTTAGTTTTCTTAAATTAATGGAGTATGATAGAAGTGAAAAAAGAGAAAAGGATGACTATAACCTCCATATTCATGGTGGCAACTCTCAAAATACCGGGAGATAAATTAAGAGAGAACAATTTCCTGAATGCATATTCAAGAGATGACATGCGGGAAGTGCAGTATAAGGACGCAATCTATCTTTTGTTCAAGCCTGATGATTTGGACAAGTTTAGATATTTCCTGGATGGTGAATATGAAAGAACAAAACAGATAATAGACGATTATGACTATCCGAATGGATTTGTCGTTGTAGTGTACAAGTTGAATATGAACTTTTCTGATGATTTTAACCTTGTAAGACAAGGTAAGTATTCCAAGACCTCCAAGTTATTTCAGTCGCAGTTTCCAAGGACTCTGACAATAAACATCAATGGAATGGACAGAGAAGAAGTGTCCCTTCAATACAGGGTGTTTAACAAGACTAAGGATTTGATTAGGTTTTGGGAAGAGAAGTTTGATATGACTCTTGATAAAGATCAGGAGATATGGTATTGTTTTAACGAAGATGATGAAACATTAACAAAAGAAATATTGAAAGAATATGAATAACAGTGAAATAGAACTCGAACTCATGCAAAGGTTCGGTCTTGATAAGACCGTGGTGTTTGCTGAAATGGTAAGTGTGATGTATGACTTACTGTATAAGGATACCGTGTCCCGTAATGCAGAGGACGTGTGTGACTACGATTATGACAGAGATTGGTGGAAAAAGAAGTACACTGAACTGAAGAAGCTGCAAAGACGTGTTTAACATAATATATTTGCTTGGAACGAAAAATTATTTATTTCCTGCTATAACCAAAATTGTTAATATGAATAATCGAAATGCTTCTGAAAAAGGACCCCCCGTCATAATCTGCTGGGAACTAATGACTTGAAAATTAACCATTTAGGTTAGATAAAATTTTCAAAAAATGTTGGAAAATAGAGGATGATATATTAACTTTATCATCCTCTATCTTTCAAAAAACTTTAAAAATAACTTATTATGAGTAGAACAACTTTTGAAGTTCCACAGTCAAGGCATCCCTTTGCTGGACTTGGAACAGGAATAATTGTCGCTGAGAACGGCAAGGAGGAGCCCAAAATCACTATCAGATTCCCTCTTTACGGAATAGAGGTAGTAACTGCCAAAGGAGATGACGCAAAGAGACTTATGATGAAGATGAACTCCGATGAGTATTTTATCGAGGACAGGATAGATTATATAAAGAGTGTAGCCTGCTCGACATTGGGAATAGATGAGTTTACAATAAACACGGCCAAAAAGAACGAAAGGGCTGTATTTGCACGATGGTTGGTCTGGAAATATCTGAGAGAGAATACAAATTTATCACTTGCTAAATGTGGAGATTTATTTAAAAGGGATCATGCCACAGTTAAGCACGGAATAAAGAAGGTAGCACCAGATGAAGTAAAGTATATGAGCAAGTGGCAACAGATAGCGTACTATTCATTCCAAGAAAAAACAAAAGACTTAAGTTAACTTACTATGGGAAAAAAGCAAAAGGAATCGGACGAAGGAAAAAGCAAGCTAGAATTAATGTTCGAGAAATTAAACAAGGCTTATGGAAAAGGCACGATAATGTTATTGGGAGAAAAGATAAGAGACGAATATGACATTATTCCCACAGGATCAATAGGATTTGACTACAAGACTCTTGGTGTAGGGGGGTTTGTGAAAGGAAAGCTGTACGAACTGATAGGATGGGAGTCCGTAGGTAAAAGTACAGTATGCGCCCATGCTGTAGCTGAATGTCAGAAGGCAGGGGGACTTGCCCTTTATATAGACAGCGAGCATGCTGTAGACCCTAATTATTTCAAGGCTCTTGGTGTTGATATCGATCACCTGATCATCTCTCAGCCAATGAATGGCGATGAGGGATTCAATGTGGCCATGGAGGCCATAAAGAGCGGTGAGATTGATCTCGTAGTAATAGATTCTGACTCATCAATGTTGCCTAAGGCAGTGATTGACGGGGAAGTGGGAGACAGTGCCATAGGAAAGAAGGCCAAACTTAATAGCGACGCTTATCCAAAGCTCAAGACAGCTCTTGTGAATAACAATGTATGTGTAATAGTCATCTCCCAGTATAGAGAGAAGATTGGTGTTATGTTTGGTGATCCTCGCACAACTCAGGGTGGACATGCTCTCAAGTACTATGCTGACTGTCGCATAGAGATGAGCAGGAGCCTGATAAAGGAAGGGGATGTAATCACCGGCAATAAAACGACAATAAAGACTCTGAAGAACAAAACATTTCCTCCTTATAGGAAGTGTGACTTTACTGTCGTATTTGGAAAGGGAATTGATAAGATTGAAGAGCTTGCTACATTAGCGATGGACTATGATGTCATTGTCAAGTCAGGAGGATGGTATTCATATGGAGATACCAAGCTGCGTGAAGATGAATTGTATCAATTGCTTGAAGACAATCCTGAACTATTTGATGAAATGCGTGAGAAAATAATAGAAAAGATTAAGGAATTATGAGCAAGTTCAAAGTGGGAGACAAAGTTCGTAAGCCAGAAGGTTATTCCTTCGATGGTATAATAGTGGCCATATTTGAGAATACAAAAGGCCAGACAAGAGTGGTTGCAGAGTTGGAGAATAACGGGATGCTTCACATATTCACTGAGAAACAGCTGGAACTAAGAGAATAATGAAGCAATGTAGTGTAGAAGGTTGCAACAATCCAGTATGGAGCAAGGGACTATGTAAACACCATATCCCTAAGACCCATATAAAGCCCATGAGAGCCTCTACAATGGCATCAAGGGAAAAACGAAGGGAAGATACGGATGAGATGAGAAAGTTCTTCCTGACGATCTGGAGTAAGCGACTGCACTATTCAGAGGTAAGTGGAGAGTGGCTAGGAAAGGAGCCACTTTCCATTTACTTTCATCACATCCTTCCAAAGAATAAATATCCTGAAGCCAAGTTTGATGAAGAAAATATAATTCTTCTTACATTTGACGAACATCAGAATGTTGAGTCTAATAAATTTCGTTATGAAGAAATAAACATTAGAAGAGAACGCCTACAAGAAAAATACAAAGTTCTTTGAATTAAATATTTTCTTATCAAGAGAACATTATCTGTCCTGATAGCTCAGTTGGAAGAGTGTCACACTGATATTGTGAATGTCGTAGGTTCAAGTCCTACTCAGGACACTTTAAAAAGTGATTAATCGCACTTTTATTCATATTTAAAATTATCATATGAATGATAGAGGAGAATTAACTTTACAATCTACTGTGAATCATTTGATTATACCCTTTTTCCATACGTTCACCAGCGTATTACATACGTTTGTGGACGTATATAATACGCTTATAGACGTATGAAAAATATTTACGCCAAAAATGCGTAAACTTTAACAATTATATTATATTTGTACATAAATATAACGTATGATGAGAAAATCTTTTCTTAAAAATACTACTACTGAAAGATATGTTGTAATAGATAAAGAAACTGGTGAGGTAATGGATGAATATACTAATAACTTATCGTATTTAGCCAATACCAAGGAGGAGTTCTACTTAATGTACTCGTCAATGGTTCTAATCCTTAAGACATCTAAGGATGTAAATATGAAACTATTTGCCGCTCTTCTTGAGAGGTATTCACATGGTGCAGAATTTAGTATGAGTAAAGGTTTAAAAACTATAATTGCTAAGGAGTGTGAATGTTCACCTAGATCATTAGATAATTCCTTTTCATTTCTTGTTAAAGAGCACGTAGTAATAAGACTGGATGGTAATCTTTATAGAATTAATCCAAGACATATATTTAAAGGTTCTTCCAATCAGAGGAACAAGGAACTGAAGGCAGTTTTAGAAATGTATTGTAAAGATTGTTAATTAAAATAATTAAAATGAAATCAACAAAAATTATGAGTAAACCTTTTAAAAAACTTAGAGGCTACAGAGTATATCTCGTAGCTCCTCCTGTACCTACAGGAAAGATCGAACTTTCATCACAGACGAAGAAATCAGTGCAAAAAGACTTGGTCACTGAGTTCATGCGACTCAAGGTATATGCCGTAGGAGACTCAGTTACCGATATAAAGGAAGGTGATGAGGTGCTTGTTCAGGACTTTGCTCTTAACAATGCCCCCTATATTGAATTGACCAAGGATTTAACAGTCATTCTTATCAACGTGAATGACATAGTACATGTGTGGTGATGAAGATAACAATAGATGAAACCAATAAGAGGATAACAGTTGAGCAGCCTGTCATTATACAGGAGCTGCTCAACTTCCTCACAAGTCATAATATTGACTTGAATGAATACACTCTTGATACAACGGTATATGCCTATTATCCGTATATTCCTTCGTATCCTGTATGCCCGAGTACTCCTACTATCTATCCTATCATTACGTATGATACAAACACTACGAAATGAGTGAGCAATTCATATCATGTAAGTGTATCACTTACGGAAGAGTAGACATGTTGGAAGAATCTCTACAGAGTTTCCTTCAGCAGGACTATCCTTCCGATAAGTGTGAGATGGTAATAATAAATGATTACCCTTTACAGAAGCTTATCTTCGATCATCCTCAGGTGAGGATAATAAATCTTGACTATACATTTGATACAATAGGTGCCAAGGAGAACTTTGCTACAGAACAATGCAAAGGTGATGTGATATGCCAGTGGGATGATGATGATCTGGCAATGCCTAATCATTTACAGAATGTAAATAAGTTCTTCATATCTGGATCTGATCTACTTCACTGGCATAAAGCCATATTTATGAATATGCCGAATATATCAGAAATAACCGGCGTAGGAAATTCAGGGATTGTATACAGTAGAAAAGGATGGAAGCTTGTGGGTGGATATCCTCTTGAGAACGCTGGATACGACATGACATTTGTCATAAATATAAAGACCAAATCTAAAAACATAGTGTTTGCTGAACCTCCGGATAATGAAGCAAGCTGGGTATATTGCTGGGGAGGTAGAGGATATCATATGTCAGGCCAAGGAACTGACACATTGGATAGACCTAATGTGATTCAAAGACATTCAAGTTATATAGAATCCCAGAGAAAGGCAGGTAGAATACCAACAGGGGAGATAATACTGAAACCTCATTGGAATATGAATTATAAGGAGAAATTTGAAAACTTTCTTAAATCGAGAAAAGTATGACGGTAGATTTCATAATACCTACCTATGATAGAATTGATTTCCTTAGATCAATGCTTTCTTCATTACTAGTTCAGACAGATAGTAATTGGAGGGCCACAGTTGTTATAGACGATAATGAGAACAAAGATATTGTGTCTCTCATAGAAGATTTACATAACAGTAATATCAGATATATTTTCGCGGGAGAAAGGTATAATGATTGGGGGCACACTCCAAGAGAAATAGGTAAGCAGCAATCTGATTGTGATTACATCATAATGACAGGAGACGACAACTATTATGCTCCTGTAACTGTATCTGAAATACTGAGCATAGCTGCTCAAAACCCTGAAATTATATATTGGGATATGGTGCACTCTCATTATCAGTATTCTTACTTCAATTGCAAACCCAGTTTTAATCAGATTGATATGGGTGCATTTGCTACCAGGAGAGACATTGCACAAAGCATAAAGTTAAAGAGTACGTATGCTGCCGATGGAGATTTCATAGAAGAGATCAAGCGAACATACTCTAATATAAAGATGATAAAGATAAACAAGGTATTGTTTGTACATAACTAATTACATGGAAGAAACAGCATTAACAAAAATAGCGAATAAATACCATTGTGATAAAGGTACTGAAGCCTATGAAAAGCATGGATATACCGAAGAATACGCCAAGTATATTCCTTTAACAGGGAAGTATTCTCTTCTTGAGATAGGCATATGGCATGGCGATTCATTGAAGATGTGGAGGGAATATAACCCCGACCTTGATCTACATGCAATAGATATAGATGCTAACTGTCTGAGGTATATAGGTGATTTTAAAAATATCTATATAGGGAATCAATCGGATCATGAATTTCTCAGTACAGTAGTAAAGGGGAAAGAGTTTGATTTCATAATAGATGACGGCAGCCACTATATGAATGACATATTGAACTCGTTGTATTATCTGTATGACTACCTGAAACCAGGAGGATACTACTTTATAGAAGATATACATGCAGGACAGGCTCAAAAGGAGAAGCTTATTGAATCACTAATCTCGTACTTTCATGACAAACCTTCGCGCAAAATGTCTATGATATGCAACGATAAACTCATACTTATTATAAAATGATCTCTGTAATAATAAATAACAGAGATCTTTTAACATGGCCGAAAGCCATGGTAAGCAGGATAGAAAGGTATGCAGGAGTAGGAGAAATAATAATCGTGGACAATGGTTCCACCTACGAACCTCTATTGGAATGGTATAAAACATTTCCCTGTAAGATAGTAAGATGTAAGAATCTTGGACATGCTGGTGCATGGATAAGCGGGGAGGTAAACAAATTGACATCTCCTTATGTGGTAACTGATAGTGATCTGGGACTAGATGATACTCCTAATGATACTCTCCTGTATCTGGAAGATAAAATGAACTCCTTACAGCTTGATAAAATAGGACTGGGTTTAAATTGGGAGATAGTAAGCAAAGACTCTCCGTATTATAATCATGTAAACGGATATGAAAAGAATAGGTGGATGACATCCACTATAAAAGACAGTGTCTACCTGGAAATACAGATAGACACTACCTTCGCATTATACAAACCAAAACACTATTTCATAGGAGGAGCTTCTACAACTCTTCCATATACGGCAAGACATTATCCATGGGAACTATCATTGGACGAATATAAAAGTAATGTCGAATTCAGATATTACATAGACCATGCTAGTACATCCTCATCATATAAAACTTTTCTTCGCCTCTAGGTAGTCAACCTCTTTCTAGAAAGAGAACCAATAGGAGCTTTCTTGCTCGTAGTAGACTCTTTCATAAAGTTTTTCTTCATGTTGTACTTAGCTACCTTAGGAGCTTTCTTATTTACAGTGCTTTTCATTTGCCTTTTCTTGCCCTTCCCATAGCCTTGAATGTCTTTGCCAGAGCATACCTACGTGTACCAGGCCTACAAGTTGGACCCCCAAACTTGCTTCCTGTACACACACCTTCAGTACCACGTCTTTTTATGCTGGCTGTGGTCTTCTGAATCCACTTCTTTGTCATCTCATTTCTTCTTTTTAGGAGCAAACGGAAGGTTTTCCTTCTTGGAAGGAGTAATCTTCTTCCCGGGCTTCTTAGGAGCAAAAGGGAAATTGTCTTTTTTCTTTTCCATGATTTTCATTTTTTAACTTTACCACCACATTTTAAACAAGGTTTAGTAGAAGATTTCTTCGTACTCGCTTTAACTTTTGTTTTCATTCTTTTCAACCTTCATTACAGGAGTCTCTTCGACTTCCTTTATTACACCTTTCTCCACGTACTCAGCCATAATGTTTTCTATGACATCATTGGCCCTATCGGCAAGCAGGATTTGTGCTGCCTGCTCAGTGCTCAGGATAGCCCTGATGGTGTTGAGAAGAAACCCAAAGTCTCTTCCTGAAATGGTGATCTGATCACTGTTCTCCCAAGTGTACTTCTTGGTTCTGTCATACTTCGCCATAATTGTTGATTTTAATGCTAAATATTATTGTTGAATTTGTTTTCATACTCTTGCCAAGGTCAAGATGAATATTGAACATATTATTCAGCCTGAGAATCTCCTGTAGCAAGTTGTTAAAGTAGACGGGAGTGCTTGGAGCAACCCTGAAATGCATGCTATACGGTGTTTTCACTATATCTACATGACATAATTCATCCACTGAACCAACGACTCCAAGCAATTGTTGAATGAACACTTCATCGTTGTCAGCAATTATTTCAGGGAACCCCCGCCTGTTAACCTCCATTTCTTCCTCCTCCAAGACTGAGCAAGTATTTCGTCTTATCGCATTCCCCCACAATCTCATCAGCTATTGCTGACACTCCCAACATCTTGTTATTGTCAGCATATCTCTTCAATTGAGAACCGAAAGTCGAAAGATTTTCCACAACCATAAGAGAACAACCAAGCATATAGTTATCAATAGGAGGCACCTTGACAGACATAGGTCTCATTCCTGTCCTCCCCATAATGTTTTCCACAATAGAATCCCTTCTATCGTCTATGAACTCATACAGGTCACCTAATATCTGATGTTCCCTGTATATGGGAGTCTGCCAATGATACACCTGCAACTGTATGTAAAAATAAAACAGCTTCGATGCTATTGTATCCAGGGAGAGTTCTTCTCCTACAGGCATCATGCTCTCAGGAAATAAGTTTAGTGCCATGTTCTTTATATTTTAGTTAGCTGTGGAAGGTTCTAAAGTGGTAGTAGTGGTGGTGAGACATCCTTCTCCAGCCTCAACCACCAGCACGTTTAAAGCATCGTATGAATACGATCCTCTCAAAGCGCAGAAAGGAGTAACACCTGGTCCACATTCAATCTGCTGCATCTGACCATCGCAATCAGTATATGCAATAGTAGCTGTCCCCCGTGAGATGAGAGCATTATATGTAACACATACGGGGGAATTGCAACATTCGTATGCTTGTACTTCCACCCAGTTCCCATGCTTGGGAGCCTTGTTAGCCCATATGTTACTGCCTGGTATGATCCTACCGTTTCCGTCATATCTGGCAAACTGTTTTCTAAAATATCTCTTGTTGCTCATATCTATAAATTTTTAATCGGGTGATGTAGTAGTAGTGGTGGTAGTGAGACTACATTCTTCTTTCGACAATTCCACCACACCAGGAGGAGCAATTGAATAACTAACAGCACAGAATGTAATAGGATCTGGACCATCAATGTAAACAGTATGTTCGTTTCCATAGCAGTCTTCATACCACAAAGTCACCATTGCTACAATTGAGCCGTGAGCAACATATTCCTTGCATGTGAGTTCTGCCGTAGTGGAAGTAATTGTTGTTGTAGGAGTGCAACATTCCGATGCTGGCACTTCCACCCATCTACCTACCTTTGGTTTACTCTTTCTCAATATTAAGCTGGCTGGTATGCTTCTGCCTGAGTAGTCTACACGCATATAAGCATGTAATCCTTTATCTAACTGTGTCGTTACTATCTTTAAATCTTTTACTGTTGTTACCATAGCCTATTTGTTATTATATTAATTGTTATTCAGCTTAATTTACTCCTATGTTATCAGTAACAATAGCTAATGCAGGAGTTCCTGAAACATCTATATAAGTTTGATATACATTACCCCCAGCCATTTGATGAATAAGTGTAGAAGCATTAGTTGAAAAATGTGTACTTAACGTATAGTCTTTTCCATGAACATCTTTTAATTCATTCTTATATGAACTATTAGGAAAGGTGTTGAAATAACACTCTGTTCCAAAGGTGTTGGAAGAACACTCTGTTCCAAAGGAGTTGTAATAACAACGTGTTCCAAAGGAGTTGTAAGAACAACGTGTTCCAAAGGAGTTGTAAGAACAACCTGTTCCAAAGGTGTTGGAAGAACAATTTGTTCCAAAGGTGTTGGAAGAACAATTTGTTCCAAAGGTGTTGCCATAACAATTTGTTCCAAAGGAGTTGATATAACAACCTGTTCCAAAGGTGTTGAAATAACACTCTGTTCCAAAGGAGTTGTAAGAACAACGTGTTCCAAAGGAGTTGATATAACAACCTGTTCCAAAGGTGTTGCCATAACAATTTGTTCCAAAGGTGTTGGAAGAACAATTTGTTCCAAAGGTGTTGCCATAACAATTTGTTCCAAAGGTGTTGGAAGAACAATTTGTTCCAAAGGTGTTGGAAGAACAACCTATTCCAAAGGAGTTGTAAGAACAACCTGTTCCAAAGATTGTAAAAGGAACGAATGTACATTCATCAAATTGATTGTGACTACTTATATCGTCTGCAAACATTGTTCTGTCTACAAAATCGCTCGTATCAACAATAGGAATGTTGTTATCTATACTAATATTATAGAGTCCAGAAGAAGAGAATGACACATAACTGTTCATTCCACCAGTTCCGTCATTCAAATCAAGTAATAATCTCCAATAACTTTCCCACCCCTCTGTTGTTTCAGGTTCCATTCCTGTTCCCGTGTCTAATCCGTAATATATCTTTGTTCCGTATTGTACAAAACTTCCAGCATTATATTCTGTTGCTACGTCCCATGCTGTTTGTTCAATGTTCCATAGTCTATATGTGATTTCTCTATAGTCGAAATTCACTTTGTTGGCTAACAACGTATCTTCTCTTCTTATTATTACTCCTTTGAATCCTGTGACAGGTGTTACACCATCATCACTATCGACAAAGGCAGAAATAGATGACCAATTAGCAGGGTTCCAATCATATTTAATTATATCCTGAGGATAAGTAGCGCTCCAAGCTTCTGTAGAAATTGTATTTGATGACGTTGCTATTACTATCAGTGGCTCGTTTGCTCCTGTATGTATTATTCTATTTCCTTCATCAAGGATATAAGGGAAAGTTTCTTCGCTTAAGTTTACTTCTGTCATCCAATGAACAGTTGCAAAGTCTGTAATTCTATAATAAGAACCTTCCACTAATCCACCTTCATCTATTGCTGAAACTAAATTGTTGTAAAGAATGTCAGTAACTCCTCCTCCTCCTTCACCTACGTCATTCATTGTAGCGAATGGATTGGTAGGAGATGGGGAATTTGCTCCCTTTATGGCGCCGATTTCATCTGTTGATACTACAGAAGAGGCAATATCACGAACAAGATTATCAAGGTTGAGCCAACCTTTAAGACCTTTAGAAGCCCTCTCCCAGTATCCTGTTTTAATAAATGTAGGCATATCGTTCTGTTTTAAATTGTTATTTATAGATATGTTATCTTGTATTTCTTTCTCAGCTCATCGAGCTTCTTAACATAATATCCTGTGCAATGTTTCATTGATGTTTCATTATTAAGCATCTTATCCAGGTGTGGATCTGTAAAGGGATTTGTGCCTGTATGGTATTTCCCTTTATAGAAAATGGGAAAGTCTTCCGTCCCTTCGTTAGTTGCTCCTGCGTTGTGATAGATTTTTACTGTCTCTAATTTAGAAACAGGGTCATGACACCATGTAAAATTAAGTTCAGGTACTACCTTACAACATCCTTTCTTCCAAAGATTATATTGCAGCACCCAAAGATCCGTGCACCAACTTTGTATTCCTTTGCTTTCATTAGGGAAAAACTCTTTATTGACAGACAGAAGATACTTTCTGACTGCTATTACATCCGTTTCTACTTTCTTCCAGAAATCAGCATCTACATTCTTGAGAATATACTGTACCCCTCCAGTGTTATTATTATTCTCTACAGCTACAGACTTATCAATGCCTATGATTTTACATAGTTCTCCAACCACATCTATCTTTGCATATTCAGGAAGTTTATCAGGAATGACATCCCTAATCTTACTCTCAAAGTAGCTTACATTGAGATAACTTTTGGCATCACTAACATAGCAACAATCGTCATCGAAGTATTTCTCTATATTAAGTCCATCTATCCATAATATATCACAGTCAGTATAAATAATAGTCTCATCTTTCAGTTCTGGATGAGCTTTGAAGTGCTGCCATAAACAATGAGGTCTTAAAATAGGAATATACAGACCTAAGTGCTGTTGTACACCAGCATCCTCGTAGAAGAAGAACTTTAGTTTAGGATATATTGCTTGTATCTTATCCCAAATATCCATATTCTTATCTCTTCCCTTAGGTACATACATTAATACGTGTATTCCGTCCTCATCAAATCCAGCCTGTATGCATGATTCTACATACAGGTGTATCTGCCAACCGAAATATCGGTCTATCGGTTGAGTTATGCATATAATTGGTTTCTTAGACATCATGCGTATATAAAAAATATCTTCGTTCCTTTTGGTTTGAATATTTCTCCTGACTGAGGCTCAAGGAACATTAAATACTTGTCAGGAGTGATGAACCAGTTTATTGCATGAGGAGTGGGTATGTATCCGTACACTATGCCAAAGGCATATTGATATTTTACACTCCAGTCTGACTTGGAAGACTTCATCACTTCTCCCAACATCACCTGTGAGAAATTCTCACAATCAAAAACATCAGGCCTGTATTCACTTGTCTTCAGTCCTGTCTTATTATATATCTCACTGACTTTGTCAGGAAATATGGTGGTGTAATTACTGTCGGATAATATTACCAATAGCTGAGGAGATACCTTCTCACTAAGTTGAGCGTTCAATATCATTTTCACCTCCTGCTCCGTAAGAGTAGGAACACTGCTGTCACAGGTAATACCTTTAATAAAATCTAACAACATTTCTTCTTCTTTTTAAAAGGTTTCCATGAAAGGGGAATAACCAGTTTTATTCCAAACAGCCTTATTCCCCTATCACTTCCAGGAAACTTCCATTTAGCTAACTTGAGTTTCATCTTTCTTCAGCCCATCTTCTCCCCATACCATGACAAGGAATATAAGGACAACCGAAAGGGCCTGTTCAATAGCCTCTTCAAGCTTATCCTGAGGGA
>Ga0209201_1002298_pt1 | contig 19136 bp, 15 predicted proteins | sample AD_UKC055_MetaG_FD_184411 | JGI IMG/M metagenome (GOLD analysis project Ga0209201, IMG submission 184411) | Active sludge microbial communities of municipal wastewater-treating anaerobic digesters from USA - AD_UKC055_MetaG (SPAdes) (version 2) | ecosystem: Engineered > Bioreactor > Anaerobic >...
CAAGCACCGAAGCCGCGTAAACTGCTGGAATATTATATGAATTCGCCAATGCCTCCCGCAGTCGGACAGGACCATGCTGGGTGCCATCGTAGTTCACTGGCGTATACGTTCCTCGTGTGCTCGGGAGGTGTAGCTCCACATCCGGAAGAACCGTCGCCGCTGTCCATCCCAGATCCGACATCGCCGTCGCGTACACGAATGGCTTGAGTGCCGAGCCCGGTTGACGCAACGCCAGCACGCCATCGTTCTGTCCTTGCGCCGAACGATCGAAAAAGTCGTGCGCCCCAATCCACGCAAGGACGTGGCCCGATGCATTGTCCAACACCACCACCGAAGCCGTCGATACTTGCTTGTCTCGAAGGGAACTTACCAACGAACGCGCCGCAAATTGCACTTCCCGCTGCAACGCCCCATCCAATGTCGTGCGCAGTTCCGAAGCACGTTCCGCCAAGGGTCCAATCTCCGGATGCACGGTCCCCAGCAAAAGACCCCGCATCAAATGGGGAGCACCCCAGCCCGTCGGACGCGCATGTACCGTAAGGGGCTCTCGTTTCGCCCGCTCTGCTTCCTCTCCGCTCGCCCATCCCCCTTCCACCATTCGCTCCAATATCCTGTCTCGACGCTTCCGTAGCCCTTCCGGATTGCTTCGTGGATCGTACAGCGATGGCCCTTTCGGCATGGCTGCAAGCGTTGCCGCTTCCGCCAACGATAGCGACGACGTAGGTTTGTCAAAATAGAATCGGCTTGCTGCTTCCACGCCTCGAAGAGATGGCCCGAACGCGACCAGATTCATGTACGATTCGAGGATCTGGTCTTTGGATAGCGATGCCTCGATCCGAAGAGCCACCGTCATCTCTCGTATTTTTCCCCAATACGTCCTCGGTCGAGGCACCAGGTTTCTTCCTAGCTGCTGCGTGAGTGTCGATGCTCCGGATACGATCCGGCGATGCAACAAATTATGAAAAGCTGCGCGTACCATCGCGAAGGGATCGATCCCTGGATGCATCCGAAATCGCGTATCCTCAGCCGCTATCAGGGCATTCGGAAGGTGGGAGCCAACACGCTCGAGGGAAACCCATCGGGCTCGAGCCCCGTCTTCCGCGCGAACCTCTGCCAGCAGTTTCCCATGGCGATCGAAAACCCGCACGGAAGAGTCGAATCGATGGTCCGCGCGAAGCTCCATGGGAAGCGGCGTAAAAATGACCATCACGGCCAGCATCAGCCAAGGACCCACCACCAAAAGCGCCATGGTCCGCATCGCCCATGGCCGTCGAAATCCAGCCCAAGCTATGCGTACCCGGCGGCGTTGCCGTTGCCAAAAACCTGATGCTTGCGACATGGTTCACCAACGCCGCGGTGCTTGCCGGCTATTCCCACGTCTCTGGCGATATCCACCGAAGATGGCGATATCACGTCGGTTTCTGGCTATGGACGTGCCTCGTGTTTTCATCCTCTTCTCACTGGTTTTCAACGTTCGCTGGCTTTGAGTCTTTTGGCTACGGCTTGTTTGACGGAAGCCCTGGCGCGTCCGGACTTGGCCAGCCGAACCAATTCGTCTCGCGACAGCAGTCGAATCAGACGTTCCACCTCGGGCATCGGCAGTTTGGGATTGCACACCAAGTTACGAACCACCTCTGCGGAACGCAACCAATCGGTACTCATCGCAATCCGTCGCAGGGCTGCCGGATCGAGCGCCGCATTACCCGCCAGCGAGGCGATTTCCTCCGTCGAAATATGGGGATTCGTCAATAGGTGAGAAAATATCGTTCGATCGTTGCTCCGTAATACCACCCCCCGCGCTCCTCGATTGCCATATCGCGCCACCCGAATCCGCTCCGCCGTGCCAAGATTGTCCCATTCTGCGGTCAGCTTGTCGACGGACCACGAAAGGGCAGACGAACCAACGGCGGAATCGTGCGTTCGTTCAGGAGCACGCTTCTCCGGGCAGGAATGGCTCGACGGCGTTTCGGTCGAATTCTCGAAGCGAACGGTAGGAAGCGTGGGTGAACCCGTTCCGAGCATCGGCAGCGAAGGTGGATCCAATATGCCGAGGTCGAGCACGCGCACCACGATGCCGAGTCCCTCGAGAATCTGCAGCAGCTCCACTTCGATATCCGCTTGAATATCAGGGGCTTGGACGGTCAACGTCAGACGTTCGAGCGCGGTGAGATGACGGGGCGGCGACCTGACCGGGAGAAGGGTCGCTCCCTTGGTTCGTGCCTCTTCCCATTGTGCTCGCAAGTCCCCCGCCGTCGAGTATCGCACGAAGATGCGTGAATAATTCGTAGAAATGGTGTTCTCCGCTTTGGTGTTTGCCATCGATTCGACAGGTTATATCCATGCCTTTTAGGTGGCATTTGGATCCGCAAGCCAGTCCGCAAGCTGCTGGGCGGACAAATCCAACACGACATCGCCCACGCGTTCTGGCCCTGCTTTGAGCAAACGCTCCTGCAATGCCGTTCGTTCGCTGCTCGACAATGCGCGCCCAAGACGTCGTTCATAAAGACGAACGAGCGGAGCGAGCCCTTTGTCCAGGCCTTTTTTTACGCCCTGCTTGACGCCTTGCTTGACGCCTTGCTTGACGCCTTGTTCCAGGCCCTGCTTGACGCCCTGCTTGACGCCTTGTTCCAGACCCTGCTGGACGCCCTGCTCGACCCCTTGCTGAATCCCCAGCAGCCGGCCTTCTTCTCGCCCTTTTGCCATCAATCGCTCTGCCTCTGTCATGACCACTTCTCCTGCTTCATGCCCGAGCGTTTCCGTCAGCGCTTGCTTGAGCCGTGAGGTCGTCACGTCTTCACGAACAGACAAAATATACCACACGAACCGCGGCAACGCCCCTTGCCAACCCTGCACTTGCTGCCACAAATCCTTCCACCCTTCGAACCGATCCGTCAGGCTTGCCTTTGCCTTGCCGTACTTGAGCAAAAGCAGCGTCAACGTGCCCACCGCATCCATCGGCCAACCACGAATCTGCGCATCTTCCTGGGTTTGCAGGTCTTGCAAGTAATAATCCGCATCCAGCAGCTTCGTGCCCATCGACGCCACCAGCCGTCGGCCGAGCGGCTGAAATTCCCTGAGCCGCGTGGGACTTTTCCATCCCCGCGGGTCATGCGATACCACCACCGCCACCACCGGCGGCAGCATCCGTTTGGGCGCCTGATGTTCCCTACACCACTGCAGCACGCATTTTTCGTAGTCGAGCACCCGCAATATCATCCACCGCCGCGCCCGGCTTTGATGCTCGACCACCACGAAGAGCCAGCTCTGGCTTTCGTGCGTGGGAATCTTCCACACCATATCGGTCCGCTTCTCGGATAAATCCTTGTCCAAAAGCTCCAGCGGGACCTTGTCGATGCGGCGAAAATCCAGCACGGTGGCAAGATCGGAGGGAAAAACGCAAGCCAGCAAGCCCGCCATGCGCTGTGGAAGGTCAAAGGCCCATCGGAAGAGGGAATCGTGGACGTTGGCCATGGTGGCAAGCAGAGCAGGAGGCGGGCCAAAATTAATCATCAATAATATTCAATAGTTACAACTTAGCCGCGGTGGCGGCCGCCAGGGGTGGGGAGGGCCTTCTGGGTCCAAAATCACGGTAAATCCCGGGAAATAGCAGCAAGTGGCGAAGCGCCAGTCCGGATCGGCGGCCGCCAGAGGAGTCGGTGTATGTTCTGGTCTTGTGCTGAAAAGGGGCCAAATTGGAGCAAAAACCATGAAATAACGTGTATAAGCCAAAAAGCGACAACGTATTTTTCACACCAATCGCAACGTCATGGTTCCGAGAAAACACCTGCACCGCAACGGAATCCGTATCGCATATAGCGTCGTGGGCGAAGGGCCCCTGGTACTGTTCATCCACGGGTTAGCGATGTCGTCTCGCGCCTGGCTTCAATCCTGGCAACCTTTGGTGGAGCGGGGTTTTCGGGTAGCTGCGATCGACAACCGGGGCACGGGGCAATCGACCGTATCCATGCCGCCGTATTCCATGCGCGAGATGGCATCAGATACGGCCTATTTGCTTGAGCACCTCGGCGGTGGACCGGCGATTGTCGCTGGGCTGTCGCTCGGTGGCATGATTGCTCAGCACCTGACGATTCGCAATCCGCACCTTGTATCCGGTCTCGTGCTCGCGGCGACGACAGTCGGCAACCCGTTTGGCAAACTTCCCCGGCCGGAGGTTTTGCGCACGTTGACGTTGGGATTGCTTGGTCATCGCCGAAGCGGCGTTGCGATGCGGCAATACCTCGTACATGCTGAAAATCTAGCGAATGATCCCGATCTTTTCCGGGAGTTCGATCGCGCCGTTTTGGCAGACGGGGTTCACGTACGGGGCGTCCTCGGACAGCTCGCGGCGGCAGCCCGGCATAACACGTATTTTTCCGTTCGGAAGATCCATGTTCCCGTCGAGATCGTCGCGGGAGACACGGATGCGTTGGTTCCCACGGTCAATGCTTCGCTTCTCGCACGTCGTATTCATGGTTCGGAATTGACGATACTGCCGCGAGCCGGGCACGCATTTCCGCTTGAACGGCCGGAAGCCATGGTGGATGCGGTCTTGCGGGTTCACCAACGAATCAGCCGATAGGTTGGTTTATCGAACCTGCAACACGATTTTTCCAAACACTTTGCGTTGTTCGAGTATTTCGTGCGCTTGTCTCGCTTCCCACAGGGGCAGGATTAGCCCAACCACGGGCTTGATGCGACCGTCGGCCAATAACGGCATGGCTGCTGCCAAGTCCCCTTTCGAGCCCATGGTGGATCCCAATATTTCAATTTGTCGGAAAAATACGTGCCGCAGATCAATTTTTTGGGAAAAACCGGCGGTAGCACCTACGGTTATTATTTTGCCGCCCCATGCACAAGCGCGCAAGCTCGCTTCGAATACTTCACCCCCCACATGGTCGAAAACGACATCGACCCCGCGCCCTGACGTCAGCCGTTTGCACTCTTTCGCTAGGTCCTGCTCCTGGTAAAGGATGACCTCATCGGCTCCAAGCTCCTTGGCCGGCTTTACTTTTTCCTTGGCTCCCACCGTTGTAATGACGCGGGCGCCCACGAGTTTGCACAGTTGGATAGCGATGGAGCCGACGCCACTGCCCGCGGCTTGCACGAGCACGGTGTGATGCGGCCCCACGTGAGCCTTTTTGTACATCGCTTGCCAAGCGGTGAGAGTACACAGCGGCAACGCGGCGGCTTGCACGAAGTCCAGGTTTGGAGGAAGAGCAAGCAAGTTGGTATCGGGCACATCGAGGTATTCTCCGTACCCCCCTTGGGTATTTTCACCAAGAATCCGATATTGTTTGCAAAGGTTGTCATGCCCACCCACACAAGCGGCACATACCCCACACGATACCCCTGGTTGCACCATCACGCGGTTTCCTACCGATACCCCACGAGCGCCCGGTCCAAGAGCTTCCACCTCGCCAACGACATCGCAGCCCAATCGGTGTGGATAGACGTGTTTGACGTTCGGCAATCCTCTACGAACCCATAAATCCATGTGGTTCATCGCCACGGCGTGGACTTTCACCCGAACCTGACAGGGAGCAGGCTCTCCGATATCCACCGTTTTTCGCTCCAATACCTCGGGCCCCCCATGGCGCTCCAACACCATCGCTTCCATCTTCATTTTCCACACTCCTTACCCGAAGCCCAAACTTCAACTCAAGCCGTCCGCCCCGTTGTCCATTCGCGACGACCACGGTTTCACGGCATAAGACAACACGAGCACCTCAACCAGCAGCATGCGATAAATCATGTCGACATCGTCGACATCCACGTCATCCGCGTAATTCGATAAGGTTTCGTCCAGCTTGTTGCGTATCAATCGCGCGATTTCCGGTTGATGGGCAGCGATGATATCGTCGGACTCGATGATCTCGTCGGGGTCATTGCAACGACGTTCCTCGTCGGTGCGGAGTAGTTCTTCCACATTGCGGAAATCCTGCGGGTCGACGGTACCGAGGTTGGTTCCGGCAAATAGGGTGAATGCCATCCAGATGCTCATGGCCATCGACGCACCGAAGCCTCTTGCCGCATCGTCGATACGTCCAGCCAATCGTTGTTCGAGCCAAGCGGCAAGAGATGGCTGGCTGACCCGGCATTTTCGGAACGCACGGGCGAGCAAAGGAGCGCTGTATTGACCATCTAGGCCGATAAACTGATCCGAAGCCGCGTCAACCACATGAGCGGGAAGTCGCGCGAAGGGGGGAACCGGGGGAATGACCGACTGGGCCAGCCACAAGATGCGCGCAGGATAGCATTGGGGAGGTAAAAGGGAATGGGTAGACTGGGTATGGGTGGGGAGCGAACGGCAGGGGCAAAGCGCGGAGGGAAAGGAAAGCGATTTTGAGAATGCCTGTGCCCAATCAGGCCAACATATTGAATTTAAAGCATATTTATACCGTTCGGACCAACGCACGGTGAGAAACGTAGCAGGTTGTCTCCGCTTGGGAGGGATCAGCTATCGCGGGGTTCTCGACGGCGACGGGGGGCCGCAGAATCACCGGAAGGCTCACTTCGTCGCTCCCGAGGCGCCCGTGCGCGAACGGGGGTATCATGGGTTTCGGGAGTTGATTCTTTTTCGATGCGGTCGCGAGGCTCGCGCGGGGGACGAGTCATTTCCGAGGCTTCGGAACGCGGCATTTTTACGGGTTTTTCCCGAGGTTCGCGCGCGGGTCGTTCGACCGATTCGCTTCGGCCCTCCCGGGCGGGGCGAGGCTCGCGGGGGGGAGGAGTTCGGGAGCGTTCACGGGGAGGCCCACCCCGTTCCCGTGTCGTCGTGCGCTCATTGCGCGTGCGGGGCGGAGCATCGGGCCGCGGACGTTCCGAAGAGTCGCCTCCTGGCAGAAGAACACGTCTACTGAGTCTCACTTTCCCATCTCGTTCGACACTGATGACCTTGACCTCGATGCTGTCGCCCTCTTTCAGGACATCTTCGACGCGTTCAATCCGTTCGTGGGCGATTTCGGAGATATGCAACAGGCCATCGGTATTGGGGAGGATTTCGACGAAGGCACCGAAGTCGGTGATGCGCTTGACGGTCCCTTTGTACACGACGCCCACTTCCGGTTCCGCAATCAGTCCTTGAATAATCTCGAGGGCTCGTCGGACAGCGCTTTCGTCCGAAGAAGCCACATTGACGGTTCCATCGTCTTCGACATCGATTTGGACACCGGTTTGGTCAACGATTCCTTTGATGGTTTTGCCACCGGAACCGATGATGATACGGATTTGGTCAGGTTTGACTTTGATGGTGGTAATTCGAGGTGCCCACTTGGACATATTTTCTCTTGGGGCGGGCAGCGATTCGAGCATTTTTCCCAGGATGAACAGACGCCCCTCCCGAGCCTGATCCAAAGCGGCGGCCAGTACGTTTCGGGATAGGCCTTTGACTTTGATATCCATCTGGATGGCGGTAATCCCTCGAGCCGTGCCACAGACTTTGAAGTCCATGTCGCCCATGTGATCTTCATCGCCAAGGATATCGGACAAAATAGCGATTCTGTCTCCGTCCTTGATGAGCCCCATGGCGATCCCTGCGACAGGAGCTTTGATGGGAACGCCAGCATCCATGAGGCTCAAGGTGCCACCGCAAACGGTAGCCATGGATGAGGAGCCGTTGGATTCGAGGATTTCACTGACGATGCGGGTGGTATAGGGGAAGGCTTCGTGGTCAGGAATCATCCCTTGCAGCGCGCGTTCAGCAAGGTTTCCATGCCCTACTTCTCGTCGCCCGACGGAACCGATTCGCTTGACTTCTCCGGTGCAGAACGGGGGGAAGTTGTAATGAAGGAGAAACGATTTGTAGGTATCTCCCATGAGGGTATCGACTTTTTGCTCATCGGAGCTGGTTCCCAAGGTAGCGGTAACGAGGGCTTGCGTTTCGCCCCGTTGAAAGAGGGCGGAGCCATGCGTGCGGGGGAGAACGCCGACTTCACAACGGATATCGCGGATGGTTCGGGTATCGCGTCCTCCGATTCGCAGGCCTTTGTCGAGAATCATGTCGCGCATCTCGCGGCCTTTGACATCATCTTCGAATGATTCTTTGAGGTGTTTTTCCCATGTGTTGATGGTTTCTTCGCCGAATTCTTCGATGAGTTTGGCGAAAGCCTCTTTGCGGACCACCTTGTATTGTGCGTATCGCGATTGTTTGTCAGCGATTTGAAGGCACGCGCGAACGCCGCCGACGCAATGGTCGAAAAGGCGTTTTTTGAGTTCTTCGGGCAGACGCACGGATTGGAAGGGGTATTTCGGTTTTCCGACGGATTGTCGGAGTCGTTCGATGAGATGGATGATGGGTTGGGCGGATTCGTGCGCGAACATGAGGGCATCGACAAGGACCTGTTCGGAGACCTCTTTGGTAGCGCCTTCCACCATGACGATGGCTTCTTTGGAGCAGGCGACGGTGATGTCGATGTCGCTGAGTTCGAGTTGTTGGTAAGTGGGGAAAGCGATCAACTCGCCATCGACGCGTCCGACGCGGATTCCAGCGATGGGGCCTTCCCACGGGATATCGGAGATATGCAAAGCGGCGGAGGCGCCGATGAGGGCAAGGGGTTCAGCGGGGTGCTCTTTGTCGAAGGACCAGAGGGTAGCGATGATTTGGGTTTCGACTTTGAAGCCTTCGGGAAAGAGGGGTCGCACGGGGCGGTCCATGAGCCGTGCGGTAAGGACTTCATAATCCCGAGGTCTTGCTTCCCGTTTGAAAAAGCCGCCGGGGATTTTTCCTGCGGCATAGGTTTTTTCGATGTAATCGCAAGTCAGGGGAAAAAAGTCGATTCCAGGTCTTTCCTCCCCCGAGGAGACAGCCGTCACCAGAAGAACGGTTTCTCCCATGGTAACGAGGACGGCGCCGCTGGCTTGTTTTGCAAGACGGCCTGTTTCTAGAGTGAGTTCGGCGTTGCCGACACGAATGGATTCTCTCACGAACATGGCGATGGTCGCCTCTTTCTGCGCTGGAAAGGACACAGCGCGAGCCGGACGACCAGAACGCCTTCTTCCTCGGTTCTTGAACACGAAGCGATCGTGGTAGTTCGTGTCCACGAAGCGAAGATGAAGTGGCTCAAAGGGATCGTCCGGGGGTTGGGGTTGGCCCATGCATGTCGAGCATGGGCGATTATGCGGGTATCACAAGCCCACGATAGGCACTGGTACCGTGAGCCGTTGGCAACCTATTTTCTCAAGCCGAGATCGGCCACCACTTTGCGGTACCGATCCATGTCTTTCCTTTTCAAGTAGTCAAGAAGACGACGTCGTTTGCCAACCAATTTGAGCAGGCCTCGACGGGAATGGTGGTCTTTGGAGTGGTTCTTGAAGTGTTCCGCAAGGTACGTGATACGCTTGGTAATCAAGGCGATCTGTACTTCTGGGGAGCCGGTATCGGTTTCGTGGCGACGATAGGTTGCCACAATATTGTTTTTTGATTCAGCGGTGAGAGCCATGGACATCGGCCTTCTGTGACGCCTTGGTGAGAGCCAGGTGCAACCATGCACAGCCCCGGACCAGGCCAATTTCGAGAAACGGGAGTATACGCATGGTCATGGAATGGTCAATCGAAATTGGGAGAGTCCAAAGGACAGATTGAGCGTTGGCGGCAACTCGTTGGCGATGAAACCTTGCTCCAGCGCTTGAATTGTCCGCATGCTACCCATCCTCATGACGCGTCCTTGTCCTGGTGCTTCCGTGGAAGAATTGGTTCGTAACGCTTGGGAAGGCGAGACGAAAGCGTTGATTGAACTGTTGTTGCGTCGAGGCGGACTTCCCGGCCCGCGACCGAACATCAAGCTTGCCCTATCCGCGGCGCAAGGACTTGCCGGGGGTGGGGAAAAGGGGCACGGGGTTTTGGACGCATGGCGTTTGATGGGGGAAGCGGAGGCGCCGGTCGGTACGGCATATCCCATTCTGCCTATGGTGGGAGTCCTGGGCTATGGTTTCATCGCGTCCCGTGCTTCTTGTTCCGACGAATTCGAACGAGCCCTGGCAACCCTACACCAGCATGCAGACGACAATCGTCGCGAAGTGCGGCAGGCTGTGGTGACATCCTTGACCATTGCCATGCAGGGGCAATCACACCCCACGTTGGAGGCGCTTCATGGTTGGACAGACGGGTATTTTCATGCGGAAGTGATGTTACAAGCGCTATCGGAGCCTTCGGTTCTTCAGGTCATACGGGATGCTGATCTGGTGTTGGAGCGATTACAAGACGCCTATACGCTGGTGTCCGACGCGCCGCGTTCGCACCAGCGTTCCCATGGGTATCGGGCTCTCGTTCGAACCATGAGTCATGCTGTAGCCGCTATCGGTCGTAGGTACCCCCAACCCGTTGTGCATTGGATCGAGCAGCAGGTGCAAGGCAGCAACAAGGATTTGCTCGACATGCTCCACGCATCGCTTCGACGATTGCGCGATGAGGGGCTGCGCCGGGGCGACGTTCAGTCCATTTACCAAGCGATCGATGCGGCAGAGCCTGCCCCTCGAGACCCCAGGTGGAATGTGGGTCCAACCCGAGGCCGCGGGAAAAAAATCAGATGAATCGCGCGCCAACGCTTCGTGTGACAAGAACAAGCCACCGTGCGACACCTGGACGATATCGTTGAATAAGGCTACCGTGAGTGAAATCGTGCGGCTTTGCGCGCACTTGGAGGAAAAATGTCGCAAACGACTCTTGCCGCTTCCGTCGTCGTCGTAGGAACCCTGGTAGGAATCGCTTGGTCCGGTTGCGCGACGGAGTCGACGAGCGCCGATGATTACCGATGCACCCCAAGCACGGAGTTATGCAATGGCATTGACGACGATTGCGATGGGCTCATCGACGAAGGCAACGATGGACAACCGATGCAGCGAGACTGTTCCAACGGTTGTGGAGCGGGATTCGAAACCTGCGAGGATGGTTATTGGGTCGGTTGTACGGCTCCGCGTCCATCGAAAGAGAAGTGCAACGGCATCGATGACGATTGCGACGGTATCATTGACAATGGTTTCGACTGTGCCGTGGGGAAGCAAGAGGTATGCGGCACGAATGTGGGGACGTGTCGAGAAGGGATTCGGGTGTGTGAAGACAATTGCACCTGGGGACCTTGCGAAGGAGCCGTGGAACCACGGAAAGAGATCTGCGAAGGATCGGAGGATGAGGACTGCGATGGGACGGTAGACAATGGTTGTTCTTGCGAGGATGGGGAGACCCGCTCGTGCTGCGGCGGGACGATCATTACCTGCAAAAAAGGGGTTTGGCCCTCGTGTCCGAAACCACCGGAGGAGGTGTGCAACGGTCTGGACGATGATTGTAACGGCATCATCGATGACCATCTTCCCACGGTGCCCTACCTGATCGACGAGTCGGACGACGGCAAAGATGATTGTGACCATGCGTACACGGAAGCTTTTTTAGCGCCGTTACTCGAAGACGATCCGGCAAAGGTTTTCACCTTTTACATGCTGAAAGCCGACGGTTCGCAAGATCGTGATTTTTTCTCTTTCACGACATTCGATACGACAGACGTTTCCTGCGCCTCGAATCAATACGAGTGTTTTCGTCTCGACGTCAAGCTGACGAAAGAACCTGAGGGGTCCGATCTCGAGTTGTGCGTATACGATCTTGGTCTCCCCAGCACGAGCACGTCATGCAGCTCCTACGTAAGCAAGTCTTGTTCGAAACAAGGCGGCAACCCGCCGAATGCCGTGACGATGCATCTGCAGGGTGGGTGCGGCTTTGGAGACGATGATGCTCGTCGGTATGTGGTAGAGGTTTTTCACGCTCCCGGTTCCGCCACGAGTTGCGATTCTTACAAACTATCCTTGCGATGGTCTGCCGATCCTCCCCAAGCCACCCCCTGCGCATTCTAAGGGTTCTGCCAAGTCAAAAATCGTTCCTCCAGCCCTGCTCATTTGCTGGATTGAGGCCCGTCGCATTTGCTACGGTAGCCTGATGCAGAGCCGTGGCGGTACGACATCGGAGGCGCTGTGGGTTGGTCTTCGTGAGTTGCGACGAACCTGGCCTGGAGGAGGCTGGAGTTGGGATGCTCGCCTTTCCTGCGTGGCTTGCTCTTTTGCCGTGGAGATCGTCGAGGAAGCCAAGGCAGCCGCACTCAAAGCCCTTCCGCATGCGTGGAACGAAAAGACACTGGTCAAAGCCCCATCTCATATTCGTCAACTGGCGGAAACGACGGGAGGAGTACGCGCCGATCAGTTGCTGTTGGCTCGTCAAAGCGTCGAAGGGTTGCTTACGTACGGTTTGTGGTGGCCTTGGCGTAATGAAGTGACCATTTCTTTTCGAATCGGAATGAGCGGAATCGCGTCTCCACGTGATGAGATGGAACTCATGGAGATGTTTGGCGCGTATTTGTGACGCATTCTTCGTGTGTTGAGCAATTAGTAGCGCGTGAATTCGAGCTGGTAGGGCAAGCACGAGGCAGCGGAATCCGACGAATACACCTCGATCAAAAATGAGGTTGAGATCGTGGAGTACGATCCTGTCACGGGCGTGGGATCGATGGTTCCCATATCTTGGCATGTTGCGGAATGCCCGAACTCCCAGGTTCGAATTCCGGTGGTGGAGTTGCCAGTGCCGCAAGCGTACCCGGAAGACGGCGGGCATGAAACGGAATCATAGACCGCCATACGAAGCAGCCCGCTCTGATCCAACAATCGGATGCGCGGACGCTGGGTACAAGTCGAGACACTCATGTTGAGTGTCCCTCGAAACCAGTCACGATCACCCGCCGGCATGATGGAATAAGTAGGCGAAGTCCAAGTGGATAGGCCGATGGTGCCCAACAGTGTGGGTGTCGAACAGGAATCCGAAACCGTATCGCTCAGGCATTCGCAGCCATTGGCAAATTGATGGTCTTCGTCGACATAGGAAGACTCACAGCTTTCTACCTCGCAAGTCGTGCCGTTACACGCGACGGACGCGACGTTGGGAGGCATGGGAGAGCGGCAACTATTTCCGCAACTTCCGCAGGCATCGAGGTTGTTCAGCAAATGGGTTTCACAGCCATCCGTTTGTTTGTTTCCATTGCAGTCATCATAGCCAGTCGCACAGACGCCGTTGCAGATGCCCTGCGCGCAAGTGACGGAGATATTCTGAGAGGAACAGACGATCCCGCAACCACCACAATTCGCGGGGTCGCTCGAGGTATTGGCTTCGCAACCGTCGATGAGCTTGTCATTGTTGCAGTCCGCATATCCGTCATGGCAGCTTCCGGTACATTTTCCTGCTTCACAAGCGGGGTTAATGTTCTGGGTGCTGCATGCCCTTCCACAACCGGAGCAATGGGCGGGATCGGAGCGGGTATCGGTTTCGCAACCGTTTGCGGCGTTTCCATCGCAATTACCCCAACCCGAATCGCATAGGATATTGCAATCGCCCGCGACACATACTGCCGCGCCATGGACATCGGCACATATTTTTCCGCAAGAGCCGCAGTTATTTTTGTTGGTTGCGAGGTTGGCTTCGCACCCGTTGTCGGCGATGCCATCGCAATCAGCCCAGCCCGCGTTGCAGGACTTGATCATGCATACGCCTCCCAAACAAGAGGTGACGGCATTGGGCAACGAGCAGGTGCATCCGCATTGGTTGGGAACGCCGCCTCCACCGCAGGTATCCGGGGCATCGCAGGAACCACAATCGGCGCTACCACATCCGGTATCGACAGGGCCGCAGTTGGCGCCAAGTTGACCGCAGGTTTTAGGAGTACATCCACACTGATTGGCGACACCAGATCCACCGCATTGGTCGGGAGGATCGCACTTTCCACAATCCAAGGCTTTGCTGCAACCATCCGAGGCATAGCCGCACGAGGCTCCGACTTGCGCGCAGGTTTTGGGAGTACACTCCCCGGTTCCGCAGACATTGGGGCCCGCTCCTCCACAGACTTGACCGCCTGCACAGTCACCGCAATTCAAGGTTCCGTTGCAGCCGTCGGGCACCACACCACAACTTGCTCCAAGCTGAGAGCAAGTTTTGGGAGTGCAACCGCATTCATTGGATTTTCCGCCTCCTCCACAGGTTTGCGGTGCAGCGCAGGTCCCGCAATCGATGGCTGTCGCGCAACCATCTGAAATATATCCACATTGCGCGCCAAGCTGGACGCAAGACTTGGGAAAACAAGCGGAGGTCCCACAGCGATTCGGCCCACCCCCACCACAGACCTGGCCACTCATACACTCGCCACAATCAATTTTTCCTCCACAGCCATCCGGTGCCGAACCACACTCGGCTTCGAGTTGCGCGCACGTTTTGGGCACACATTCCGTGGGCCCGCCTTCCTCTACCCCCTCGTCGGCCACGTCCTTGGCCCCATCCTTGACCACATCACCAGCCGTGTCCGAAGAAGCGTCTTGCGGCTTGGCGTTGGATATGTTCTCGGCCTCCTCACCGTTGGCGCAACCGAGGGCGCTGAGCATCAATAGGAGGAAAAACAGGGGACGGATCGGTCTTTTTACCTCCCTTGCACCGACAGATCCCACGAGTCTTCGACCGCTCACCCTTGGAAAGACGGAAGGCAGCATACATCAAAGAATACGGGAATCCCGACCACCGCTCAAGCGCAGGTCGCCACAGAACGTGAATTGGGACGGATTTCGAGCACCCCAGGGGGTCAAAACCAAACGCGTTTACGAACGTCTCCGTCGCCGAATCCAGCCGAAAACGCACGCTCCAAGCCATAGGAGCCCGGTCGAACGCAAAGCGCCTGACGGATGCTGAGCACATGCGCACCCCGGCTGAATGGCATCAGGGGGAATGAAGTCCGCATCGGTTTTCTGCTCTGATGTGTCAAGCTCCCCATCGGAGGAAGCTTCCGGGATCGTGGGCACGCTTTCGGACGACGTATCGGCAAATCCGTCGAGGGTTCCCCCTTCTTCTGGCTGTTGGACATCAGCCTTTTGGGCGTCTTCCACATCAGCAGAAGCATCAGCAGAAGCCTCATCGGGCACAGCGGCATCCGCGGGTATGGTGACCGGACCACAGGTCCCGATATTTCCGATCAGCGAAATGATGGGCGTACACGGCACCCCATCGGGACAGTCATCGTCGGAGCAACATATTTTTTCGCATCGAATCGAAGCACCACAAAAGTATCCGTACTGACAGAATCGCGAGGTTTGATCGCAGATTTTCCCTGAAGGCACCGTGTTGGGGCCGGGAAAGCATCCGAGCGTTCCCATCAGGGCATCGAAGCGACAAGCCTCACCAGCCGCCGTATCACAACCTTCATTCGTGATGGGGTGACACACACTGTTGAGCGGCACGCAAGAAGGGTTGCCATCAAGCAGCGGAGCATCCGGTTCGGTGCCACCATCCCATCCTCCACCATTGAAACCGCCGTCGGTATTACCTCCCGATAGTGGGCCAGCCACGGTTTCGATCCAATCGACATAGGGAGAAACAAGCGTGTAGACGGTCGCATGACCACAAGGCGTCACGGCGTGTTCCCAGGCTCGAGATGTAGCTCCCACGAGCCAGAGGGTATTTTGATCGACGACATAAGCGGGGCCACCGCTATCGCCGAAGCACGCATCCGGCTCACCCGAGCGTCCTCCAAGCAACTCCGTGGGAACGTGACGTATGTGAGGGGTTAGCCCTTTGTAAAGAACACCCGATGCTTGGGACGCCGTGTTGTAGATGCCATAACCAGCGATGTGTAACGTCCGATTGGGATATAACACGGCATCCACTTGCGCGTTGGGAAGCACTGGAGCCACGATTCCATTTTCGATCGGGTCTTGGAGAATCAACACGCCGATGTCATGCATCGGTCCAAGGCCATATGCATCCACAGGAGCGTTGGTGTTGTAGTGCGGGTGAGCGACAGCTTGTGTTACGATTCTTCGTTCCGAGGCGGGAGCTTGCTCGGGAACGGTGTGTCCATAAACCACACGCATACTCGATGGACTGCGTTTTTCGACGCAATGGGCCGCGGTAACCACGACGGATGGGGCTATCAGCGTACCTGAGCAGAAGGGGTCACCGCTTACGTTTGTGACGGCTACGGTAGAGGGATAATCGGAAGGTTGCGCGGGGACTCCCCCTACGACCGGTTGCGTCAGCGAATCGGCTTCGGCGTTCGAGTCGGGAGTCGAACAATGAAATAAGGCCCCGAAAGAAAAGAGGATCGGGAGCGAACCAGTGAATGTGCGGAGATGATTCATACGTTATCCCAGCTTCCAAGATCGCTCCACGTAGGAGCCAAGGAATCCAAGTTGTTTTGCATACTCGACAGCAGCCCATTGGACATACAAGGGCGACCCGATGAATCCACAGGAAGTGGAAGGCAACGAGTCCAACGCGACCAGCCAATCTGATAACAGGTCCAAAGGCCACGAGGAGCAAATACCGTGTATGGTAGCCATCGGGGATTGTGTTCCTCGAGCGAAGACTTCGAGCCAGTGAACCACGATCGGACTAGGATCGCCAGGACGAACCTGCAGCCTCGTGGCGGGATGTCCGAAATAGGATTGGAAAAAACGCTCACAACGAACCGTCATCGGTAGGCTTTCGAATTCGTGAGACGCCATGTTTAGATGCGCGAGACGCAGCCATATCGCCTCTTGGACATAGACGGCAGGACGCTCTTCGAAAAACGAAAAGGATATTCGAGGATACTTATCGATGAGGTCCATGGCTATTTGATGCGAGATCCTATGGTCGACATGCTGATCGACACCGAGGGGAGCCAAGACTTCGGAAGGAGTGAGTTCATCGATCAAAGCATGGAACCACGCCATCACGTGCCCGACGGTATCCAGGTCCATGGGCTGGCATAGTTGTTTGGAGTAGGAATTGAATAGCGCACCGCGAGCTGCGGCATGGGCGAAGCCTCCCGAACGAACAAGTGCGCCCAGAGTTGCCATGGCGGATTCCGCGCAATGCATTTCTTTGTTGCCATGGCCTCGCTCACTGAACGGCACAGCAACCACGGGAATACAACCGTTTCGCGAGCGTTCTAGGATCCAACCGGGACAGGAAAGCAGCGCGTCATCAAGGTGAGGAGAGAGCACAACGGCACAACGGTTCATGCTCGGACCTGCTTCCGTCCTATCACGAAAGAAGCGGCGAATCCGATGTCGCAGCGCTCGCAAAGCGTCGCTTTGTCTCCCCATCCACGCGGGAGCCCAACCCACCGGATCATGAAAGGAGCAAAGCGGTCCATGGTATTTGCTTGCCCTCACGGTGGATGAATGTCCAGAGCCAAGGGACAGTTATCTCTTCCTCTTGCGAGCCGTTGGGCTACGATCGGGCGACAGTACCGACGGCATATGGGTTTACCTACGGCAGATGGCGAAAAAGGCGTTGATCATTGATGTCGAGCCAACCCTCACGGACTTGTTAGGTCTGTTTTTGAGGCGCTATGGTTTCGAAGTGATCGCGACCCATGATGGGCTGGTCGGATTCGAGCGCATCACGGTAGAGAAGCCAGATTTGGTGGTGATGGATGTGCTGCTTCCACGGATTCGGGGCCACGAGTTGTGCTGGCGAATGAAGCAAGATCCGTCTCTTGCCACGATCCCAGTCATCGTCATGAGTTCCATCTACGAAGGCTATGCCTATATGGATCAGGCGCAAAAAGCGGGAGCGGATGCGTTTATGCTCAAGCCCATCGAGCCGCGAGCGTTCGTCGAAAAAGTCGCCAAGCTTGTCGGTCCTTTGCCTCGTCCGACACAACACGACAAACCATTACACCATCAACTATGGGATATTCGTCAGCGATACGAAAAAGAACTTCCTCACAAAATCGCGCAAATCGAAGCCGGTTATCGAAAAGCCGTGGGAGACGCCAATCGCCGACTTCTCGCCGAAGTGCATATGGCAACCCATAGCGTGGTGGGCACGGCCGGGTCTCTTGGGCTTCATGATTACACAGCCCTTGCCAAGCCTTTTGAACTGCACGTGGTTCGCGCCATGGGAGCGGATGGGCCTTTCACGCAAGAAGAAGAACGAGAAGGCATCGAACTGCTTTACGCCTTACGTGCCCTGTTCTCTGGCGAAGTCCAACATGTCAGCCAAGCTCCTGCCCCCGCACCGGCTCCCAAGATCGACGTTTCTTCCGCTCCACCCCCTTCTTCGTCCTTGATCACCCCCCGAGCCAAAACCGTCGCCGTGATCGAACACGATGCAGAACTCGCACAAAACCTCCATCGTGTTCTCAGCCAATTTGGTTACGCGCCACGTGTTTTTCCCATGACCATAGACGCTATTCCTATGGTGGCCAACGAGGATGTCAAAGCGCTGGTCGTCGATATGAGCATGCCGATTCGACGTGGAGGCGGCGTTGAATTCGTTACCGAGCTTCGAAACGCAACAAATCGGGTTCCTCCTGTCGTCTTTCTCGCTCCCAAGGAAGATTGGGACACACGTGCCCGGGCTGTTCGTGCGGGAGGTGACGCATTCATCGTCAAACCCGTGGACACCGATCGCCTCATCGATGCCCTTGGCGGCTTGACCACGTGCAACGACGCGGGACCCAACCGTGCATTGATTATCGCGGATGTTGCGCGGACAGCAGACCATCTTGCGCATGTGTTGCGCACGGAAGGCATGCTGGCTCAAGGCATCACGAATCCATCCCATACGCTATGCGCCATTGCAGCGCTCCTTCCCGATGTGATCGTGGTCGATATTCGCGGCGATCAACAAGCGGCGGTCGAAATGGTTCAAGTGCTTCGTCAGCACCATCATTACTCGCACATTCCCTTCGTGATGCTTTCGTTGGCCCCCGCATTTCAAGCGCAGGTTCGCCTGGTCGGTTGGGGGCCGGATGATTTCGTCGATCGCGCAAAAGGTTCGGAATACGTTGCCGCCGTCGTACAGGCTCGATCGCGTCGAGCACGCCTGCTTCAAGCGTTCACGCTTCGAGATGCGCTGACGGGATTGCCGAGCCATCTGCGAATGATGGAGGAACTTCGTCGCAGCGTGGTGCAAGCGTCTCGGGAGCGGCAAGAGCTTTGTTATGCTTATGCGGATCTGGATTTCACGGGCAAGATCAATGACGAGTATGGAATCGCGGCTGGTGATCAGATGATCCGTGACTTTGGAGCGTTGCTTCGGGAACGGCTGCGAAGAACGGATATCGTGGGGCGCCTTGGCAGCGATGGTTTTGGGATATTGCTTCCCAACACAAAAGCGTGGGCAGCGGCACGAG
>Ga0209201_1002299_pt1 | contig 19135 bp, 11 predicted proteins | sample AD_UKC055_MetaG_FD_184411 | JGI IMG/M metagenome (GOLD analysis project Ga0209201, IMG submission 184411) | Active sludge microbial communities of municipal wastewater-treating anaerobic digesters from USA - AD_UKC055_MetaG (SPAdes) (version 2) | ecosystem: Engineered > Bioreactor > Anaerobic >...
GTTGGGCAGACCGGCTCAGGTCGGCGCTACCCCAGTCGCCGAGCAGCCAAGCGAGCCGCTTCGCGGAGAGTTACAAGTGGTCACTTCCGCTCCCGCGGAAGTGACAAATTTAAACCAGGACTTGACCGGGGTATAGAGGGGGTATACAAGGGGTATACAGGGGGATATGGCGTTGATAGGGAGGTGGCAGCGGAATCAGCTTCCCGCCAAACATGCGAAATGACGCTAAAGCAAAGGCTGGCCAACGCCAGTGAGAACCGTGCTCAAGCTCACGGATCAGTGAGGACGCCGCACAGTTCTATAGGGCCATATTCGCTACCCTTTTCGCGCACTTAGCGTGTTTGGCGGGCTCTGCTCCTGCATCGTTACCGCTAAGCGGGCAAGATGCCCGCGCGCCTTCGCGTGGTACGCGCCAGTTCGCGCTTGACAGGCACGGGAAAGCCGGAATAACTGCGTCTCAGGTGAAGAATGGGACTCGCCACGAACAACTCAGCGCGGGGCACACAGCGCCGGCCCGGAGACTTGGCCCACACTTCACGCTAACCGAGGCAACCGCAGACTAAACCACTCCCTTCTTATGCAACTCGCCAAAATCCTCAGCGCCAGTGCGCTCTTCACGGCGCTCGCGGCGGGGGCCGTAACCGCTCCCGTCTCGACTACCATCACCTGGGACGACAGCAATCCCACCAACAAGATTCTGCTCACGTGGGAGGCGATTCCCACCAAGCTCTACAACGTCTGGACGACGCCCGCCCTCGGCCAGCCCTGGCAGCCGCTCACCAACGGCTCGGTGCTGGCCTCCAACAACCTGGTCCGCTTCCGAACCCAGGCGGACACAACCGCGCGCTTCTACCGCATCGCCAAGGTGGATACTGACCCGCCCGAGATTTGGCGGCTGGCGCCGACCGACGGCGCCATTGCCATCGAGCGCCAGGCCCCGTTGCGAGTCTGGTTGCAAGATGAGACCGGCGTTGACACCAACTCCATCACGCTCACCGTTGGCACCAACCCGCCGGTGACCCTGGCGGACGGACGGCTGGCCTACGCGGGCGGCCTGCTCACTTACACGCCGACCACAAACCAGTTCCTGGGCGCCGAGGGCCAGTTCATCACCAACCGGCTCGTGGTGGCGGACACCCTCGGGCACTGGGCCACCAACATCTGGTCGTTCAAGCTGGAGTTGGCGCCGGTATTGGCCGGCAACGTCGTCATCGTCAGCCCCTCCTCACCCTTCACGCTGCTCTCCACCAATGGCGATACCTACGTCTTCAGTTATACTACCGCCACTTCGGGCCTGACCAACGGCAACATCGTGGTCAGCACTGACTCGGAGTTCCCTTACAAGCGCCTCGTGCTCTCGATGGTGGACGACCCCGCGAATCACCTCGTCAGCCTGGTCACGACGCAGGCGTCGCTGGCGGACATCCTGGTCCAGGGCACCGTCCGGTTCTACGGCGGCGACTTTGTCCCCGATCCCACGCCCGGCCCGCAGCCCAAGAGCCTGGACACCACCTTCGGGCCGATCACGATGTATGAGAACGCCAGCGGCAACAACAACATCAAGGTCGAGGTCCTGTCCGGCAGGCTCTTTTTCGACCCGGACTTTAACATTGCCGCCGAGTTCTTCGGCTCCCGCTCGCTGGATGTGGACATCTCGGCCAGCATGGCCTTCGACCTGACCATGCGGGGGACGTGGTCCGGCTCATGGGACTTCGATGCGGATCGTGCCGTCGGCAAGCCGCTGCGCAAATTCCGGCTGCTGGGCTGCATCCCCATCCCTATTCTGCCCTACTGCATTCCCATTTGGGCGGAGGCGGTCTGGCAGTTCTACCTCGGGACCGAGGGGGAGGTGGCGGGCGCCGCCAGCGCCACGGCGGGGTTCGCCTCGTCGCGCAGCCTGGCCTTTGGCGCGCATTACCGCGACGGGGCGTGGACGACTTATGCCAACGACACCCCGAGCGCCACGCCCTACCCGCCGGCCTGGCAGGGTAACGGCTCGGCGCGCATTCGCGGCTATGTGGAACCCAAGCTGACCATCTATTTGGAGAGCTTGGTCGGGCCGTCGGCGGACCTGAGGCCCTACGTTGAACTCGAGGGCAAGGCCTGTGTCGAGCCGGGCCAGGTGGGGGTGGACCTGGCGCTGTATGCCGGCTTGAACGGCAACCTGGCGGGCGAGTGCCGGGTGTGGGACGACGACTGGGGCGATTTGCCGTCCTGGGAATTGTTCAACGTGCGCAAGCAGTTATGGCACAAGAACCTGGCGGCGGGCTCGGGCGCGCCGCCGGTCCAGACCACCCCGAACATGGTGTGGATACCGTGCGGGACGTTCACGATGGGCAGCCCGGCCAGTGAGCCGGCGAGCTACAGCGATGAGCGGCCGCAGACACACGTGACGCTCAGCCAGGGCTTCTGGCTGGGCAAGTATGAGGTCACGCAAGGCGAGTACCTGTCCGTGATGGGCAGCAATCCAAGCTACTTCACTGGCGACCTGAGCCGGCCAGTCGAGAGGGTGAGTTGGGATGATGCGGTGGCGTATTGCGCGGCGTTGACGCAGCGGGAGCGGGCGGCGGGGCGGCTGCCGACGGGGTATGAGTATCGGTTGCCGACAGAGGCGCAGTGGGAGTATGCGTGCCGGGCGGGGACGACCACGGCGTTTCACTACGGGGGTGCACTCCGGTCGGGCATGGCCAATTTCTACGGGTACTATGAATACTTGCCCAGCGATCCATATCACTCCAATCCCTCAGGCATATTTCTTGTCCGAACGACGACCGTGGGGAGTTATGCGCCGAACGCTTGGGGGCTGCATGATATGCATGGGAACGTGTGGGAGTGGTGTTTGGATTGGTATGGGGCTTACCCCGGGGGTGATGTGACGGACCCCGCAGGGGCCTCTTCGGGCTCGGCCCGGGTCCTCCGGGGCGGCGATTGGCGCAACCGCGCGAGCAGCTGCCGGTCAGCCAACCGGGACAGGATCTACCCGGACTACCGGGGCAACTTCCTGGGGTTCCGCCTGGCCCTAGTTTCAGTTCCTTGAGGACCTGAGCTAAGGAGCAGCGGGGAGCAGCGGGGAGCAGCCCCGGAGCAGGCGCGGGAGCGGAGCGGAGCGCCGGCGAAGGGGCGGCGGGGCTTGAGGGAGCGGCGCGCGGACATCCTGTCCGCTTTGGTGGTCCTACTTTCGGGCCCCCACCTTGGGTTCCGTGGCGGGCTAGCGTCCTGTGCTGAAAGCGGACAAGATGTCCGCGCGCCGGTGCGGACGCCAGACCGCAAGCCGCTGGGAGTGGACTTTGCCGGCTCGGTCCATCATGATCGTTCCATGCCCGAGCAGAAGCATCCCAGCAAGAACGCAGGTCCGCGTGGGGTGGTGCCCTACAACCCCGGGCTTTATACGATGGTGCAAGGCAAGAACCGGTGGCAGGACAGCCCCGCTGCGCCCCGGCCGCCTCCGGAATTCAAGCGCTGGAGCCAGCGCGGCTATCTTCCTCACCGCGATGCGCCCGGCTTGAGGCAGTTCGTCACATTCCGCTTGGCTGATAGCTTTCCAACCGCGCTGCGGTCCGAATGGGAAGCCCTGCTCAAGGTCCAGGACAACCGGGCGCGGGCGGTCGAACTGGAGGCCTATTTGGACAAGGGCCGGGGCGAATGCCATCTGAGACGGCCCGAGGTAGCGAAGCTTGTCGAGGGGGCGTTGAGGTTCTTTCATGGGCGCCGCTACGAGTTGCTCGCGTGGGTGGTGATGCCGAACCACGTCCACGTTCTCTTTACGCTACGGGAGATGCCGTTGGGCAAGGTGGTGGGCAGTTGGAAATCCTACGCGGCCAAGGAAGCCAACCGCATATTGGGCCGGACGGGACAGTTCTGGGACGAGGACTACTGGGACACCTACATGCGCGATGAAGCGCAGGAAAGGCGGGCTCGTCGTTACATTGAGAACAATCCGGTCAAAGCACACCTGGCGCGAGAGCCGGCTCGATGGCCCTGGAGCAGCGCGCGGTTCCGCGATGAATACGGGATCCTCAAGACGGTGGAGTGAGCGTCGGCGCGCGGACACCTTGTCCGCTTTGAGCAGAAATAAGGCATCTGGGCGCTGCTCGCGGTCTGAAAGCGGGCCAGAGGCCCGCGCGTCGGCGCAGGTGCGCTCGTGGCGCTTTGGGCGGTGCGTGCTGGGCGATTTAGGGCGGCGGCCATGCGGGCTCGAACCGGGTCAACCGGGGCGGCAGTTGGAACAACAACGCGAACAACTGCCGGTCAGCGAACCGGAACCGGAACAACCACCTGGGGTTCCGCCTGGCTCCAGCCGGGACATTTCACACCCGCGAAGTCGGCGCGCGGGCATCTTGCCCGCTTACGCCGTCCGAACGACCTAAGCGGGCAAGATGCCCGCGCGCCGGGCTGTTGGCGGTTCGTGCGGGACATGAAGTATCCGGGCTAGCTCAGGTCAAGGCCGGATGGCCGCAAGGAACTGAACCGGCCGCCGTCCCGCCCCGCGACAGGCCGTTGCGGGCAAAGGCAAAGAGCGGAGTCCCGATGCTGGTAGCGGAACGGAGTTCCGCGAAGGCTCCGGGGCTCCATTGCGCGCCGCCCCTTTCCGATCCGGGCTTGGTTTTTGGCCGCGCGTGGCGCACCCTGATTGCCGATGCAGTTCATCCGTGACATTTACGCGAACGGGCGCGCCGCGGGGCGGCCGGTGATTTCCTTCGAGTTCTTCCCGCCCAAGACGGACGCGGGCGACCGCAACCTGCTCGACAAGACGCTGCCGGCCCTTTTGCAGACTCGCCCGGATTACTGCTCGGTTACTTATGGCGCGGGCGGCAGCACGCGCGACAAGACGCTCCGGATCGTCGAGAGCATTCAAAGACAACACGGGCTGACGGCGGTGGCACATCTGACCTGCGTGTGCGCCACCCGGGAACAGATCGGCGAGTTGCTGGCCCGGTTGCGCGCGCTCGGCGTCACGAACCTCCTGGCCCTCCGCGGCGATCCGCCTGGCGGCGGCGAGTTCCAGGTCACGCCCGGCGGCTTCGAGTTTGCCGGCCAGTTGGTGCGGTTCATTCGCACACAGGGCGACTTCAGCCTTGGCGTGGCGGGTTTTCCTGAAGGTCATGCGGCCTGCAAGGAGGGCAAGCACGCCGATTGGCGCCATCTCAAGGAGAAGGTTGACGCGGGCGCGGACTTCGTCCTCACCCAGTTGTTCTTCAACAACGCCGACTTCCTCGAATTCCGTGACCATCTGACGAGCCGGCTTGGGGTGAGCGTGCCGATTGTGCCGGGCGTTGTGTCCATCCTGAGCGGCACACAGATCAAGCGGTTCACGGCCATGTGCGGCGCCAGCATCCCCGCGCCCCTGGCGGCGCGGCTGGAGGAACTGGGCGACGACGAGGCGGCCGTGGCCGAGTTCGGAATCGAATACGCCACCCGGCAATGCGAGGAATTGCTCCAGGCCGGCGTGCCCGGGATTCACTTCTACACGCTTAACAAGGCCGCGGCCACGACTCGCATTCTGAAGAACCTCGGGCTGGCGCGCTGAGCGCGGGCCAAACGCGCGCAGGGACTTCCGGGCGAGCCATTTTTGTATTGCACAATGGCCGGAATCTCTTTAGAGTAAGCAATAGGTCGCAGCGCGAAAGAATACTATGTATTTCGGCGTAGATTATCATCCGGAGCAGTGGGTTTACCCGTATGGCGGAACAGCGGACCGGCCTGAAGCTGCCTGGGAGCGTGACGTCGAGTTAATGCAGACCGCGGGCATCAACGTCGTGCGCATGGGCGAGTTCACCTGGGGCCTGTGCGAGCCGGAGGAGGGCAAGTACGATTTTGCCTGGCTGAAGCGGGTGATGGACCTGATGGGCAAGGCGGGCATCAAGGTTGTGCTGGCCACGCCCACCGCCGCGCCGCCCATCTGGCTCACGCAGAAGCATCCGGACATCCTGCCGGTGGATGAACGGGGGCTGGTCAAACGCGAAGGCACACGCCACGCCGTGAGCCTCGCCAGCGACAAGTTTTGGGATTACTCGCGGCGCATCGTGGAGAGCATGGCCAAAGCCCTCGGCCAGCATCCCCAGCTCATCGCGTGGCAAATTGACAACGGCGTGGGCGGCAATTTCACCGAGGCGTCCTTCAACGAAGACGCGCGCCGCGAGTGGCATCTGTGGCTGGAGGCCAAGTACGAGACCATCGAGCGGCTGAACAACCTGATGGGATTGCGCCACTGGGGGCAAAACGTGACAGGCTGGAAGCAGGTGCCGATGCCGATGCTGGCGCCGGCGCCGCACAACCCGGCGCTGGTGCTGGACTGGCGCCGTTTCTGCAGCGACACCATCGTCGGCTTCGTCAAGATGCAGGCCGACCTGCTGCGCCAGCTCACCCCGGAACGCCCGGTCACCACCAATCTGCGCCCGCTGCTCCACCGCTTCGACCACTTCGACCTGGCCGAGGTCATTGACTTCGTCTCCATCGAGAGCCAGGCCGTCCTCAAGCCCAAATCGGCGGAGATGGCCTGCGAGATTGACATGCTGCGCTCGCTCAAGAAGTCGGACATCCGGACGCCGGACGGCGACACGGGTTTCTGGGTGATGGAGCAGAAGGCCGGCAATGTCACCTGGCAGGACGTCAACTCGCTGGTGCGGCCAGGCGTGCTGCGCATGTTCACCTACCAGTTGGTGTCGCGGGGGGCGGCGGCGATTGTCTTCTTCCGCTGGCGCCAGCCGCGTTTCGGCAGCGAGCAATTCCACGGGGCGGTGATGCCGCACCACGCGCGCTCCACCGCCCGGGTCTTCAAGGAAGTCGCCCAACTGGGCGACGAAATGAAGCTGCTGGCCCCGGCGCTCAGGCAAACGCGGGTGCAGGCCGACACCTGCATCCTTTACAGCCACGACAACGCGTGGGTGCTGCAGCAGGAGGGGCAGCCCAACAAGTTCTTCAACCTGCGCGAGCACATCCAGCTCTTTTACAACGCGCTGCACGACCGGAATATCGCCGTGGATTTTGCCCGGCCGGCCGAAGACCTGTCCCGCTACAAGCTGGTGCTGGCGCCGTCGCTCCACTTGCTTTCCGGCGGAGAAGCCGACCGGCTGAAGCTCTACGTCCAGAATGGCGGCACGCTGGTCGCCACGTTCAACACCGGCCTGGTGGACGAGCATAACCTGGCGCCTGACACGGGGTATCCACTTGACCTGACCGATTTGTTCGGCATGGAGGTGATCGAGTTCGACCACCTGCCGCCCGGCGAGGAGAATCACCTCACGTTCAAGGGCACCTTCCCGGCCAGCCACATGCACCCGGCCCGGCTGTGGTGCGACATCATCGAGCCGGGAGATTGCCAGGTGCTGGCCAGCTACGCGAAGGACTTTTATGCGGGCCGGCCGGCGATCACCCTGCATACATTCGGCCTGGGCAAAGCCATTTACATCGGCACGCAAAGCCACCAGCACTTCTACAACGACCTGGTGACCTGGCTGCGCCAGATGTGCAGCCTGCATCCGCTGCTCAAAGTCCCGGACCACGTCGAGGTGAGCCTGCGCCAGAAGGACGGCACGAACATCTTCTTCCTGCTGAATCATCAGAATTCGCCGGTGCGCGTCCAGTTCTACAAGCCGATGCACGATTTCCTGACCGGCAACATGTTCTCCGGCAACTACGATTTGCCGCCCCACGGGGTGCTCGTGCTGGATGAACAGGCGGAGGCCAAGACCCCCAGCGCGCCTGAATGAGCACGGCGCGGCAGCGGGGATGTCCGGGGCCGAACGCGGGGCGCTTGCTTGCGCGCCTTTAACCTCAACCCGGCATGACCCGCTCGGATAACCTGCTCCCTCCCCCGCCCCGCCATGTCCCGCCGCGCGGCCCCGGCAAGGTGACTCCCCGCGAGCGCGTGTTTGCCCAGTGGCGCGGGATTGACCTCGCGCCGCTGGAGCGGGCGCAAGCCCTGCGCGCCCGCCCGCTGGGGGCCGTCTTGCCGCGTGTCCTTTCCGACATGCGCATTGACAGCCGCCGTGCCGAGGCCGAGATCGTCAAGGTCTGGAGAGACCTGCTGGACCCGAACATCGTGGCTCATGCCCAGCCGGCGGGACTCAACAAGGGCACGCTCTACGTCACCGTGGACAGCAGCGTGTGGCTGAGCGAGATCGTTCGCTACCGCCGCAAGGAGATTCTCGAACGCCTGCAGCACAGCTTCGGGCGGAACTTCATTCAGAGAATCTCCTTCCGGGTGGGCTAGCGGCCGCCCGGGCTGGCGGCGAGAAGAGTTGTTGCAGTCCGCCGCCCATCGGAGCTATAAGGTTGCCGTGACGGGCGCCAGGCCTGCGCACGGCCGCGAAGGCACGGGGCGCCGAAATGCAACGAAACCTTGAACGCAGTTCTTATGAACATGAAACAATGGACAGTAGCGGCGGGCGCGATGGTGCTCGCCGGCGTATGCCTGACCGCCTGCAAACCTACCCATCCGACGGAGACGATCAAGCTCTCCTACAGCGTCTTCTTCCCCCCGATGCATGTGCAGTGCATTGCGGCCACGAACTGGGCAAACGAGATCCAGCAGCGCACCGGCGGGCGCGTGCAGATCACGGTGTACCCCGCACAATCGCTTACCAAATCCGATCAGTGCTACGAGGGCGTGATCAAAGGCATCTCCGATCTCGGCATGAGCTGTTTTGCCTACACCCGCGGCCGGTTTCCGCTGCTCGAGGGATTGGATCTGCCGCTGGGGTATCCCAATGGCGCCACCGCCACGCGCATCGCCAACGACATGATCCAGAAGTATCAACCCGCCGAACTGGACGACGTGAAGATGCTCTACGTCCACGCGCACGGGCCGGGCATCCTTGCGTGCAAGAAGCCGGTGCGTTCGCTGGCGGATGTGAAGGGCCTGAAAGTGCGCGCCACCGGGTTGTCGGCGAAGATCGTCGAGGCATTGGGCGGCACGCCGGTCGCCATGAGCCAGCCGGAAACCTACGAGGCCCTGGCCAAGGGCGTCGTCGAGGCCACGCTGTGCCCCATCGAAACGCTCAAAGGCTGGAAGCAGGGGGAAGCCATCGAGTATGTGGTGGATTCCACGGCGATCGGCTACACGACGGCAATGTTCGTGGTGATGAACAAAGACAAATGGGCCGCGCTGCCGGCCGACGTGCAGAAGGTCTTCACCGAGGTGAGCCAGGAATGGATCGCCAAGCACGGCGAGGCCTGGGACCAGGCCGATCAAGCCGGGCGCGAGTTCGTCACCAGCCTCAACCGCCAGTTCATCCAACTGCCCGAAGCCGAGCCGCAACGATGGAAAGACGCGGTCAAGCCGATCCTTGATGATTTCGCGAAGCAGACCAAGGAGAAGAACCTGCCCGGCGAGGCGATGCTGGCTGACATTCAGGCGGAGATCGCCAAGGCGACGACCGCCAAATGAGTTCGTCGCCCGGTTTGGCTGCTGCTCAAAAGGGCCCGCTTCCATTCTACTACCAGGCCCTGCGGGCGTCGGTGATGGCGCTCGCGTACGTGGCGTGCGCGAGCCTCATGGTCATGGTGCTGGTCACCAGCGCGGAAGTCGTGTTGCGCCTCTTCCGCCTGTCGCTGACCGGCTCGTATGACATCGTCAAGATTGCCGCCGCCATCACCATCGCGGCGGCGCTGCCTTACACCACCGCCATCAAGGGCCACGTCGCCATCGAGTACTTCTTCCACAAGCTGGGGCGGCGTGGGCGCATCGTGGTGGACGCGCTCATGCGGTTGTTGGGCATGGCGCTGTTCAGCCTGCTGGCCTGGGGGTGCGTGGACTACGGCCAATCCCTGCGGGCGCGGGGCGAGGTCAGCATGACGCTGCAACTGCCGATCTTCTGGGTGCCGTATGTGCTGGCGGTGTCGTGCGTGTTGGTGGTGCTGATCAAAGCGTATCACCTGACGCATCCCGGCAAACCGATGATCAAGCCATGAGCCCGAACGAAGGAGCCATAATCGGGTTTGTGCTGTTGCTGATCCTCCTGGCGGGGTCCATGCCGGTGGGCTACGTCATGGCGGCGGTGGGGCTGATTGGATTTGCGGTCATGGTGTCGCCCCAGGCGGCGTTCAGCATGGCCACGATTGACCTCTACACCACCTTCTCCGACTACAACCTCACCACCATTCCCCTGTTCGTGCTGATGGGGCAGATTGCCTTTCACACTGGCATCAGCCGCGGGTTGTTCCACGCCGCTTACCATTGGATAGGGCGGCTGCCGGGGGGCCTGGCGATGTCCACCGTCGGCGCCTGCACCGCCTTTGGTGCCATCTGCGGCTCGGGCCCGGCCACCTCGGCCACCATCGCTTCGGTCGCGCTGCCGGAGATGCGGCGCTACAAGTACGACATGCAACTGGCCACCGGCTGCGTGGCGGCAGGGGGCGGCATCGGCATGCTGATCCCCCCCAGCATTGTGTTCATCGTCTATGCCATCCTGACCGAGCAATCCATCGGCAAGCTCTTCATCGCCGGCGTCGCGCCCGGCTTGATGATCGCGCTGATGTTCTGCGCCGTCATCTACCTCGAATGCAAACGCAAGCCGCACTTTGGGCCGCCGGGGCCGGTCTTTTCCTGGGGCCAGAAGTTCGCTTCGCTCAAGGGCGTCTGGGAAACGCTGGCGCTGTTCGTGCTGGTGATGGGCGGCATGTTCGCCGGGTTGTTCACCGCCACGGAGGCCGCAGCCATCGGCGCGGCGGGCACGCTGGTCATCGCCCTGCTCAAGCGCGAACTGACATGGCGCAAGCTTTCGCAGTGCCTGAACGAGTCCATTCGCACCTCATGCATGGTGATGGTCATCGTCGCCGGGGCCATTATCTTCGGGAAGTTCCTCGCCGTGACGCAAGTGCCGTCCAACCTGGCGTCGTGGCTTTCGGGGCTGCCGCTGCCGGGCTGGTGCATCATCGGCCTGATTATCATTTTCTACCTGGTGGGCGGGTGTTTCCTGGACGCGCTGGCCCTTGACATCCTGACCATTCCGATCTTCTACCCGCTGATCCTGGCGCTGGGCTACGACATCATCTGGTTTGGCGTCATGATCGTGGTGGTGACCATGATGGGCGTCATCACCCCGCCGGTCGGCGTCTGCGTCTACGTCGTCGCCGGCATGACGCGGGATGTGCCGATGGAGAAAATCTTCCGCGGCAGCATGCCCTTCCTGTGGGCGCTGGTGCTGGCCGCGGTCCTGCTCATCATCTTCCCGCAAATTGCCACCTTCCTGCCGAGCCTGATCAAGTAACCGAGCCCCCATGAACCTTTCCGCACTCCCCGCATCGCGCTTCCAGCGCATCCTCTTCTGCACCGACTTCTCCGAAAGCGCCGATGCCGCGTTCGACTTCGCGCTCGACGCCGCCGTGCGCCGGCCGGATGCGACGTTCTACCTCCTGCACGTGATTCACGAGCCGGATGCGCAGTATTGGAAAACCCAGCTCGCCGAGGTGGAGAACATCAACGCCGAAGCGAAGAAGGCGATTGATGCGAAAGTCGAGGCCGCCTATCTCTCGCGCGTGCCCGCGGGCGTGAACCTGAAGGTCGCCTTCCGCATCGGGCCGGACGCCGCGACCATCCTGGAGTTCGCCAGGTCCGAGCGGATTGACGTCATCGTCCTTGGCCGGCATGGCCACAGCAGCGTGGGCAAGGCGCTCTTCGGCAGCGTGGCGGAGAAGATTGTGCGCAAAGCGGAATGCGCCGTGCTCGTCGTGCCCCTGGCCTACGCGAAAGCCGCGCCGGCTTGAGCCGGCCGCAGTGAAGGATGGCGCCCGGACTGGAGCCAGTTCTCGGATTCGAACCGAGGACCGACGGTTTACAAAACCGTTGCTCTACCACTGAGCTAAACTGGCCCAAGCTGCGTCCTGGAAGCTACTCGCGTGGCATTCTCTAATCTTCAGCTTTAACTGTGTGACCCAATGTGTATAGCCCGAAGCCTCGGCGCGGTCAAGTTGGCTGCGCCGTTGATCTCGGCTTGATCCGTGGCAAACGTGAACGGCATCACCTTGGCTCGGGTCAACTGGGTTGTTCGGGTGCGGTGCGTTTGGCGGCCTTATGGCTGGTCACAATGCGCCAATGGCGACCTGCTGTGTTGGCGTCTGTGGGCGGTTGGAGAACCGTAAGAGCCGGTGTTTCACCCCGTCGCGTCAATTAGCCACCAGAACTCGAAGGACACCTTTCGGCCGGGGAATGCGCGCCGGAGGGCTTCCAGGTAAACCCGCTGTTGCTGTTCGTACTCCGGGGGGAGTTGCTTGGGCCGGACCATGACTTTGTAATCCACACCGCAGACTGTTTCCCTTTCGTTCAGGACAAGGTCAATCACACCGCTCCAGGCTCTGCCCTCCCAACTCAAGAATATGGGCGCCTCCCGCGCTTCGATCCGGGCGCGGCGCGCGCGTTGATGGTAAGCGCCGCCATAGAAACCTGAAAGGGCGGTTCTCGCCCGTTCGATCGCTTCGGGCAAGCGCACCCCCCCGTTGATCTCGGAGAGGATCGGCGCCAGCTTCGAGTTGTCGAATTCGTGGTCCGTCAGGTGCCGCTCCAGGTAGCGATGCACCAGTGTCCCCGCCTCCATCGCCCGTTCGGACGCCATGTCAATCTTTTGCCGCACGTAGTAAGACGAATCTGCTTCCTCCCTCTCCGCCGCCTGTTCGACGCTGGAGGGCGCGTGCAGCAGCGGTTCCGCTTCTCCCGCCGCTCTCTCCAGACGGGCGCGCCACAGTCGCGCATAGGCGCCAGCATCTCGGACGCTCAATTCTCTGCCGGCTGGACGTTTTGTTCGCTCGGGCGGCGGGGTTACGATCACCCTTAGAGTGCCGCCGAAAACCTCGATCGCGGACTGCCCTTTGTCGTGCAGCGGCTTTACGTCGGCCAGCAGGCCCTTAGCGATTTCCTGATCGTGGGGGGATAGCAGCGCCAGGCGATCCTCGGCGCGTGTGGCGGCCACGTAGGCCAGGCGCCTGGCTTCTTCCGCCTCGTATTGCTGATCCAGTTCGCGGGCTTTGCCGCAGCTTGGAGACACAACCAGGAGCCGCCCCCACTGCAATTGGAACCCGCAGACCGGGTGGCCGGCGCGGTCGGTAAGCTGAAAAACGGAGTCCTTTCCCGCCTTCGGCTCCAGCTTGTCGAGCGCCTTCTGCCAGCCGAACACAATCACGTATTTGCCCTGCAGGCCCTTGGCTTTGTGAATCGTCAGCGCGCGCACCGCAGCCATGCTTTCGTCGGTCACGCTCACGTCTTCACCGAGATCAGCATCAAACGCGTCGCGGGCCCGGTCTCGCTGTTCGAGCAGCCAGCTCAATGGCGGGAGCGAGCCCAACTCGACCGCGCGGCGGAAGGCGGCAAGCACCTGGTCAATCCGCGCAACGCCGCGACCTTCGGGGTTCTGCTGAGCATACAGCCCCACGGGGATGAACCCCCGCAGTTGTCTTAACCACGTTGCGAGCGGGGTCGCGGACCGTTCCCGCACGAGACGGCGCAGTTGCTCGATCCGGGCGCAGGCTGGAGCCGGCATTTCCCCGGGCAGCGCTTTGACGCCATGGAACACCTCTGGCAGTGTGATGTTGGCCAGAAGACTGTGAATTTGGACATCCGACAGCCCGAAAAGCGGGCTGCGCAGCAAGGCGCCTGCCGCGAGAGTGTCCTGCGGGTTCTGCGCCACGATGAGCAGGTTTAACACATCCAGCACCTCCGGCTGCTGGTAGAAGGTTTTGGCGCCGCTGCTGACCACCGGGATGCCCGCCTGCTCCAGCACCGGCAGCAACCGGTCCAGCTCGTCATGGGTGCTGACCAGCACGACAATGTCGCTGTACGCCTTGTCGCCATTGCCGGACCGGGTGCGGTGCGCCTCGATCAGGCGGGCTGTTTCCCAGGCAGCGCCCTCAAGCCGCGTGTGCGACTGGCCGCGTTTGTTCTCCGAATCGAGCAGGCGCCACTCGGGTGCGGAGCCTGGTTCCTCCCGCACCGGGTCCAGGCGCTGGCCCCTGTAATCGGGAAGCGGCACACAATGCTCGAAGAAGTGGTTCACGAAATCTGTGATCGGTTTGCGGCTCCGAAAGCTCGCCGTGAGTTGGAATCGCCGGACAGCGGATGTCTGAACCACCTTCTCGTAGCGCTCGACAAAATCATGGATCGCCGGCAGGTCGGCGTCGCGAAACCGATAGATGGACTGTTTGGGATCACCCACAAAGAAGCCAATCACCTCATGGTCCCGCGTGCTCTTGCGGCCCAGCAGACTCTCGAGCAGGTTCAACTGGGTGGGATCAGTATCCTGGAACTCATCCACCAGGACCGCCCAAAGCTGCTCGCGCTCTTCCCGGCGCACGGCTGCGTTTTCGCGCAGCAGCCGCGCCGCGAGACGCACCATGTCCTGGAAGGTCACAATGCCCAGCTCGCGGACTGCCGCGTCCTCCGACCATTCGGCAAAGCGGCCCACGAAACGCCGCCAGCGCGGCCAAGCATCCCTGTAATCCTCCGCGAGGCACTTCTGAACGACAACAGCATAGGTTTCGTCGTAGTTTTCATAAGGCGGACGAAGCGCGCCGAGGGATGCGATTGCCGCCTGCGCCGCCTGACTCCTCTTGGGGCCGAAGAGCACATCCTGGTTGTTCTTCAGGAAGCCGCAGAAATCACTCCAGGCGAAGGCCTTGCCGCTGGTGATCCCGGTCAAGATAGCCTGAAGCTCTTTGCCGGCCCGAATCACCCTGGTGGCGTTTCCAACAGCGCTTTCCAAAGCAGGGGCGAGCCGGCGACTTGCCTCAAGGACTTCACGGATGGCGTTGGCGTCGGCTTGGCCGAAGTCCATCTCGCGCGCGATCCAGCGATCCCGATGGACGGCCTCAAGCCATTTCCGCATGTCCTCCAGCGGCAGAATCTTGATCAGCGCCTCCAGTTCGCCGAGCAGTTCTGGCTCTGTGAGCACCTTTTGCCACCAGCGATCCGCCACCTGGCCGGCCACATCCGCCATGGTGGTGTCGCCTTCCTCGGCGAACTGCGCGTTGGGCGGGATGCCGGCGGCGATGGGATGCCGCTGCAGGAGGGTCACCGCGAAACTGTGCAGCGTGCACACGCGCAGCTCCGTCGCCAGCTCCCCGAGCGCCTCCGCGCCCGATTGCAGCCTGGGAAAACGATCCCCTCCAGTGCCCATCCGGCTAAGCGCCGCCTCGACCACTTCGATCAATTGCCCGTCGTTCGGGAAGCGTTCGCGCAGCGCCGTGAGGTTGGAGGCGCTCGCCACTGCATCCAGATAGCTGTAGAGGCGGGTCTGCATTTCTGCGGCCGCCTTGCGCGTGAAGGTTGTCAGCGCGAATCGGCGGAGCACCGCGCGCGCCGCTCGCAATCGTTCGGCACGGTTTGCGCCGCTGTAGAGTTGTGTGCATTCTGTCCCCTGGCCTCGCTTGTCAAACGGCGCCGTTAACAGCAGATACAGGGCTCGCAGTGTCAGGGTGTGGGTCTTGCCGGTCCCGGCGCTGGCCCACACGAACGCATGCCCGTCGGCAAGCACTGCCTCGCGGCGCTCCTTCTCATCTGGGATCTTCATGTCTTCCTTCTTCCGGGCCGGGCCTCGGACGCATTTGTCCCGGGCCTGGTTTCGCGCCCCGCTTTCGGCTTGTCGGCCGCCGCCTCCAGCAGGGACTTGCAGCGCGCGGGCGCCAGTTCCCGGAACAGCCGGGCGTGGCTGGCGGCGGCGCCCGGTTCGAAGCGGCGGCAGGCCGAGCCAAAGGCGCAGTAGCTGCAAGGTGTGACTCGGTTGAGGCCAAGCTCTTCCATTACTTGATTTGACGTCGGGATGAAATACCCCTGTTGGAGCACGGCGGCCAATTCGCCCAGGAAGCTGGCGGCCTCCGGCGATTCTCTGGCGTTTCCCTCCTCAGCCTCTGCGCCGCCCAAGAAGATGTAACGGAAGTTGGCGCCGGTCTCTCCACTGAGCCACGGGTAAAGCACCGCCTGAATTTGCCAGCCCAGTCTCACGGCTTTCCGATAAGTGCTCGGCAACTTGCCGCTCTTGAAATCGAGCAGTTCCACAGTGGCACCGTTCAGGTCAATTCGATCAATCTTCCCGGCCACCTTGAGCCCGCTCATGCCCGGAAACTCCCTTTCAAACTGCTGCTCCACAGCTTGTGGCACGGCCCGGTGGTCTTTCACCGACTCAAAGTAAGCCGCAGCCATCCTTACAATCTGTCGCTCGGCGGCTCCCTTGAAGACGTCAGGCAGCGCGGCCAGCGCAAAGGAGGATTCCGGCGAAAGCTCGGGCAGCCGTTGCACTAACGAATGCAGCGCCGCGCATTCGTTCTGCAATACCCCGGCCGCGATTTCCGCCATGCTATGCTTCTTGAGGTGCGGCTTGACGGCCTCTTCCAGGAGTTTGTGCAGCAGGCTGCCGCGCGTCATGGCGTCCAGACCGTGGCTCAGCGAAAGCGCTTCCAAGGCCTCCCATCGAGCCACCCGCTCCCCGTAGAAGCGGAACGGGCAGCGCGCCAGCGCCTCGAGGCTGGTGACGCCGACGCTGTCGCGAGGGAAACCCGGCCGGCTCATGATGCATCCGCTCCACTCCGGCTGCTTGCCGCGCCTGGCGGCGGATTCCCAAAGGAAGGAGTGCGCCGCGCCTGGATCACCGCCGGCTGCGAGCTCGGGGGCCGCAAACAACGCCAGGGCGGGCGGCAGGAACTCGCCGCGCTCGGGCTCCAGCCTCGCAAGATAAACCGCCTGCTCGAACGGGGCGCGGGCGATGCGGCGGCCAAAGGGGTCTTTCGGAGCAGCCTTGTTGTCATTGCGCTCCCAACGATTGAGGTAGCGTTGTATCCAGGGCGTTGGGGCGACGGCTTTCCCCGCGGCGTCCGTTTCGGGCACAACCCAATGCACGCGTTGGCCTGCCGTGTTGATCAGAAAGAAGAGCAGCAGCATCTCCTCGGTCAGCCGCGCCTTCAGCGGCATGCGGTGGCCAATCTGGTTTGCCGTCTCGGCCAGCTTCGTCGAAGCCAGCTCCGACAGGAGAGGATCATCCGGCAGCCGGAACGGAATCTGCCCCGCGGTCAAACCCAGGATGACGACCGCCCGTGCGGTCAAACCGCGCGCCCGCATCAATGGCAGGAACAACACCGCCCGCGACACCGGGTCACGCTGCATCCTCGTGCCGTCGCTCTCCGCGACCAACTGTGTCCACTGGCGCAATTCGATCTCCAGCGAGGGCCGGTGACGCGCGACTTCCTCGGTGGCGCTGATGAGCGGATCCAGAAGCGCCGGATCGGTCATCCAGCCTTCGCGCAAACGGTAAAGCGTCTCCAGCGCGCGCTTCACCGGGACGCGGGGAGATGACTCCGCTTTGCCGGACGGAACGAGCTTGAGAATCTCACCGATCAGAGCCTTCTCCGCCGCGCTGAATCGCACCTGGCGGCGTTTCTGGTCCTCGTCATCCGACCGGAACTCCTCGGATTCGAGCGCCCGGCGCCACGCCGAACCGCCCCAAATACCCAGCTCGCGCACCTTGGCCTCGAAAAGCTCAATATCCACCTTCTGCGCCACCCGTATGTTCGGGCACGCCCGCAACAAGCCCAGCACCCATTCCGCCGGGGCTTGCTCTTCCCATAGCCGGGCCAGCATGCGGAGGGTCACGCTTTCAGGGGTCGGGCCACAGGCCACATCCGATACCCGCAAGGGGATGGCAAACGCCGCGAATATCTCCTGCACAATGTCCACGTAGGCGTCCGCCTGGGGCGCGACCACAAGGATATCCTCGGGCATGAGCGGGTTGTTCCTGTCCTCCAGCCAGGTCCGGATGCGGACCGCGGCGGAAATGGCCTCCGCCCGCACCCCCGCGGCGCGTTGGCAGCTCAGGAAGCCCGGCTTTTGACCAACCTTGCCCTCAGGGAAAGTGGCGAGGAAGAAATCTGCCGGCGCGCCCTGGCTCTCGCCGGCGGTGCTTTCGGTGGCAAAGGCAAAACGCATCCGCAAATCCTGCAGGACGGATTCTGCGAACCTGAAAGCCGGGTGCGTTTCACCCTTCTCCGCTGCCCACGGGTAGTAAACGACCGTTTCCACGCGGCGGGACAGGGCGTTCAGCCATTCGAGGTGCACGTCTAACCAATCATAGAATCCGTAGATGTAGATAGCGGGCTGCTGGCCTTCCTCGGCGCCAAGCGCCGCGGCTAACTCCTGATCCGTGGCGTGCTCAAGACTCTCCGGCAGCCGTTGCAGCAACAGCGGCGCCCAAACCACCCCGCGCTCCTGCAGAAGCTGCACCCACCGCGCATAAAGCCGCAACAACTCGCTTTCGCGGGGTGAAAGCTCCGGTTGACCCGCCAAATCCTCCAGCTTCTCCAACCCGCCCGGCCCGAACCCACCCTCGGCCAGATCCACGAACGCCGTCCGTAACATGCCTGGACCGCCGCTGATCGTCCTGAGCGGCGCCAGGGGCGATTTCGGCGGCAGGTCTTCCACGATGTCCCAGAGCAGCAGATCCAACAGCGCGTTCCAGGGCGGGGCCGTGGTTTGGAACAGACTTATGGCCAGGCGCTCGGCGAATCGCGGCAGGTTGACCACCCTGACATTGGCAAAGGCCTCGCCTTGGGCGCCCCGGCTCAGTTCTGTCCGCAGATGGTTGGCGAGGGTAGCGCTCGGAACCACTACCCACTTCGGCGCCAACTCGTCGGCCCGGATTGCGCGGCGCAGGTCCTCGATCAGCCGGGATTGCAGTTGGCCAAAGGTGGCGGCCGTGATGAGGTTGCAGGAAGCCATGGCAGTCTTTGCTCCTAAATCAGCCGGCGGGCAGCGGCAACCCGGCCTGGCCTGGTGTGTGCTTTGCTCTTCATGTGGATTCCTGGTGCCTGGGATCAAAGACTACTCGCCTCGCCCCTGAATCTCCAGAATCGTTTCCAGGATTATTTTTCAGCCGCCCCCCGCCCCTGCCACGCTCCCATCCGTTGCCGGATCCTGATCCACAGGCGAATTCAACGCTGCTCTCCGCAGCGTTCTGTCTCAGCAACTGCGGGAGGCAGGCCCCTTCCCGCCGACTGACCCACTCGAGGGGGGCAATGTCCGCACGGCACTTCCGCGGTCAAGTCCTGGTTTAAATTTGTCACTTCCGCGGGAGCGGAAGTGACCACTTGTAACTCTCCGCGAAGCGGCTCGCTTGGCTGCTCGGCGACTGGGGTAGCGCCGACCTGAGCCGGTCTGCCCAAC
>Ga0209201_1002310_pt1 | contig 19088 bp, 9 predicted proteins | sample AD_UKC055_MetaG_FD_184411 | JGI IMG/M metagenome (GOLD analysis project Ga0209201, IMG submission 184411) | Active sludge microbial communities of municipal wastewater-treating anaerobic digesters from USA - AD_UKC055_MetaG (SPAdes) (version 2) | ecosystem: Engineered > Bioreactor > Anaerobic >...
ACGGCAGTCTGGAAACCAGCCGTCTGACCTTTACGCCTTTAAGCTTTAGAACTGAGGCTGGTGAAAAATTTACAGCCAATGTGGTGGTCAACAAAGATGTCCTGCCCTACGATTTTGAGGTGGCGCCAGGGACAATTCTGCCAGCCGGGCCTTACAACTTTACCAACGCCAGATTGAGCTTTAATACTGCTCCCCATCGACCTGTATCGTTAAACCTTAATTATACCGTCGGACAGTTTTACTCAGGCCATTATGGTGATTTTTCGGCTGGGCTGACCTATCACTGGCGCGGCAATATTGATACGTCTTTTAATACTGAAATTGTCCGGGGAACCCTGCCTGAAGGTAAAATTGATGAAAATGTATATCAGTTTAAACTGGATTTCTATTTTTCGCCTGACCTGGGCTTTATGAATTATCTTCAGTACGATAGCGTCTCGCATCTTCTGGGCTGGAGTGCCCGTTTCCGCTGGGAAGTTAAGCCGGGCAATTTTATTTATTTAATTTACAACAGTAACTGGGAAAAAAGATGGGATCCCAGCAGCCGCTTCTATGCGGCTGGCGACCGGGGCGTCTTTAAGATCACCCTGTCCATCAGGCCCTAGTTAGGTAAACCTGGAAGCCTGCTGTCGCGGTTTTTATCGCTGTCCAGGCTGGAAAGAACAGAAAGTCAAGAATTATTTTTTCTTAGTTGCTTTTTTGGCTTTAGCTGCAATTTCAGCTTTGCTCTTGCGCTTCATATCAGCGGCCTGGGCGCGCTTATAAGTCTGGATGTCCACAAAACGCCCTTTTTCATCGCGCACCGCATAAAGTTTAGTACCTTTAACACTGCGATGAGTTGTTCTCTTCATGATCCCTATCCTCCTTTCCAATTTTAATAATCTTAAGAAAGCCAATGGCCGAGAAGATTGAAGACCAGCAGAAGATGGTTAACTGTCAAAGAGATGTTTCCCCACTGCCTCATTTTTAGGGTTACCCTTTTCCCGTTTTTGAGAATATAACTTAAAGAAGATAACTGTCAAGGAAATAATGTTCTAAATCAAAGAATTATAAAAGCTGGAATAAAGTATCAGCCGGCTAGTAGAATGGAAATATAAAAGCGACCGGGTCAGAAGGCTGGCTGCAGGTTTCCTGAAACCAGATGCCAGACAGGCAACCAGAGAAGGCCAGACCAGATTATGGCTATATCTTTTTTCTTAGGCCTCAGGGCGACCGTCTCCAGCTGTTCACCGGCCGGATCGTAGAGTCCGGCTATTTGATTTGCTTCTCTCTCGAGTTCTTTTTCCATCTCTTCCAGTCTGGTCCGGGTCAGTTCCACCTGTTCTTGAGCTCTTTTTATGTCCATCTTCTCGTAATAGGCCCGGCTGGCACTCCGGGCGGTGGTGGTAGCCCGGCCTACCGGGTAGGATTTGCGGCCGAGAATAGCTCCAAAAACAGTTGCCCCGGCTGAGATGGCGCTCTGGGTAACTTTCTCTTTATATTGCTCCTGTTCTCTTTGCAGCCGCTGCTGCGCAGTCAAATACTGCTTCTCCAGTGCACTGATTTTCGAAGCATATTTTTGCCTCAATTTCTGGAGAGCTTCATCCCGTTTTTCGCGGGCCAGCTGGCTTAACCTGACCCGAAAATCGGCCTCTGATTCACCGGGTTTAGACATGGCTTTAAAAAGATTACTCTTCCAGAGCCTCAGCTGATAGCTTCTGGTCAGATAATCAAGATAATCATCTCCGGCTGACTTCAAGAGCGAAAGAGAACGGGATGGCAATGAAACAAAACTGGCTCCAGTCTCCGGTTCCCGCTTGAGAGCTTCGACTTTATAGGGAAGGGGAAGAGATTTATCCCAGAGTAAACCCATAACTTCGTCAGTCAGTTCAATATAATTAGCCACCTCTGAAACCTGAGAAATTCCCAGCCGGTTATCAAAGATGGCCACCTGTCCAAAAGCAGCTATAGCTGGATGGTAAGTCAGATTAGCAGGCGATGAGACCCGAAGCCGGACAGGCAGATAAAGCTCCGTCACTTCAGGTGGAAGTGAAGGTTTCAAGCTGTTGAGAGCGGCGGCCGTTGAGCTGACCGTGCTCTTGATGGGTTCCTGGCCAGAGATGGCCTGGGAGACGGCCACCCGGGTTTTCTTATCCTTCATGACTTCCATAATTTGCTGCCTGGTCATCGGACCGCGCAGGTAGGAAAGAGTCCATCTGGTCGTCATCAGGACTGGCTTATCCTCGTGAACGTTATGCAAGAGAAAGACCCGGCTTTTCAGGCGACTGATCAGGTCAGAGACCTGGTCAATATCCAGGCTGCCGGCCAGGCCCGATAATCCCTGGAGCAGGCGGTTCTTGTCCTGTTCAGTCTGCAGCCTCCCAATAAACCAGGTCCCGGCATTAGCCAATCCTTTATAATCAAGATCAACCGGGTTCTGAGTGGTCAGGACTAAACCAAGCCCGAAAGCCCTGGCCTGTTTGAGCAGGGTCAGCAGGGGCCTTTTGGCCGGCGGTTCGCTAACTGGCGGGAAAAATCCGAAGATTTCATCCATATAAAATATAGCCCGGAGAGAGGAAGTTCCTGGCTGCTGCCTGACCCAGCCCAGAAGCTGGTTAAGAAGAATGGTTACAAAAAACATTCTCTGGGCTTCCTGTAGATGAGCAATGGAGATGATACTGAGCCGTGGCCGGCCAGCAGGCGTGTAGAGAAGAGAGCCAATATCAAGAGGATCACCGGTCAGCCAGGATTCAAAGCCCGGGGCGGCCAGAAGATTGTTTAACATCATAGCCAGCTTGAAACGGTCTGCAGCCGGGTAAAATGAATCCAGTTCAAAAACCCCGATTCGCTTCAAAGGTGGATTCTGAATTTGCTGGATAAGAGCAGGCAGGTCCAGCCCTTGACCGGCTTTCCAGGCAGAATGAAGCAGGTTGGAAAGCAGAATGTGTTCGCGGCTCTGAAGGGGATCAGTCTGAATGCCTAATAATCCAAGCAGGCCGGAGACGGTGGTGGAAACATTTTCGCTGAGAGCTTCTGGATCATCGAGTATGGCTGGCGGCGGGACATCAAATGATTTGAGGATAGATAAAGGTAGACCAGCCTGACTCCCAGGAGTATAGATGGAGATATCAACCGTCTCCAGGAGCCTTCTGATTCGCTCCTGATCCTGGTCCCATTCAGTCAGTCCCTTTTTCCACGATTCGGCTTGCTGGCGGGCATATTCATCGGGGGAAAGACCTTTCCTGCCCGCTTCTTCTTCATCAATCCAGGGACGGAAGTCCTCAGGCTTAAGGTCAGGGAAAAGAAGCTTGAGATTACCCAGGTCGCCTTTAGGATCAACGATGATGGCCGGAATGCCATCTAAACCGGCCTCTTCCAGCAGGCCAACACACAAGCCGGTTTTGCCGCTGCCCGTCATACCGACGCAGACGGCATGAGTAACCAGATCTTTGGAATCATAAAGAAGATAACCGGGCTTGATGGCCAGGTTCTCCGGATCAACTTCTTTTCCAAGATAAAAAAGACCCAGCTTTTCATAAACAGGATTCATTTCAGGACTCCTCGGGTTGGAATAAAAATAAACAAACCCTCACTTTCCCTCTGATTATGGATTATAACTCAGATGAATTATAACTTATCTGGTCGTCCCGTATAAAACATTTAAATAATCAGGTCAGTATTTTTTCACTTTCCTCTGGGCTGGAACCGGACGCGTAGCCATAACGTTGGGTTTGATTTCTTTGACCATGCCCTTTTTCAACATATCGACCGTAGCCATAATTTCCGGCAGGTAATCATTTTCGATGAAGCCGATGGCTGCCTGAAATGAGGCTTGATGCAGAACTATCAAGGGGGACAGGTTGAGTGTCCCCCTGATTCAAAATTCAAATTATTCAGAAAGGATTCTCGGTAGGATAAGGCAGACTGCTCGGCTGATTATAATAAATTTCCTTGATACCCAGCATCCTCAACAGGGCAAATAAGGCCCGGCCGGCGGCCTTAAAACCGACAGCTGTATGATGAGGGAATCTTTTCTCAATTAAAATGTGACGGTAGAATCGGCCCATGTCTTTAATGCCGAAGACGCCAATACTGCCAAAAGACTGAGGTTCAACATCCAGTACTTCTCCTTGAGCCAGATAGGATCTGAGCTGGGTATCAGCCGTTCCCTGCAACCGGAAGATGGTGACCTGGCCAGGCTTGATCCGGCCTTCTATTGTCCCTCGAGTAATTTCTGGCTTTTTTTCTGGCTCGAGGAGTCGATGCATGATCAGCTGATAGCCAATAGCCGGCTGAAGGAGACAGCAGGAAGCGGTATTGCCGCAGTGGAAGCCCATAAAGAGATCAGTTTGCTTATAGCCGCCAATTTTCTCTTTGTTTTTTTCATACATATCCTGCGGCACAGTGTTATTAATATCAAGAAGGGTAGCCGGCATCTCCGTCACGCAGGTTAGCAGATATTCACTCAGCGCCCCGTAAATATCAACCTCGCAGGCCACGGGAATCCCACGGCTGGCCAGCCGTGAGTTGACATAGCAGGGAACAAAGCCGAAATAGGGTTCAAAAGCCGGCCAGCATTTATTGGCGAAAACACCATATTTTTCTGCCCCGAGATTTTTTTCCATAAAATTGAGCAAGGCCACTTCATATTGAGCCAGCTTGTCAAGAATCTCCGGATAGTTGTTGCCGGTGACCAACTCCCTGGCCATATCTGCGGCTACGGCTTTAATCTCTGGCGAGCCAGCAGCTTTTAGATAAATATCATAAAGATCAAGCTCGGAGTTTTCCATAATCTCCACCCCGAGATCAAAAAGCGGCTTAATCGGAGCATTACAGGCATAAAAATCCTGCGGGCGTGGTCCAAAAGAAAAAATCTTAAGATTTTTTAAACCCAGCCAGGCCCGGGCGATGGGCACGAACTCTTCAATCATTCTGGCCACACCGTCGGCTGTCCCCACCGGGTATTCCGGAATATGGACCTTTAATTGCCGCAACCCGATACTATAAGAAGCATTGAGCATCCCGCAATAAGCATCACCACGGCCGTCATAAAGATCAGCCCCCGTCTCCTCCGCCGCGGCGGCCAGCATGACCGGGCCGGCGAACTTCTGGGCAACCATAGTGGTTGGTCCTTCCGGACCGAAATTTCCCAGATAAATGGCTAAAGCATTAACTCCTTTTTGTTTGATTTCTTCCAGCGCTTTGAGACCATCCTTTTCATTTTCGATGATCGTTTCCAGTTCTACCACCGGCAGGTTAAGTTTTTGACAGGCAGCAGCTACGGCCTGTCTTCTCCGCCTCGAGAGCCCAATGGGAAAGCAATCGCGGCTAACTGCCAGTAAGCCGATTTTAACTTCCGGGATGTTTTTTTGATCAAACATCTTACTTCTCCTTTCTCTGTCCATAATAGGCCTTCGGGCCATGTTTTCTTTCGAAATGTTTTTTAATTAAATAGTCTTTAAGGTCAGGGGCTTCAGGCTTGATCAGCCTGGTCAGGAGGGCCAGCCTGGCAATTTTTTCGAGGTGCAGCAGATTATCGACAGCCGCCGCGGCTGATTGGCCCCAGGCAAAAGGACCATGGCCGTTGACCAGACAGGCTGGAAAATGAGCTGGGTCGAGATGTTCGAACCTTTCGGCGATGACTTTGCCTGTATTGAGTTCATATTCGCCCTTGACTTCTTCTTCGGTTAATTCTCTCGTGATCGGCACTGCTCCCGGGCAGAAATCAGCCTGGGTTGTCCCCAGTATCGGTATTTCTACCCCGGCCTGAGCAAAAGAAGTCGCCCAATCACTGTGCGCATGAGCAATCCCGCCAATTGCTGGCCAGGCCCGATAAAGATAAAGATGAGTCGGCGTGTCAGAAGAGGGACGCCAGCGGCCTTCGACCACCTGGCCATCGAGGCTCAAGACCACCATATCTTCTGGCGACATCTGTTGATAATCAACGCCGCTGGGTTTAATGGCCATAACTCCTTTTTCCCGGTCAACCTGGCTGACATTGCCAAAGGTCAAAATAACCAGCCCGTAGTTGACCAGCTGAAGATTGGCCTGCCAGACCGTTTTTTTTAATTCTTCATACATCTTTCCCTCTCTTCTGCTCAATTTTTTCTTTTAATATTTTTCCTGCTGCCGGCTTCGAGCTGGCGTGCTTTCTCCAGCTGGCGGTCGCGAATATCAAGCAGATCTTTCATCAGGTGATAGAGATTCCCTGACCAGCTTCTGGTGCCAAAAGCATCATGCAATTCGCGGTAGAGCGGATAAAGCTCTGCATAGACCTGGTGGTAATCCTTCCGCGGTTTGAAGCTGAATGGCTTCAGGCCACACATGGCTTTTTGAGCCTGTTTGAAATTTTCATAGCCACCAGCTTTTTTGCCGGCCGCCACGGCTCCAGCCATGGCTGAACCCAGGGCGCAGGTCTGAGAAGAGCGGGCAATTTTCATTTCCAGGCCAAGAACATCGGCATAAACCTGCATCACCAGTGGATTTTTCTCAGCAATCCCACCGCAATTTATGACTTCCTTGATTCTGACTCCATATTCTTCAAATCTTTTGATGATAGTTAAAGCACCAAAAGCTGTCCCCTCAATTAAAGCCAGGTATATTTCTTCTGGTCTGGTATGAAGGGTCTGTCCGACGAGAAGTCCGGTTAATCTTTGATCGACCAGCACCGTCCTGTTCCCGTTGTTCCAGTCGAGGGCCAGAAGGCCCGATTCACCGGGGAGAAGGAGTGAAGCCTTTAGCGTCAGCTCTTCATGACTTCCTTTCTTTGGCCCACCGGGCTGAAGATAATTGACGAACCAGTTAAATATATCGCCGACCGCTGATTGACCTGCCTCCAGCCCGAAATAACCGGGCATGACCGAACCATCAACGATGCCGCACAGGCCGGGGATATCGGCCAGTGGCTGGCTATTCGGCCAAACCGTAATGTCGCAGGTGCTGGTGCCGATAATTTTGACCAGCTTGCCCGGGGCGACACCCGCACCGATCGCGCCGAGATGGGCATCAAAGGCGCCGACTGCCACGGGGATTCCAGGTGGAAGACCCAGGGCTTTAGCCCAGGACACGGTGAGATAGCCAGCCGGCTGGTCAGAAGTATAAGTCTTATTATAAAGGCGGTCGCGGAGTTCACCCAGCGCCGGATCAAGCTTGCTCAAAAAGTCTCTGGCCGGCAGCCCTCCCCAGTCCTCATTAAACATGGCTTTATGACCGGCCGCACAGCGGCTACGCTTCATTTTTTCCGGCTGAAGTGTACCGGTGATTAAGGCTGGAATAAAATCGGCCAGCTCAACCCAGCTCCAGGCAGCAGCAAAGACTTCTGGGTCAACACGCCGGCAGTGAAGGATTTTACTGAAAAACCATTCGGAAGAATAAACGCCGCCGCACTTGGCTAGATATTCGGGGTGTTCTTTAGCCGCCAGTTCGGTGATTTCCTGAGCCTCGGCAAAGGCGGTATGATCTTTCCACAGCCAGGCCTGGGCGTTAAGGTTTTCTTTGAATTCATCATGGAAAGCGAGAGGAAGACCGTTTTTATCCACGGGAAGAGGCGTTGAACCGGTGGAATCAACACCCAGCCCGATAATCTGATCCGGTTTGAAGCTTTGATCAGCTTTTCTGGCCAGGCTGAGAGCTTTTTTGATCACCCTGGCCATTGACTCGACATAATCAGCAGGATTCTGACGGGCCAGCGCCGGGTCTTTAGGATCGAGTAGAATACCGGCTTCACCTGACGAATAATTAGCTACGGCAGTGCTGATCTCTTCGCCGCTGGCTACATCCACGATTAAGGCCCGGACAGAATTGGTCCCAAAATCCAGACCAAGCGAGCAGACTCTGGTTTTCTGGCTCATCCTTACTCCTCCTCCTCTTTGTTCATTTTAATTCAAATCCTTGCTTTTAAAGAAAAGTATCATTTACCGGCAGCAAAAACTGTTCAGGTTTTCAACCTGATTAGCCTTTTAAAAAAGTGCTTGACAACTTCATCTTTGGTATTATATAAAATATATGTGTTAACGTTAACAATTATTTTTTAATATTTTTTTTCTGACAAGATGTTATCGTTAACACAGGGCGGTAATAAAAGGCTTTTTAGCAGGTGACAGGTGAGAGGAACATGAGGCCAAGCTGGTGTCGGTGCCAGGCGAAAAAAACAAATACCTCATCTCTTAACTTTAGTTTTCTATTTCCAAAACATTTCTATCCAATAAGCAAGTCGGTAATTCAAAAATCTTAATAGGAGGCTTAACGTGAACAAAGGAAAGCATTTTCTCCTTCTGATTCTCGTCTTTTTACTTTCCTTTTCTGTCCTCCAGGCTCAAATTACCCGTCAGACGGGAATGGTTCGAGGTGTGGTCAAAGATAGCAACGGAGTGCCGTTGCCTGGCGTGGCCATCACCCTATCAGGACCCAGCATGATGGGTAAAGCAACGGATGTTAGCCGTGAGGATGGAACTTTTCGTTTTCCAGCCGTCCCGCCAGGAAGTTATACCCTGACGGCTGAACTGCCGGGTTTTAAATCCGTGACGATGACGGAAGTCATTGTCCGGGTTGGCTTAACGGTGACTCTTGACCTCAAAATGGAACCATCGCCAATTGAGGAACAGGTCACGGTCGTAGCTAAGGCTCCAGAGATTGATGTTCAGAAAACCAAAGTGACCACAGCTGTTACTTCTGAACAAATTTCCAGATTACCTCTCAACAGAAGTCTGACCAGTGTCTTGAGCCTTGTTCCAGCTACGGTTGGTACGCTTTCTACTTACTCTGGCAGTGTCCATGGCACAGACTGGAATGGTGTAACTTATGAAGTTGATGGCATCAATGCTAACTGCCCGACGACTGGTGGAGCTTTTGGTACACCTCAGTTTGATGCCATAGAAGAAATCGAAGTGGTAACTGGCGCGTTGCCGGCTCAGGTCGGGACAACCGGCGGCGCCTTTGTCAATATTGTTACCAAGTCAGGCGGTAATACCTTCTCAGGCCAGGCTCAGGTTTATTACACCAATGATGATCTGGTTCAGGTGCTATTTCCGGATGAGCAGTTGAAGTCGATGAAAATTGGCAAACCGAGTTTTAGCCTCTATAACGTTGATACTTCGGCCATGCTGGGTGGCCCTATCATCAAGGATAAACTCTGGTTTTTTACAGACTTTGCTTTTACCAAATCCAGCCGATGGAGTCCATTCCGGCCAACTACCATTCTCGGTACTTCCTATGATCAGTACAAAGTTCCAAACCAGAATATCAGAGGTAATATTAAGCTGACGACTGAATTTTCCAAGAAGTTGAGATTTTATACTTATTTTTCTGTCAGCCAGGGTAAGAGTATGTACGAAGCCTGGTCTAACAAAACTGAAGACAGCACCTTTAATTCGAAAACTACACAGTATGTAGGCACAGCCAATCTGACCTGGATTCCTACTGTTGATTCTTTTATTGATTTCAGAGTCAACCTCAACCATCTGGACTATCCTATTACGGCCAGAAACGGCTCTGATCATATCGGCTATCAGGATGGTTATACTGGCTATATCTGGGGTGGTATCCAGTCCTGGGAAAGCTTTATGACCAGACATACCAGTCAGGTTTCTGCTCGCGGAACTCATTTTCAGGATAACTTCCTGGGTGGAGATCATGAAATGGGAGCTGGCATCGAATTTCAGTATGGCTTTGACCGCTATGCTTTTGCCCGGAAGCAGCCGATGGAATGGTTCTACTGGGATGGTAATCCCTATTACTGGCGTGGGCGTTATGGCACAACTGGCCCAACTCAATTTGGTGATGGTCTTCTGTCTTTTACCAATTGCGGCGGCGGCCCCGATGACAGTTTAAAAGATCTTTACGAGTATAGAATCGGTGGCTATCTACAGGATAACTGGACGATCAAAAACCGTTTGACCCTGAATTTAGGTTTAAGAATTGACTATTACAACGGCTGGGGCGGTAAAGCCCGAAGTACCGGTACGACTGGCCTGGCTTATGAAATAGGCGAGACTCTGGTCGATCAGGTTGGATTTAATCCTTTTGGTCCCTTCGAAGTGCCTGAAATTAAAGATGTTCTGTCTTTTACCAGCATTTCCCCACGAATTGGTTTGAGCTATGACATATTTGGCAATGGCAAAACTGCCTTAAAATTATCCTATGCTCGTTATTCTGAGCAAGTGCCAGTAATGTGGTTCTCAGAGGTTTCACCGGCGGTTATGGGCCAGTACGAATTTAACTGGTGGGACCTCAATGAAAATGGCCAGCCTGATTCTCCTGGGACCGATCGCTATGAGTATCGCTGGAGCCTGGGCGATTTCAAGCTGCCTGATCCTGATTATCTTAGAAAAATGGTGGATCCTGATCTTCATGCTCCTGTTCATAATGAATTTACCGCTGGTATTGAACATCAATTGTTTAAAGACTTCGCTGTCAAATTGACCTACGTCCATAAGAAAAAGACCGATTTTTTTGGCTGGGGTAAATATGATTTAGCCACTGAACAATACTGGTATACTCTGGAACAGGCTCCAGAGTGGTATGTGCCTTTTACCACCACTGTACCTGCTTATGGAGCCTTCCCGGAACAGACAGTCACCGTTTATTTTATGAGCGCTGATTCTCCATACGAGACCATGGTTTATATTAAAACCAATTTCCCTGAAGCTTACACCAAATATGATGGCCTCGAATTAAGCTTTGATAAGAGATTCACCAATGGCTGGTCTCTTGGTGGTTCTGCTACTTTTTCCAAAACAACTACTTTTACGTTGGGTGATAGTCCGAACGATTTCGTTAATACTCCTGGACGTGATGGTTATGATGTGCCGTTCATCTTCAAACTCTATGGCACATTCGATTTACCCTATGGTTTTGTGGCTTCTTTCTTCCTGAATTATCGGGTTGGTTATCCCTGGGGAAGAAGCGTGAGCATTGTTCCACCTGATGATTGGGCAGAAGCTAATAACGTTGTTCCCTGGTCAGTCTGGGTCATGCTGGAACCAAATGGCAAGAGGAGAGAACAGGATTATACTAACTTTGATTTCCATCTGGAAAAAGAGTTCAAGCTCCCCTTCGGTACGCTGGCTGCTTTTGTCGATATTTACAATCTGTTTGGCAACCGTTATGTCAACTATGGGCTAAACCCGATCAGCGAGTGGTTCCCTGTAGCTGAAGGTACCAATCAGGGCACTTACACTATGGATTATAACTATAACAGGGTAACCAGTATTGACGCTACCAGGACCTTCAAGTTCTCCATCAGATACAAGTTCTAAAAATAGCTCCTTTGGTAAATACTTTAAATGGGGGAAGAGCCAGGCTCTTCCCCCTTTTTTTTGAGCAAGGGGTCTGGGCAGGACAACTGCTTTTCAGTGAGTTGCGCCAGAAATTTTCGCCTCATGATTGGTCAGAAAATGATGGTTTTAAAATTCTCGTGAATGAGTTATAAGAGGTAAGAGGAAATATTCTTCTTTAAACGCCAGGGAGGCACCAGATGATAAAAAAAATGTCCGGAGGGCTCCGTGACTCGTATTTTTTGGCTATTTTGTTACTTTTTATCGGTATTTTTTCCCCTTTTCTTCATGCCGAATCAGTTAGACCGGACCGCTTACTTGAAAACTTCACTTTTCGGAATATCGGGCCATTCCGGGCTGGTTCCTGGGTAACCTGTTTCGCTGTTCCAGACTATCCAGAGCAAGCCCATCTTTATACTTTTTATGTGGGCACCCGAAATGGAGGAATCTGGAAAACAACTAATAATGGAACAACCTTTGAGCCCATATTTGACACCCAGAGTTATCTTTCGATTGGAGCCATGGCTCTGGCCCCATCCAGGCCAGACCTGATCTGGGTCGGGACAGGTGAAGCATACTGTACACGCAGTTCAAACAGCGGCGGTGGCGTCTTTCGATCTGAGGACGGAGGCAGGACCTGGAAGAATATGGGGCTGGCTGATTCGCATCATATCTCAAAAATAATCGTTCATCCTGAAAATCCGGATGTCGTTTATGTTGCCTCCATGGGGCATCTCTTTACGACCAATACTGAACGCGGGGTATTCAAGACAACCGATGGAGGAAAGACCTGGGAAAAAGTCTTTTACCTCAACGATAAAATCGGCGTCATTGACCTGGTGATTGATCCGAGCCAACCAGATATCCTTTATGCTGCTGCCTATGAAAAAGTCAGACTTCCGTGGCATTATGAAGCCGGGGGGGAGGGTAGCGCTATTTATAAAACGACTGATGGTGGCCAGAACTGGAAAAAACTCACCGCTGGCCTGCCTTCGGGGAAAATTGGCCGGATTGGTCTGGCTATCTACCGGCGGAATCCTCAAATCCTCTTTGCTGTTTATGAGAATCTTAACCTGAGGCAACCAGGGCCGGAGGAAATTGAAGCAGCCAGAAAAGCAGGAAGAACGCCTCAGCCTGTACCTATAGGTGGAGAGGTTTATAGAACTGATAACGGCGGTGAGACCTGGAAGAAAGTAAATACGGGAAAAGAACCTCTGGCCAGCAAGGCCCCTTATTCATTTAATCAAATCTATGTGGATCCGAATAATGACCAGAATGTCTTTGTAACCGGTGTTACTCTGGCCAGCTCTATTGATGGAGGGCGAACCTGGCGGGACGCTGACTGGCCAAGTTCTGTACTTTTCAGCCGGGCCTTTGGCGATGTCAGGACTTTCTGGATAGATCCAGAAAACTCCAGAAGAATGTTATTTGGTAGCGATGGCGGAGTCTATATAACTTATGATGGCGGCCTAACCTGCCATCATCTTTATAACCTGCCTTTGGGCGAAATCTATGCCCTCGGCGTTGATATGGATGAACCATATAACATCTATGCTGGACTACAGGATCATGATTCCTGGAGAGGGCCGTCTAACTCCTGGTCAGGAGCAATCAACCTGGCAGATTGGGTGACTGTCGGGGGTGGAGATGGCATGTATAATGTAGTTGATCCGGCTGATAGCCGCTGGGTCTATAACGACTCTCAGTTTGGAGGTTTTGGCCGAGTTGACCAGAAAACCGGGGTCAGAAAGAATATCCAGCCAGCCAGGGAAGCCGGAAAGGAACCCTACCGTTTTAACTGGACACCCCCCATCCATCTTTCACCGCATAATGGAGCAATCGTTTATATTGGTGCTCAGTATCTACTCAGGTCGCTTGATCGAGGCGATCACTGGGAGGAGATAAGCCCTGATTTGACCACCAATGACAAAAGCCGGCAGGAAGGAGCCGGTGGTATTACCTTTTGCACCATTACTTCGATCTCTGAATCGCCCGTTAAACCGGGTGTGATCTGGGTCGGAACTGATGATGGAAAAGTTCAGATAACGACTAATGGCGGAGCTACCTGGACCGATTGTACAGTAGCCGTGGCCAGGGCCGGGGGGCCAGCTGAAGTCTGGGTGAGCCGGGTATTAGCCTCACCTCATGAGGCGGGAACCGCCTTTATAGCCAAAAACGGTTTCAGGCAGGATAATTTCAAGCCTTATCTTTATAAGACGACGGATTTTGGCCGGACCTGGGTTTCAATTTCTGCCAATCTTCCCGATTATCCGATCAATATAATTGTTCAGGATACCAAGAACCCGCAGCTGTTATTTGCTGGCACCGACCATGGGCTCTTCATCTCTCTTAACGGTGGGGGTGAGTGGCAAGAATTCCAGAACAATATGCCTAGGGTAAAGGTCAATGATCTCGTTATCCACCCCCGCGAAAGTGATCTGGTGGTCGGTACTTATGGCCGCGGCCTGTGGATAACTAATATCTGGCCGCTCAGAGAATTGAGCCAGGAAGTCTTGAATTCTGAAGTATTTCTGTTTTCCATCAGACCGGCTGTTCAGAAGCAATATCCTGTCTTTGGTAACTATGAGCTTCAAGGTGACAGTCACCTGCTATCTCCTAATGAACCAGAGGAAATGGCGATTTTTTATTATTTAAAGAGTGATCTAAAAGACAAACCAGTGGTGAAAATTTATGACGAATCAGGCACTCTTCTTCAGCAGTTAGAAGGCCAAAAAGAAGCCGGACTACATCGCCTTGGTTGGGAGATGAGAAAAGAAAGTCAGGGAAGGAGACGCAGTCAGCTGGTATCACCGGGCAAATATAAAATAGTTCTGGAAGCAGGCGAAACCAGATTAGAGCAAACCGGTCTCATCAGAAAGCGTCTGGGCTGGTCGCTTAAGTCCCGGTCAGTAGTTTTAACGGAGCCTGGATTTGGGTCAAGGGAAAATAATTGATCAGATATATTCATTTAAACCTTTATCATTTGAAGGGGAAAAAAGCAAAAAAGAAAGCGGGCACCCCTTGGTGGGTGCCCTTTCTATTCAGGGGGATGGTGAGGGGAAAGAGGTTTATAAAAGAGGGAGGGTTATTTCCTTCTTTTTATTTTTATATTCGGACCCGTTTTTCATTTGAACCTAGATATGGATAACATAAGTTTGGTGAAATGTCAAATAAAATATATTAGATATCTAAATAAATTTTCAAGGAGGTCAGGATGCTAAAGAAAAAAAAGAAAAATGGAGTAGCTATTGTCCTGGGGTTTTTATTATTGGCCGGGCTCAGCTGGCTTCAAGCCGAAAGTTCGGGAGTTAAAAAAGATTATGGGATTAAGTCCTCTAAGCTGGCAGCAGTTAATTTTAAAGATGATTTCTGGCAAAAAAGAATTGATACGGATATAAAGGTGACCATCTCCCACGTTTTCAAGCAGATAGAACAGACCGGCCGGCTTAAAAATTTTGAGCTGGCCAGCCCGCAAGGACAGGGGGATTTTTGTTCGAATTACCCTTTTGACGATTCTGATGTTTATAAAACCATTGAAGCCGCATCCTACAGCCTGATGCTTCATCCTGACCCCGAACTGGTTAAATATCTGGACAAGGTAATTTCTAAGATTGCAGCTGCTCAGGAAAAGGATGGTTATATCTATACAGCCAGAGCCATTAAGGATAAAGGAGGGAAAATCCCTTATCAGGATTGGGTTGCTTCTAAAAGATGGGAGAACGAGGAAAGTTCTCACGAGCTTTATAACCTTGGCCATCTTTATGAAGCGGCGGTTGCCCATTACCAGGCCACCGGCAAGAAAAACCTGCTGAATATAGCCTTGAAAAGTGCCGGGCTGATTTTGAAAGAGTTCGGTCCGGGGAAATTAATGGTCCCGCCCGGTCATCAGGAAATAGAGATCGGGTTAATCAAGCTTTACCGGCTGACCGGCGAGAAAAAATATCTTGACCAGGCAAAATTTTTCCTTGATCAACGAGGTAACAGCCAGGGGCATAAGCTTTATGGCTTTTATTCACAGGATCATTTACCTGTTACCCAGCAGACTGAGGCTGTCGGTCACGCCGTGCGGGCGGCTTATATGTACTCTGCCATGGCCGATGTGGCTGCTTTAACTGGCGACGAAGCCTATCATCAGGCTTTGAACAAGCTCTGGGAGGATGTCGTTTTCAGAAAAATGTATCTGACTGGCGGGATTGGTTCGACCGGTGCCTGGGAAGGTTTTGGCCCGGCTTATAACCTGCCCAATGCCTCCGCTTACTGTGAAACCTGTGCTTCAATTGCCAATGCTTTCTGGAACTACCGGATGTTTTTGCTGGAAGGCGAGGCTAAATACCTGGATGTCTTTGAGAGGATTGTTTACAACGGTGTGCTGAGCGGCATCTCCCTTACCGGTGATAGATTTTTCTATGCCAATCCTCTGGCCTCCTTCGGCCAGCACGAAAGAACGCCCTGGTTTGGTTGTGCCTGCTGTCCGCCCAACGTGGCCCGCTTTTTGCCTCAGATGGGCCAGTATGCTTATGCGACTTCTGGTGACAGACTTTTTGTCAACCTCTACGGGGCAAACTCTGCTCAGTTAGAGGTTAATGGCCTGAAAATCAAGCTCGAGCAGGAAACGCGTTATCCCTGGGAAGGAGAAATAAAAATCACGGTAAATCCTGAAAAAGAAGGCAGATTTGTTGTGCTGCTGAGAATCCCTAGCTGGGCCTTAGGACAGCCAGTACCAGGTGATTTATATTCCTATGCTGGCCAGAAGGCAGGTAAACCCCTGGTTAAGGTAAACCAGCAGCAGGTGGAGCTAAAACTGGAAAAAGGTTTTCTCCCTCTGGAGCGAAGCTGGAAGCCGGGAGATACAGTTGAGATCAGTCTTCCTCTGGAACCGCGGCAGGTTCTGGCCAACGAAAAGGTTAAGGATGATATTGGCCTGGTAGCAGTAGAAAGAGGGCCAATAGTTTATTGTGCCGAATGGGCTGATAATCAGGGACGGGTGAGCAATCTATTACTGCCGGTTGGCGCCAGTTTGGAGGCTGAATATAAGCCTGACCTTCTCGGTGGGGTGGAGACAATCAAAGCAGAAGGGAAAGCCTTTAAAGTTGAAAAAGGAAAAGTGAAAAGCGAGACCCGGAACATCACTCTTATTCCCTATTATGCCTGGGCTCACCGCGGTCGAGGTGAAATGGCCGTCTGGTTGGCCAGAGAAGAAGCCAGAGTTAAACCGGCCCCGGAACCGTCTTTAGCTTCAAAGGCCAGAGTCGAAGCTTCAGAGGGAGCCAGGGGAGCCAGATTTATCAATGATCAATATGAACCGGAGAACTCCAACGATCATTCGGTTGGTTATCTTCACTGGTGGCCCAAAAAAGGAACAACCGAGTGGGTAAGTTACGAATGGCCCTCCTCGGTCAAAATATCAGAGGTGGCAGTTTACTGGTTTGATGATACAGGTGAAGGTGAGTGCCGGGTGCCTGCATCCTGGAAAGTTTATTATAAAAAGGGCAGCGAGTGGGTTGAGGTCAAAAGCCAGGGGACCTATGGTGTGGAAAAGGATAAATACAATGTGGTTAAGTTTTCACCGGTCACAACTACAGCCCTGAAACTCGAGCTGAAAATGCAGAAAGATTTTTCGGCCGGTCTGCAGGAATGGAAAGTAAATTAGCCAGATTCAGGCTGCATAGCAAAAACAAAGAGGAGGTTTTGATGTCAGGTCAGTGGCTGTCTGAAAATCTTAAAAAAGAAAATGGTGCCTGTTCAGGGCGGGCGAAAAGAATCATTACCGGTGGTAGCTTTTTCCTGGTTCTCTTTCTCTTCTTTACTTTTTCAACTTTACAGGCCGGGCAGGAAGTTCAGAAACAGCTAATAGTTAATTCTTCTTTTGAGGAGCTCAAAGATGGAAAGCCGCAGGGCTGGTGGCTCCAGACCTATCAGCCAGAAGCGGTCTTTGGGGTGGATAGCCCGGGCAGGAGCGGGGAGCGGAGTGTCAAAATCAGCTCAACCAGCGGTGCCGATGCTTCCTGGTCAACCATTGTCAAGGTCAAACCATATTCCCGATACAGGCTGAGCGGTTGGATAAAGACCAGAGATATTAAATCAGCCGGTGGGAAAGGTGTTTTGCTCAACATCCACCAGCAGCCGGGGATGGAAAGCAGAGCTTTGAGCGGGACAAACGACTGGACACGAGTCGAACTGGTTTTTGAAAGCGGTTTGAATGACGCCCTGCAGATCAACTGTCTTTTTGGTGGTTGGGGAAAAGTTACGGGCGAAGCCTGGTTTGATGATATTCAACTTGAATATATTTCAGGGCGGGCTTTAAAACCGCAGGCCACAATTTATGCCCATCAAACTCTGGCTCCTGTCTCCAAATATATTTACGGCCAGTTTATCGAACATCTTGGCCGCTGCATCTATCAGGGCCTCTGGGCCGAGATGCTGGAAGATCGGAAATTCTACTTTCCGGTTGGCGAAGCATCGTCAGCCTGGAAAATTTATGGAGAGCCCCACTCTGTTCATATGAATCCCCTTTTGACTTATGCCGGTGTTCCCGTCCCGGAGATAAGGCTTAAGGGTGATGGACAGCCGGCCGGACTGGCTCAGGGTGAGCTGGCTCTCCGGGCTGGTAAGAAATATACAGGCAGAGTGGTTCTGGCCGGCGACCCTGGTACTCTTCCCATCGAAATCAGGCTGGTCAATGGAGAAGATGGCCAGGCAGTTGGTGAGCCAGTTATCATTGATAGGATAACTCCTGATTTTGAAAAATATTATTTCTCCTTTGTTTCCAGTATCAGTACTGATCAAGGCCGCCTGGAAATCTTAAGCCGCGGTCAGGAAACGTTCAGACTGGCGGCTGTTTCTCTTATGCCAGCTGATAATCTCGAGGGCTTTCGACCGGAAGTTATTAAACTTTTGAGAGAGCTAAACTCCCCCGTTTACCGCTGGCCGGGTGGTAATTTTGTCTCAGGTTATAACTGGAAAGACGGAATCGGCGATCCTGACCGGCGTCCGCCTCGCAAGAATCCAGCCTGGCAAGGGATTGAGCTCAACGATGTGGGGATCCATGAGTTTATGACTTTCTGCCGGCTGGTTGGAACCGAGCCTTATATCACGGTTAATAGCGGCCAGGGAAATGAGACTTTAGCTGCTGAAGAAGTTGAGTATGTCAATGGTCCGGCCGACAGTCTGCTGGGGCAGCTCAGAGCAAAAAACGGACATCCCGAACCTTTTAATTGTAAGTTCTGGTCAATCGGTAATGAAATGTATGGAGACTGGCAGCTTGGTCATATGCCACTTAAAGACTATGTTTTAAAGCATAATCGTTTCGCTCAGGTTATGAAATCCAAAGATCCCACGATAAAAATTGTTGGAGTGGGAGCGGTGGGCGAGTGGAGCCAGGGCATGCTGAAGAACTGTGCCAATTATATGGATTTTATCAGCGAGCACTTTTATGTCGGTGAGCAACCAGGGCTTTTGAGCCACGTTTACCAGGTGCCGCGGGCTATAAAAAGGATAGCTGAGGCCCATCGTGCTTATCGGAAAACTATTCCTGAGCTCAAAAGCAAAGAGATCAAAATTGCGCTGGATGAGTGGAATTACTGGTACGGTCCATATATTTACGGCGAGCTGGGTACTCAATATTTTTTAAAAGATGCTCTGGGTATAGCAGCCGGCCTCCACGAATATTACCGCCAGGCGGATCTTATCTATATGGCCAATTATGCTCAGACGGTCAATGTCATCGGGGCGATTAAGACTTCGAAGACTGAGGCTGTTTTTGATACGACGGGCCTGGTGCTCAAGCTCTATCGAAATGAATTTGGCACTTTGCCGGTAAAAATAAGCGGGCAGAGC
>Ga0209201_1002312_pt1 | contig 19081 bp, 14 predicted proteins | sample AD_UKC055_MetaG_FD_184411 | JGI IMG/M metagenome (GOLD analysis project Ga0209201, IMG submission 184411) | Active sludge microbial communities of municipal wastewater-treating anaerobic digesters from USA - AD_UKC055_MetaG (SPAdes) (version 2) | ecosystem: Engineered > Bioreactor > Anaerobic >...
AGTTTGCAAAATTATATATTATTATTTAATTGACAAAATATTTTTTGAAATTTTTTATAATTTTTTCATTTCTTTCTTTTTTTGTAGTGAATATTTGAGTTAAATAATTGCTAATTATTTGATATATAATATTTTATACATTTTTATTTTTTGAATTTTTTAAGCGTTAAAATAAAATAATTTTTTAAATTAGGGAATAGGGAAAAGGGAAAAGGTAAAAGGTGATAGGAGACGAGGAGACTGGGAGACTGGAGAATAAGTGATAAGTGATAAGTGATAGGTGATAGGGAGACGGGGTGACGGGGAGACTGGGAGAAAATAGTAGTTTTATATTAAAAAAACGCTTTATCAAATCATTTCCCCAACGTTGACAATTCTTTTGTTACTTTTCTTTGTTTGGTTGACAAAGAAAAGTAAATTATATAAAAATTTATTTCAAAATATTCATTAATTTTACCTAAAAAAAATATTCTTTTATGCACACCGTCAAGGAAGTAGAAAAAGAGTCCAACTATATATATTTTGCAACAAAATATTATGATCTATAGATTAATTAAACTTATTATTTTTAAAAAACGCTTTGTCGCCCCGCACATTGGGAAATGATTTACACTAAAGCAAGCATGAATGGGAAATTTTAATTTATTGAAATATCGTTTAAATAAAAGATTTTTTAAGATAAATATAAAGAAAATAATAATCAAATAAATCAAAAAGATGACAAATTTTATCATAAACAACAAAGATATAACTCTTAAAATGAGGTTAGAAGAACTAATTACTAAAAGTGTAGAGTTGAAATTTTTGGTGGGGTTTTTCTATTTTTCCGGATTAGATGAGTTATATAAATCATTACAAAATAATAAGGATGTAATTATAAAAATACTAGTGGGGTTAAATGTAGATGAGATAAACCATCAATTAATAGAGTATGCAGATGTAGGTAGTAATTCTAATGAGAATATTTTTAATAATTATATCTCTTCTATTAAAAAATCTATTAATACAGATAACTTTGATGAAAAAGATTTTTATGATCAGGTAAGTTTTTTTAATGATCTTATAAAGCAAGACAGGCTGATAATACGCAAGACATACTATCCTAACCATGCCAAGTTATATATTTTTAAGTTAAATCAAGATCAAATTGCCCGTGATAGATTATTCATAACTGGTAGTAGTAATTTGACAAGACCTGGATTGAGTGAGCAAGAGGAATTTAATGTAGAGATAAGTGATTTTGGAGTAGATGCAGCTGAGGAATATTTCGATGAACTATGGAATAAATCTATTAAAATCACTGAAATACCTGCTAAAAAGAATAAGTTGATAGAAATAATAGAAAAAGATACACTTGTTCGTAAGATAACGCCTTTCGAAGCTTACGCTTATGTTATTAAAACTTATTTAGATGTTTTTGAGAAAAAAAATGTTGACGATACATTGAAAAAAATTTTTAAAGACAATGGTTATACACCTTATGAATATCAATTGGATGCTATCAAACAGGCTCTAGCTATTATAGAAAAAAATAATGGCGTAATATTAGCAGATGTTGTCGGGTTAGGTAAAACAATAATAGCCTGCTCTATTGCTTATGAGTTACATAAACGTGGGGTCATTATTTGTCCTCCAGGGCTAAAAGGTAATAGTAAATACAAAGATGCTGGGTGGAATATGTATAAAGAACAATTCAAATTACACGATTGGGAAGTATGGTCTTTAGGAGAATTGGATAAATTACAGGAACAAATGTCAAATGACAAATTAAAAGATATTGAAGTGGTGATAGTAGATGAGGCGCACCGTTTTAGAAATCAAGATACTCAAAGCTATGAATATCTAAAAAATATCTGTCGTGGTAAAATTGTCATTTTATTGAGTGCTACGCCTTTTAATAACAGTCCAGCAGATATTCTATCATTGCTATCACTTTTCATTACTCCTAAAAATTCTTCTATTTCTTTAGATGATAATTTAGCAGCTAAGTTTAGGCAGTTTAAATATGTTTTTGATATGCTTGGCTACATAAATAAAAATTATAACTCACCAGATGAAGATAAAAAAAACAAAGCTTTAACTAAATATAATGAAATTTTTAATACTGATGATAGTGAAATAAACATGAACCTTGTGAAACAAAGATCTAAATCTCTAGCTAAGCAAATCAGAGACATCATAGAGCCAGTGATTATTCGTAGAAATAGATTAGATCTCATCAATAATACTTTTTACCAAAATGAACTTAAAAGTCTATCAGTAGTAAAAGACCCTCAAGAGTGGTTTTATAAACTCAGTAAAGATCAATCAAATTTTTACGAAAATGTTATTAAATACTTCTCAGATTTTGAGGGAGAACGCAGATTTACTGGCGCTATATATAAGCCCGCACATTATGAAAAAGATTATGATAAGGTTTCTGAAAAAAATAGACAAGAAAATTTCGAATTTAATTCCCAAGCAAATCTTTATAATTTTATTCGTAGATTACTCGTGAGACGTTTCGAAAGCTCTTTTGGTTCTTTCAAGCAAAGCCTTGAAAATCTAAAAAAAACTAATGAATATGTTCTAGAATTTGTTAAAAAAACTAATAAGTATATTCTTGATAGAGATTTTATAGAAAAAATACATATATTAGAACCCGAAGAAATAGAAAATGAGTTGATAAAACGTATTGAAGCATTAAACACTGAAAATAATAATAAGAAAAATTCAAAAATTTATTATTTAGATGATTTTGTTAAAAAAGATGAGTTTTTAAGTGATATACAATCTGATATTAGCCTCTTTGATGATATATTAAATGAATTAAAAAAATTAAAATTAATTGATGAGGACCCTAAATCTAAAACTTTAATTGAAAATATTAAAAAGCAATTACACGATGAACCTAATAGAAAAATTGTAATTTTCACAGAATATATAGATACAGTGAAACATTTAAGTGAGAGGTTAAATTCTGCTTTTAATGGCAGAGTATTATCTATCGCTGGTGATATGAAAAGTAAAATAGAGGATATTAATAAAAACTTTGATGCTACCTACAAAAAACAAGAAGATAGATATGATATCCTACTATGTACTGATAAATTATCTGAAGGTTTTAATCTAAATCGTGCAGGTATGGTTATCAATTATGATATACCTTGGAATCCTGTGAGAGTAATACAAAGAATAGGTAGGATCAATCGTATTAGCAAAAAAGTTTTTGATGAGTTGTATATTGTTAATTTTTTCCCCACAGAAATAGGTGCTAATGAGATGAAGTCCAGAGAAATTGCTAGTGCCAAAATGTTTCTTATTCACAATATTTTAGGTGAAGATGCTAAAATCTTTGATATCGATGAAGTACCCAGTCCTTCTGATCTTTATGATAAATTAAAGCAAAATCCTGATGATTTAGAAAAAGAAAGTTTCTATACTAAAATACTGAAAGAATATGAACAAATTAAAAATAGTTATCCTGACATGATAACATCTTTAGATAATCTACCACGAAGGATAAAAGTTGCTAAAAAAGGTAATGAAAATGAACTATTATTGTTCATCAAAAAATTTGGTCTTTATATTAGTTATGCAAATTATAGTTCTAATGATAAAAAAACAGAAATAAGTATGGAAGATGCCTTCGAAAAAATCAAATGTGATGCATATGATAAATCTATCGATTTAAGTGGAAATTTTTGGGATTATTATAAAGAATTAAAAGATATCTATGATAAAAAAACTATATCTACTAATAAGAGAGAAAATGATCCGGAACGCAAGGCTTTAAATACCATAAATAGTTTAATCAATAGTAAAAATTATAGATTTCAACAATATCATATTGATTTTCTAAAAATGTTAAAAGAAGATATTATAGATTATGGCACCTTACCTACTAAAACTCTCAGGCGTATAGCTGCTATGAACTGCAAATCAGAAAATAATATTCAAAAAACTATTAATGAAATAGAATCTTTAATTAGGGAAATGGGTAGCAACTATCTAGAAATTGAGAAAAAACGTTTACAATCATTCAATAAAGAAATAATCATCGCAATTGAAAATCAAAAATTATGAATAAAAACGAATTAGATATTATTCTAAAAGAAGGCGAAGGTTATAAAATAGAATTTAAAGAAAATGCTCCTTTACCAAAAATAACTTATACAGACACTCATTTTTACATCCTCTTTAAGCCAAGCCATGAATATATTCGTCTATCCATATCTGAAAATTATGATACTTTAAAAACTGTGGAGGAAACTACCCATAAAACTACCCATAAAACTACCCCAAAAACTACCCAAAAAATAATTGAAATTATTTCAAAAAATCCTCATATCACCAGAAAAGAAATGGCTGAAATAATTGGTATTACTGAGGATGGAATAAAATATCATTTAAATATTATGCAAAAAATAGGATTAATAAAACGTGTAGGTCCTAAAAAAGGCGGCTATTGGCAAATAATTGATAATAATTTAGAAATTAATGAGTAATATTCTACAAAATAAAAACCCCAAAAATTGAAAATCAAAAATTATGAATACCTCTTTTTATTTACAAGCTCTCATTAATAATTATAATGATGACAAATTAGAATATTTTTTAAGAGAAAAAAGTGATATCCTTGAATTTACTTCAGAAGAATTGTCTTTTGACAAAGAAAAATTTATCAATTATGATAATGCCAAGCTATTGGCTAAATCTGATATGCCAGACGGCAGTTTCGTAGTATGTACTCTGCATGTTATTAAAAATCTCACTGAACGCTCTAGCAAAAAAGATCAGTACGAATTAGCCAAAAATATTTTGAAAAACTATAACTACGATGCTGGCATTTTTGTCTTTTACGATAATAACAGCAATTTCCGCTTCAGTTTAATCTATGCCGAATATCAAGATAATAAACGCACATGGAATAACTTTAAACGTTTCACCTATTTCGTTAGCCCACATCAAACTAATAAAACTTTCAAAGATCAAATAGGTAATGCTGATTTTTCATCTATCGAGACTCTCAAAAAAGCTTTCAGCGTAGAGCCTGTTACTAAACAATTCTATAATGAAATACAAAACTGGTATTTCTGGGCTATGGATCAGGTAGAATTTCCTGACGATGAAGACAAGGATCGAAAGAACAGGAATGCAAAAAACCTCATTCGTATGATTACGCGCATAATCTTCATCTGGTTTATGAAGGAGAAGCGACTCATTCCTGCCAACCTTTTTGACAAATCGTATATAGATACGCTGCTGAACTATGGCGATGCAACCGGCAGCACCTACTATAAGGCCATCTTGCAAAACCTTTTTTTTGCCACGCTTAACACCCCAATGCGTAAAGATGATCCCCAAAGTAGAATTTTTATAGAGGATGCCAAAAAGTTTGGTTTCGTCAACGACGGATATTTGCAACAGGGTTACTTTCGCTACAGCCGCTTTATCACCGATAAGGAGGCTTTTCTGAAGGAATTCGACAATATTCCATTTCTGAACGGCGGATTGTTCGAATCACTAGACAAGAAAATCAAGGGCAGGGAAATCCGAATCGATTGCTTTTCGAACCATCCCAAGAATGAAACACGACTCAAAGTGCCCGATTATCTGTTTTTCACCTCTGAAGAACAAGAGACCGACCTTTCAGCCTATCTGGAAAACGGCAATCATAAAAAGGTACGCGGACTTTTTACCATACTCAATAGCTATAATTTCACCGTAGAAGAAAATACGCCGCTCGACCAAGAAGTAGCTCTAGATCCAGAATTACTTGGTAAGGTGTTTGAAAATCTTCTAGCGTCGTATAATCCAGATACTGCCACCACTGCCCGTAAAGCCACCGGAAGCTACTACACTCCCCGCGAAATTGTTGATTACATGGTCACAGAATCTCTTGTGATAAATTTGGCTGGCACACTTGGAGATGAGCCAGCAACTATTGAAAAATTGAAAAAACTTTTCTCCTATTCTGAAGATAATAATCCGTTCAACGCTGAAGAAACGGAAAGAATAATCAGTTCTATCGAAAAGATCAAGATACTTGACCCTGCTTGTGGAAGCGGCGCTTTCCCCATGAGCATCCTGCACAGTCTGGTGCTCGCCCTGCATAAGCTCGATCCCGAAAATCAAAAATGGAAAACTAATTTGCTGGAAAAAGTTCCTGTCGCATTAAAAGAGGAAGTAGAGAATTCGCTCAAAAACAAATCGCTCGACTATATTCGCAAGCTTGGACTAATCGAAAACTGTATCTTTGGGGTAGATATTCAGGAAATAGCCATTCAGATAAGTAAGCTGCGATTTTTTATCTCGTTGCTCATCGAGCAGGAAGTGGACGATAATAAGCCAAATCGCGATATCAGAGCATTGCCCAACCTCGAAACCAAATTTGTGGCTGCCAATTCGCTTATCAATTTGGAAACCGATGCGGATAAATCTAATTTACAAATTAAAAGCCCTGAAGTGGAAGCATTGGAAGAAAAGTTGTTTGCCATCCGCGAAAAGATATTCTACACCAACAGCAGAAATGCAAAGCTGCAACTCGAAAAGGAACTTACCATCATTAGAGAGCGGCTTAAACTACAACTCGAAAAGGAAGGTTTTCCCAACGATAAATCGGAAAAAATAACTTCATGGGATCCGTTCGACCAAAACACCCACGCCGACTGGTTTGACCCCGAATGGATGTTCGGCATAAAAAACGGCTTTGATATTGTTATTGCAAACCCACCATATATAGATTCCGAAGGTATGCTTAATTTTGGTTTAGAAGGACTTAGAAAATACATATCTGCCAATTATTCTTTAACTAAGGGTAATTGGGATATCTATGTTGCTTTCTTTGAGCAGGGTTTTAAGCTATTAAATGCAAATGGTATATTGACATATATTACTCCTGATAAATGGATATCAAAACCATTTGGTGATGAACTCAGAAAAAATAAGGTTAATAATATATATTCTATTCTAAAAGCTGGTAGAGAAATATTCGAGGGTTCAAAAATCGATGCTATAGTATCATTTTTCATAAAAAATAACATTGAAAAATTAAAAATATTTGATATTAAAGATAATAAGATTATTTTTAAGAGAGAAGTAAACAAAAATGTATTAAAATCACCTTTTGCATTTGATTTCCTGTTTTCTAATTATTTAGAACTTTTAATTAAGATAGAAACCATTCCCAATAAAAAATTGGACTCATTTAATTGTGAGAATGCTTGCGCAACATCTGACGCTTATAAATTAGAACCCCTTATTAAAGATTTGTTAAAAAATAAATTCGACCGAAATGATCAACTGAAAGTGATAAATACAGGAACGATTAGTAAATATGTATCAAAATGGGGTATTAAAGAAATGACTTATTTAGGAAGTAAATATCTTTGTCCTGTTGTAAATAAGCGAGAATTTTTGAAATTATTTAATAATTCTTATGCAAAAAAATCGGTGCAATCTAAAATTATAATTAAGGGATTAAATTTGTTGGATGCTTGTTTAGATTTGGATGGAAGTATTATACCGGGCAAGACAACTTTAATCATTGCTAATACTGATACAAATGAGCTAAAATTTTTATCAGCTATTTTAAATAGTAAATTGACGTTTTTTTACATAAAGGAAAAATATCCGGCATCAAGTTACAATAAAGGTATTAACTTTACACCGGATATGATAAATAATCTTCCAGTACCCCAAACATCAAAAACCGACCAAAAACCATTTATTGAACTTGTAGACAAAATCCTCTCCATCACAAAAGACGATGATTATTTTAACAATTCTACTAAACAAGCACAAGTCAAAGAATACGAACGTCAGATTGACAAAATGGTTTATAAGCTCTATGGCTTGACAGACGAAGAGATAAAGATTGTGGAGGGATAAAATGAGAAAAAGAATTAAATAAAGAAGTAAATAAACTGTATATGGGATAAAAAAAAGAGGTAAATATGAAAGGAGAACCCGTAATTGTAAAACAGCTTTTACAGAAAGCAAAAGATTCTGCATTATTAGCTGTGGAATTTTATAATAAACCTGCTGTCAGTTTTAAATCAGAAGGTTTTATTACTATGATGTGCATCGCTTGGACAAGTCTCTTTCATGCATATTTTTTTAAAAATAAAATTAAGCCGTTTGATAAAGAAAATGGTAAAAGATATCGTTATAAAAAAATACCAATAGAACTACCAAATGGAAAAACAATAAAAGATAATAAATGGTGGGAACTATCTAAATGCATAAAACAATACTACGGCTCTGATACAAATAATCCTGTAAGAAAAAATTTAGAATTTTTTTCCATTATTAGAAATATGATTGTACATCGAAACATTCCTGAACTTGATTCAAACTTATATGCAGAATGTCAAGCTAATATTTTAAATTTTAATGATTTTCTAAAAGAGCATTTTGGTGAAAAACATTCACTAGATTATATGCTTTCATATACTATACAAATGTTTAAAAGCAATAAAAATTTTGTTTATGCAACTAATAGTGAATTAAAAAAGAAAAATGCTCTCGAAATTGTTGAATTTATTAGATCATTTCGATCATCTCTTTCTACTGATGTTTTTAAATCTCAGGAATATTCTTATAAAGCCGTATTTATTCAAGTAAAGAACCATGAATCTAAAGATGCACTCCCATTGAAATTTATAAATGAAAATGATTTAACAGATGAACAAAAAGAACAACTTAAAGATATGATAGGAGTTGTTTTAACTAAGGAAAAAACAATTTATAAAAATGAGATACCGGATAATTTTACACTAACCTATGCACAATTAAAAGAAAAAGTAAAAGAAAGATTACCTCATATACGACATGTTTATTTTGAAAAAATCAAGAAATACTTATGGATTAAGTATGATAATCAGCTTGTATATAAAAGAATTTATAATCCTAAAAGTTCAAAATCACAATATACTTATTATTATGATGAGAAAATTATTGATGAATTTGCAAAAATGTGTCCACCAATTACCCCTGCTACCGAGCCAATAGTTCCACAAATCGAATCTCTTGTAGATAAAATCCTTGCAGCAAAAAAAGAAAATCACGCATCAGATACCAGCACATGGGAAAAAGAAATTGATAGTTTGGTCTACAAATTATATGATTTGACAGACGAATAGATAGCGATAGTAGAAAGTAGATAGTAGATAGGGGAAAGTAGTTAGTATATAGGAGATAGGGGATAGTAGTGAGTAGATAGGAATTAGGGGATAAATCGTCTTTTGTCATATTATCAAATTCTCAAAACTCTTTGCCTGCCCCTTATCTACTGTATTCTCGCTACTATATACTGTTTCTTCTTTCTCGTTGTCTGAACCATGATTTTTGGGATTAAAGGATTTTGAGATGTACTACGTGAGATAAATAACTATTCTACTTTTAATGTTTCTTTTACTATATATCTCACGGGGTGAATTTCTTACAAAAGGAAAAATCTTATGTTCTGACTTTTTAAAGGATACTAAATAGTAGTTTTATATTTGAAAAACGATATGTCTCATCCGCATTGGGAAATGATTTGTTATAAAACAAGCAAGTCGTGTTGGAGAGACGATTTTGTAGGGGTTTAAAATTTTAAACCCATCAAATCATTTCCCCTGCGGAGACTTTTCTTTTGTTACTTTTCTTTGTGTAGCTGACAAAGAAAAGTAAATTAGATAATAGCCCTGAAATAGTCTGAACGGCAGATTTCCGAATGATTATCCTTATTTCATTGATTATATATAAATGAACTTTACTATTGCTTAAGCTACAATTTAAATCGTCGCTTCATAAAAATTTTTCTTAATTTTTTTTACTTTATGGCATAAATAAATGATGATATAGACATAAAATATTTAAATATAAAATAATTTTTTCTAATTAAGCCAATTAATTTGTTTAAATATAAAATAACTATCTTTGTAAAAAAAGTGAAAACCATAAACCACTTAAAAAAATGGGGCGTAATCCGAAAAGCCATACGAGTAGGGAAAAATAGAAAGAATAAACATTATGAAAAAAACTTTTTTAATTTCAATTTTGATTGTCATAGCAATGACAATGTATGGGCAAAAAGCAGCCCTACACACAAGCAAACGCTTCGCAAAAGTCAAAGAGCCATTTTTTCCTTCGCACGAAAAGAGTAAATTTACAAATACAAACTTTAAAATTAAATAGTTATGGCAATAATTGATCTAGTCCGTTGGGCACCTCAAGGAAATCAAACCATATATGCCTATAGGTTTCCTGAGACAAATCTTAGCACATACACACAGTTGATTGTGCAAGAATCACAAGAGGCAATTTTATTTTCAAAAGGTCAAATTGTAGGTAAATTTGGACCCGGTAAACATACACTTAATACGGAAAACCTGCCAATATTAAGAAGTTTATACGGACTCCCTTTTGGTGGTAAAAATCCATTTACAGCAGAAGTTTGGTTTGTAAACAAACTACAACCTTATAATATTGATTGGTCAATTGACCGAATGGATATTCATGATGCTGATTACAATACAGGTATTCCGCTTGTTGCTAATGGTAGATATGGTTTAAAAATTACGGACGCAGAAAGATTTTTGATAAAAATTGTTGGGACAAAAAATTCATTTGACCAAAATGATCTGACTGACCAGTTTTTTGGTGAATTTTCAACAAAAACAAAGTCTACTGTTTTGCAATTCATGATTAATAATAGAATTGGATTAAAACAAATTTCCGCCCATTTAGACAGCATATCTGAACATTTAAAAACGGTAATGCTGCCTTTTTGGGAAAATCTTGGTTTGGAACTTACGAAGTTCTATGTTACAAGTATAGAAGTTGATAGTTCAACCGAAGTTGGAAAACGTGTGTTAGATGCAATTTCTCGCCAAAGTGCACAATCTATTGGTGGTTACACTTGGCAACAAGAACAAGCGTTTGGTGTAGCTAACAATGCAATAGACGGTTTTTCAAACAGTAATTCAGGAATATTAGGAGCTGTTATTGCAACAAATATGATGGGAGGTTTAGGAGGTGCAGGCGGTGTTATGCAGCCACAATACAATCAACCAACATTTGGCGGTACGAATCAGAATCAACAGGGCAATAATGTTCAACCAGTTAATCAAGTAAAAGAGGTTTTCTGTTCAAATTGTTCAAAGAAATTTCCTAGTACACATCGTTTTTGCCCTCATTGTGGAGACCCTTATGATGCTTGTCCTAAATGTGGAACGGATAACGATAAAAATGCAAAACGATGTGTAAGTTGTGGCACTCCACTTCAAACTGAAATGTCATTATGTACTAATTGTAACACACCTCTTGCTCCCGGTAGTTCATTTTGTGGAAATTGTGGTCAACAGCAAGCAGAAAATAAATGTACAAGATGTGGAACTGCATTAAATCCAACAATAAAGTTCTGTCCTAAATGTGGTCAAAAACGCTAACTAAAAAATTAAAGTTATGAATGCTAAAAAAATATTTTCGTTATTGCTTGCACTCTTTGGAGAAGCACTGATTATTTTCTGTTTTTTACATTTTGGCAAAAATGTCCAGACAGAAATATTAACACTTAATATTATTGTATCAACAATAATTTATTGTCTTGTATTTGTAGATGTAATTTTTCCATGGGTTAACCTAAAAGATAAATCACAGAAGCAAATTGGTTCTATTGGTTTAAGATGGTTTTTTACATTTTTCTATTTGATACTCGCTATAGGGGTTATGATATTTTTCAATACTGTAAAACCCATTCATTATACGAATCAAATTATTATTCATGGTATTCTATTCTTTCTGCTATTGCTTGGTCTATTTATGGCTTTTTCATCATCCGACAAGGTAAGTGAAGTTTATTTTGAAGAAAAACAAAACAGAGATAGGATTGATGAAATGAAGAAGGTTACAAAAGAACTTCAATTAAAATTAGATGCCATGAATAATATTCCAATAGAAATCATTAATCGTATTAATGAACTACAGGAAAATTTACGATATCTATCGCCCAGCAATAATAGTGATGCATTGGTTCTTGAAAGCAAATTTGTTGAAGAAATTAGAATGTTAAATAATTGCTTTTCAGATAATCCATTAAACATTGAAATTGTCATCAGCAACATTAAAAATTGCGAAAGGACATACAAAGAACGCAAACAAATTTTCTCAAATTAATATAAATCCAGTAAATCAAATCGTATGAAAGGTAAAATTTTTCCGGAATCGAGTAATATCTACCAAGATCAGGCGAAGATATTATTCAACTATTACCAGTCAATGGCTGAAAAAATAGTACAAGAAGAGGAACGCATTGAAAAAGAAATTGCGAAACTCGAAGAAGAAAAAAAGATGATAGAAGATATTCTTTCTTCTTTTTGGAACAGAATTAAATTATGGTTTCAAGGCAAACTAAAGAAAACGAGATTACAGGTTGAAACCCTAAACACAAGAATCGCTGAATTTCAGAAAATGCACAAAGAAATTTTCAGGGATTACAAAGTAAGTAAATTGGGCGTTGCTTATGTTCCAATTGCCGACCAAATTAAGTATGAAAATAAAAGCTTTATTGTTGATCATACGGGAATGGTTGAGGAATCAGAAGTTAAATTGCAATTGTCAAAACAAAACGACTTACTTATTCAAACAATTTCAGAGTTAGAAAAACTTTCGGGTGAAGCACCTATTGTTGAAAGTTCAAACGAAATTGAAGAAATTGAGACAGAACAGTATTCCAAATCAATGCAACAACTAAATCAACATGATTATTTTGGGAAACTTGAACGTTCGTTGAGAACAATTTCATATTGTATGGATGATTTAGATGTAACCTCGGTTCAATTACCACTAGTTGCGAATGAAAGTTCATATCTTAACTTTTTAAAGGAGTTTGCGACCAATGAAATTCCTGAAAATGCACCAATTTTTAAAGCATTTGACACACAAAAATACAATGAGCAGATTTCAAAATTTCAGGAATTAAATAAACTAAAAGATTCTTTATCAAGACATACTGCACAGTTTGAAGATGTATTGAAAGGACTAATGATTACAATGGCAAATTCCGTTCAAGCAATATCCGCATTGAAAGTTGCTTCAACAGATAAAATTGTTTTTGAATCAAACAAGGTGCTTTATAAAATACTTAAATCACCATATAACCACTACTCTCCGGTTTTAGAGGCATCGGAAATTGAACGAATAAGAAATGAGAGTTTTAATTATAGTGAAGCGGTTTCTGATTATGTTCCATTCCAATTAAAGGACAGTTCAAAAGTCCGTTTCAATTTGGTTTCGGGAATGTGGACTGCCGAAGATGGCAGCACAACCAATTTCCCATTTGGAGTTCATCAAATTCATGAAGAAATTGTTGCTCCTATGGTACAAAACCTGATGAATGAAACAAGAATTGAACGACTGAAAATTTATAATCATATCAAAGACCAAAAAATTAGCTACCTTAATAAGTGGCATCAAGATACTGAGGACTTTTATGGAAGAAACCGAGCTGAAAGTGCCGACCTGATAAATTTAATGAGAGCAAGTTTAAGAGATTATGTTGCGGCATACAATACTTTAACTTCACTTAAGAAAACTGAGGATAGTATGGCACAATCTGGAGGGTCTTTAGATTCAACAGTAGTTACAGCAACTGAAAATTCAGCCGAAGTTTTTGCCGCTTTCGAACTTCAATCAAAAGAATTCCAAAATGTTCAGCTTGACTTTGAGAACTACATGGAACGATTGAAAGAAGACATTGACATGAAAGCACAAAAGTTTGAACACATTGATTATTATGATGCGTTACTTCGTGATGGCACATCAAAAGAAATCGCTGTTGCAACGGATGAAGTACATGATTTTGACGCACGTAGAAAACCTTTGATTACAGTAAATCCATTATTTGCAAAAACATCTGATTTGCCTCCAACTCCAAGTGTGGAAGATATTACCTTCGAGCACATTTCTTTGAATCTACCGAATATTGCAAAAAATACATTAAGAGAACTTGAAGATGATTTGGTGGTTGAGCAACCTATTTCAGAAGAAAATAATGAAATTGAAAGCACGAATATTGAATCTGATATTGAGAATAATGTTGAATCAGATGATAATATTCTAGAAAATCAAGATGCTGAAATTGATGATTCAGATTTAGAGTTGGAAGAAAATCAAGATGCTGACGATAACTCTGAATCAAAAGAAAAAGAAGAAAACAATGATGCATTTGATGAAGATGAAGAAGATTTTTCTGATGAAGATGAAAACGATGATTCTGAAAGTGATAATGAAGATAGCGAAGAGGAAGAAGATGAAGAAAATAAAAAGAATTAATCATTTAAACTGAAAGAATTATGGCATCATTTAATTATACAGTAGACACAAAGCCAATGGCAGAAGAAATGCGTAGTGTTTCACGTCATGTGAATGCCACTACCGGTGCCGTTGTAGCTATGCAAACAGCAGTCATAATTGCTGAAGAAAAAGCAGCAGACCATGTTTGCAATAATGTAAACAAAGGATTTTATTCTTTGATTCGCTCCCAAATCTCGCAAAAAATGGCAAAACTTCAAAGCGAGGTTGATTCTCATCTTATGCAATTGGTTCAGCAGAAAAATGCTTTACTGAGCATTAAAAACCGTATGCAAAAGGATTACAACATGATAGCCAGTAGGTATATCAAACTTTTTAACGGATTAAATTCAAATTTGAAACAAAGAGTTTTTGAACTTGACAAGCCAACTATTGATTTTGCAGTTAAAGAGGTAGATAAAGTTTCTAACAGGTCAAAATATCTAACGGCAACTATCCCGATAGCCCAGTTGGAATCTTTAGCAGCTAGTCAAAAGATAGTTGCTTCAAATGTTAAGTATCGTGGTCTTAATGTAATCAAGTCAATGCGTAGTTTTCTTTTTGAAATGAATACGCAAAAAAAACTTACTGACCAGATATTAATAAATGATGGCAGATATACCGAAACAGCAACAGTTTATATTCCAATTGTAATATGTGAATGCAATAGAGATAGAACTGATGCAGGAGTGGAAATTTCTGTTTCTGATGTTGAGTTAGATAATATTTCAAAGTCGGCGATTAAAAATACTGCCTTCGCAGAACTGAATCAAATTGAATGGCAAGCCAAATCGTTACCCAATACAGAAGTTAAAAGCGAGTTCAGTAAATTAGTATCGACTTCCTCAAAGTCGCAACGAGTAAAGGATATGGCTACGAAGTTGTTCCAGTCTAATAATTATCAAACCATTTAAACGTAAAAGATATGAGTTATACTAGAACATATAGAGAGCGGATTGCTGTGCATTATTCTGGCACAGTTAGTTATAATTATCCGGCATCGCAAAATGGTGGGTCAGGTACGGCACACTATAGCGGGACAGAATACGAAGATGTTAATGTATCTATTGAAGTGGATACAGAGCCATTTGATGATAGCGTTGAACATTGTAATACGAATGTTAACCTCCTTACTGGCGCAGTAGTTGCAACCGAAACAGCTCAAATTGTTTCAATTGACAAAAACGCTAAAAAGGTTGGACAAACTATTGTTGATGGATTTTTTGGATATATACGTTCAGAAATCAGCCAACAAATTGCCGAGTTAACACAGGGAATAGATTCTCAACTGATGCATCTTCGAGAACTATCAAAAGCTGTTCTTGATAAAAAAAGGCAGATGGAAGGAGATTTTTTACGTATTTCAAGTAGATACATAAAAACATTTGACGATCTGAATAATGAATTATCTAACCGAATTTTTGAACTCGATAAACCCACATTTGTTTTCAAAAAAGAATTAGATAATCAAAGTATCAGAACTACCAACAATGATTTAGTTAACACTGTTGCAATTTTTGGCAAAGAGGGTAGCGAATTACATTCAAAAATAAGTGCCTCAATTGCTAAAAAACGTGCTTTAGATACATTGAATAAAGCAAAAGTATTTTTGTGGCAACAGAAAAAGTTAAACAATACCGTTCAGCAAAGCATGTTGAATGAAAGTACGGAATCTTCTCAATATTCGCCTGTTTGTTTTGTAGAAACAAAAGCGGATAAAAATCAAATTACAAAAGGATTACATGCTCCGTCATTCGTTTCTGCTTTGCAGGAAAATCAAACAAAAAATGAACTTATTGAGCAATTTACTGAATCATCAAATTCATGGAGTGTAATTACAAAAGAATACTCAGACAATCTTAAATTGTACTTTAATTCAGAATTAAATAAATCATATACCTCTGCCGACCAACATTCGGTAAGGGTAAAGGAAATGATTCAGAAAATTGCTAATCTTGGTTCAATTCAAACAATAAGTGTTCAAAATCTTTAAAAAATAAAAACAATGAAAGAGTTAAAAGAAATTCGATTCAATGAAACCAATATCCAACTTAAGGACAATTTGGTTAAAGGCTCTATACTCCCTGAAAAAATTGCTGAGTTAAACAGAACTATTACAATACAAGGTAGCACCGTTATTGAGGGTCCTGTATATGCACATAAGTTAGAGATTCAGCAAGGTGATTCAGAAATTCATGGAGCAGTATTTACACAGTTAGAACTGTACGTAAATAGTGAAGCAAAAGGCAATGTTATCTTCAAAAAAAGTGTTGGTTCTGCCAATTCTATTGTTTCAAGAGCTCAAAACTGCAACATTATGTTTCATAGTGATATAAATGCAAAGAGCGTAACTTTGTATAATGCATTTGTTGCTGGCAGCATATATGCAGATGAAATAATACTTGAAAACAGTGTTGTAATTGGTGGCGTTTTTGCTACTCAAACAATTGATTTAACTAATTCAATTGTCGGCACATTTAACACTCCATCTATTAAAGCGGCTCAAATGGTAAGTTTGCTTTTACCAAGTGCATTTTCAATTGAAAAAATACTTGTAGTTCCGGGCACAAAATTCTACAATTTAAGTTTGGCTGATTTAGGTTCTTTGTACAAAGGTATGCCACAAGCAGCAAATTCAGGAAAAATAGAAATGAACATTGACGCAGATGAAGTTAAAACTACATTAACAAATGAGGAAACACAGAAAACTCTGAGAAGTTATACAGTGGTTGGAAAAGTTTTAGCAGCAGATTTGTTGGACATGGATAAATTTCAGAATCACTTTTTGCTAACTGCTGCAAGCTTGGGAACTCAATTACTAAAAACCTATGATTTGGGTGTAGATGCAAAAGGACAACCTGCAACTTTGACAATGGAGAAGATTAGAAACTTCTTTTTTGATATTTTACATGGAAAAATTGAAGTTCAAGAAATTAACGGAAACTTTGATATTTCACAAATTACAGGCAAATTTAATTAAGCAATGTCGGACGTAAAGCAAGCACATTTGCAAACCGCAGAATGCCAACTCACAAACCAAAGTTTGCAAAAGAGCTTGCTTTGCCCACCCGGAGAGAAAAACAAAAAATCTTCCCTCTCTAAAAAATAAAACTTTGCCGAAACGCAACCCGACAGACAAAAACAGAATGACAGAATTGATTTATAATAATAAAGGTATGTCGCTTGACAAGAAAGAAGGCCAGCTTGTAACATGCGGTATATTTTATTGCCGAGATAGTGCTAAAATGAAAGGTTGTGGCTCGCTTCAAACTTCATTACGGCTTGACAGTGACGTGCTCCGAAATCGGCAACAAAAACATACCGCCATCCGTTAGGCACCACTTTAATAAAAGACAGAAATATGACAAATAGTGAATTTAAACAAGCTGCAAAAAAACACCAAGTAAGTTGGCGAGAACAAAACATAAGGAAAGAGTATAATACTTATGTAACTTGGCTAACTGATAAAGATGGGAATGAAGGAAAGAACTTCTTTGACTCTGAAAATGAATTAGGACTTGGAATTTTTCAAGCTGTAAAAGAGCGTTACCCTAACTATTATGTAGACCTCTATTCTGATACATTAAGAAGTGAACATATTCCTTTTAATTTGTTTGTTCCATTTCGCAAAGACCTTGAATTTTGTAAAAATGTTTTTAATGAGTTTTTAAACGGCTCAATTAAATCAATTGAAAATCGTGCAATTTTTGATAATGGCGAAAATATTAAAATAGAATTTGCACCTTCTCCAAAAGAAAATTATCTCAATGACAGGACTTCATTTGATACATATATTGAGTATACACATAATGATAATTCAAAAGGAGTAATAGGAATTGAAGTAAAATATACAGAAAAAGAATATAAACTCAAGGCTGGTTCAACGGAAGAATGTGTAATAAAAAATGTGAAGGAATCAAAATACTATGAAATTTCAAAGAAAAGTGATGTTTTTGATATAAATACAATTGACACGATGATTACTGATGTCTATAGACAAGTCTGGCGTAATCATTTATTGGCAGAAAGTATTCGTTTAGTCAATAATGACACTTTTAAGCATGCAACTTCTATGATTTTTTATCCAAATGGAAATACACATTTTGCTGAAACAAGCAAAAAATATATTGCTATGTTACTTAATACAAATAACAAATTTGTTCCAGTAACTTATGAAGATTTTTTAAATGCTTGTTATAAGCATTGCCCGAATAATAACTTTAAAGAATGGTTGAATTATTTAACAAACAGATATATAGTAAGTTGAAATAGTATGAGTTACGAGAATTTTAGACAACAAATTATAGAGAAAAACGGAGATTTTTTCTCTTCAGCAGTTACTGCATTTTTTGAAAAAGCGGTTGAACTTGCAACAAATGAAAAGTATGAAGAAGCTTTGGCAGTAGGCAATGATGCCTTAGTATTAGTTAAATATTCGAATATTGGTTATCCTGTTGTTTATTTAATAGGCATGCTGTGTCAAGCATATTTGGACAATGACCAGCCAGAAGTTGCAGACAGGTTTTTTAGATATGGAATGACAATACTTAACGAAAATGACGCAACATATGATGACGATATAAATCAATTTCTGGATTTAAAAGGTATTATTGATGACGAATTGAAACAGAAAAGCGGTGCATAACACGCGGTATAGTTAATTGCCGGTATAGTACGAATTCGAGCGGTATAACTTGTATCAAAAGTAATTGTAACTTGATACGGAAGTGCTACGAAATCGGCAACTAAAACATACCGCTGT
>Ga0209201_1002313_pt1 | contig 19080 bp, 11 predicted proteins | sample AD_UKC055_MetaG_FD_184411 | JGI IMG/M metagenome (GOLD analysis project Ga0209201, IMG submission 184411) | Active sludge microbial communities of municipal wastewater-treating anaerobic digesters from USA - AD_UKC055_MetaG (SPAdes) (version 2) | ecosystem: Engineered > Bioreactor > Anaerobic >...
TTACTGGCGAACGTGGCCCTCCACGGAATGGAGCAGGCGCTGGGGATTCACCGGAATCGTCAGGGCTACATCCAAGGCTCCCGCGCAATGGTGCGATACGCAGATGACTTCGTGGTGTTTTGTGAAACCCGGGAGGATGCCAATGAGTGCATCCGCGTCCTACGAGAATGGTTGGCCGTGCGAGGCCTGCAGTTCTCTGAGGAGAAGACCCGAATTGTCCACATACGAGACGGGTTTGACTTCCTGGGCTTCACTATCCGGCACTACAGAGACCGCCGGGCGGCTACCGGCTGGAAGCTGCTTGTCACGCCAAGCAAGAAATCGATTGCGAAGATAAAGGAGAAACTCCGAGCCATTTGGAGACAAGGTCTTCACTGGCCTCTGGACGTGCTCCTCCTTCGCCTCAATTCGGTGATCCGTGGGTGGGCAAACTACTTCCGAACGCAGGTCGCAACCGCAACGTTCAACAACCTTGACAAGTGGATGTTCCACCGTCAAGTGCGGTTTGTTCGGCGTATCCACAGTGGGAAGAGTTGGGACTGGCTCCGAGCGAAGTACTGGAGCCTACAGTATCCCACGCGTCGAGACCGATGGGTCTTCGGCTCGTCCGTAACGGGGCGGTACTTAGAGAAGTTCCGCTGGATGCGTATCCAACGCCACACGATGGTAAAGGGTGCGGCATCGCCTGATGACCCTGCTTTGCAGGATTATTGGGTGAAGCGTGGAGAACGTGAGCGTCGCTCCCGCGTCGCGTCTGTTCCCAACGTTCCCTTGGTCTGAATCATGCTTGTGGTTGACGAGGCTGGTTCGTGAGATGCACGAGCCGTGTGCGGTGAAAGTCGCACGCACGGTTCTAAGGGGGGCGGGTAGCCGAAAGGTCACCCGCCTACCCGACATTCTCGCGATAGCAGTCTGAGGGGTGTTGCTCCCGTTCAGTGACGCGAAAACTTCTTAAGCCCCGAGACCCTCCCCCTCCGAATCATGACCGACAAACCATCCGCGGATCTCGAATCGATCCTGCGCTACACACTGCCCAACGCCTTCAAATCCGCGGAAGAACAACGCATCGCAGACTTCCTCGACCGCCACGGCATCAAGTACATCTACGAACCACCCACCGCCGTCACCCAACACAGCAAAACCCGCCTGTGGTACCCCGACTTTCTTCTGCCCGACTACGGCCTGTACATCGAATACTACGGCCGAACCGGCGACCCGGACTACGACCGCGGCATCCTCGAAAAAACCGCCGCATACGAAGCCAGCGGCCTCGAAGTCATCCCCATCTACCCCCACCACCTCGCTCACGCCTGGCCCGACCACCTCACCAGAGAAATACGCGAAATCACGCAATACCGGGCAAACCACGCCTCAACACGTTTGACATACTGATAGCTACAGAAGGCTGGTCGTCTGGGCACTCGCCCAACGCCCCCTTGATCCCTGTCGTCGTCCCGCGAAGCATATGCAATCATGCTGTGTCCTATGATACAGAACGTTGGTTAATTGGATGCTTTTACCGACGGATTGAAGGAGGTAAAGCCAGAGCATTCATATGTAGAGAATACTCTGGCAATGGCGAAATAGCCCTGAACATCCGGCGCTAGAAAGGAATGGGCCCTTTAAGATGCCGTTTTAGAACAAGCCAGGGACAGAGGCCTTGCCGTGATGCTTCTGGGCTTCCCCAAGCCAAGCAGTGATGTTTCCTCTTCCGGTTTCAGGTGTCTGGCTCGCGGACTTCGATTTCCGGCTCTTCGTCAATCCTATCGTCCGGCACGAAGACCACGCGCATCCCCCAGCCGGCATAGGTGAGCAGTAGGCGCCCAAATTCTCGCAGCGACAACTCACGGTCGTCGATGATGACCGTCACTTCACCGTCGGGACCACCGTCGCTAATCTCGCAGCGCACAACATCCCCCCGGGGCACCCACTGATCGCACTGCTTCGAATATTCGATCTGCGGGCTCCCCTCGGGGACCTCCACGGCAATGTGCTGGTAGGTTGCCGCCAACTCCTGCTGCGTGCGGATGATGTCGTTGTGGACCTTAAGCACGTCTTGGTCCGTCATCGAGGTGAGCTCCGGGCCGATATGGAGATTGACGGATGAAATGCCCTTCTTCCTGTATTCGATCAATGCCACCTCACCCTTCCGGGTAATCCGCACTTCCCTCAACGTCGCGATAGACGGCTTCTTCAGACGCACAGGAACGATTCTCCTCTCCCGGATTGGCGTTGTGGTAGTGCCACCCCTACTTCAACTCCATCCCCTCGGCAACGCCTTTCAGAATCTCGTTGATCTGAGCAATGGTCTCAGCTGACGCCGGTTCTTCCCCGCCCAGTTCGACGTTCACCGTGAACTTGATATCGCACCCCGCGGCGGCCTTCACAATATCGCTGACGACATCCGCCAAATCTTGGATGGCGCTGGCCTTCAACTCTGCTTTCGCCGACACGACACCCGGCCGCAGAGGCGGGGCCGGGGGCGTCGGAGGAACGCCGGAGGGCACTTTCAGCTTCACGACGGACGCACCCGCGAGGTCGCAGGGCCACGGACCGGAATCCACCGTTCGCTCCAGGAAATGGCTCCGCAAAGCCCCGTCAATGGCGTCTTTCACAACCGGCCAAGGCATATTCTGGCCGGATTTTTGGGAAAGTGCTGTGGTGATTGCTATAGCAGTGGTCTCGTCGCCTTTCCAGGCGTCAGGTAGATTGTCGCGAAGGACGTCGACTACCGGAACTGCCGCAGGCGGCGGCAACAGCAGCGCCCCACCACTGATCAAGCCCGTCGGTACCGGTTCCTTCCAGATACTCGCTTGCCCCGCTACGAGCCACACCATGCCGCTTTCCACAGCCTGATTTGCAGCCGTCTCCAACAATGATGCTTCGGCTTTAGGAATCGGCTGGGGCTCATCATACCCGCCCTTGTCCACCCTAATCACAGTCGACCCGTCGAAATACTCGCACAGGCTCTTGAATGCCAATGTCTGTCCCGGTTTCCACAGACCAGGAAGCACGTTGGAGCGAAGCAACTCCGCCGGTAGCTCCGCTAGTTCCGCAGCCTCCGGCAAGACGAGTTCCAACCCCGGATCTTTCATGTCCGCTTCAGACGGCTGTTGCATCCAGAATGTCCGGAATGACCCGTCCGGTCGGCGAAGGCGCAGCACGAAATTGCCCTGGGCCGCACCAAGCGCCAACGTATTGAGAATCTCCTGGTGACGTAGCATTTTGGGCAGATGCGGGAACTGCGCGAACGCGCCTGCCAGGTCCTTCACTCGGCGTTCAGTCTCGCCGCCCTTCCAAAGCGCATAGGGGCCGTCCGGCAAGAGGGCCTCGGCATTGATGGCCGTATCCTCGATTCGCGACCTCCGGTCATTCTTGATCGTTGTGAACAGGGGATCGCTCTCGACGGTGACCTTGAAGGCGTGAATCTCATCCTTCTCGTTCACCGTCACCACGATGCTGTACGCCTGCCGGATGGCGTCGGGGATCTTGTTCTTCGAGTCATCCAGGTGTCCCTGGAGCCTCGCCGTGCGTATAGGATCGATCTCCTGCTCCTTGAGTTGGGATTGCACTTCGACCCAGCCCAGGTAATCTCGTATCTGGTTGCGGGCCGCATCAAGTCCGTCTCGAGACGGTACCGCAAGCACAATGGCATTGCGATTAACGCGCGGCCGGTCCGGGGCTGTGGTCTCGTTGATGAAGCGCTTGGCTTCGGCACTCGGGCTGCCCGACATCGAAGCCGCCGACGGCCCCAATATAGCGTAGTGGAACTCGCCGTCGTCCTTGATGTCGGCCGGACTATTCGGAAGGTTGTGGACACGCGCACCCATGGGCGAGGCGCCAGACGTCAGGCTGCTCGTCTTCTGGATGAACTGCACAAGCTGCTGCTCGACCAGGTCCGTAGCAATGCGGTTCTGAACCGCGTCGCTGTGCATCTGGCGCAGATTGGGTTTCGCCCCCAGGCGCCACGACTTCGGTAGTAACTTCTCCCCATTGGGACCCGTGGCCGCGTCCTCTAGACACGCCTCGTCAAGGAACCATGATATATCCGACCAGCGCCGCAAGCCCTTCTCGAACTCAATCTTGTCGGGCCGCGTCGGAGCAACGAGAACGGTGAGTTCCCGCGTCAGAGCTTTGTGCCCTCCAACCGGCTGGGAGTGAAGAAATGTCGCCACGACCGCCTGCTCGATCTCCCGGTTCTTGAGCGCTGTGCTCTCGTCCTGTACATCACCCGCCTTCTCGAGTTCGCCCTGCACAATCTTGTCCCACTCCTGGCGCTTCCCCTCGTATTCCTCTGTACCGGCCACGGACGTGAGCTCACGCAGGCCTTCAGAAATATCTTTTCCTCCCGGCGCGGTCAGGAATACGTTGGTGCCAACCAAGGGGGAGTTGTCCCATTTGACGGCATCGCGCAAGGCCAGGGCGAAGGTCCGAAGCACGCCACGGGTCCGCTGGAAACGCTCCATCTGAGTCCACTTCGAGTAGAAGACCTCCGTCAAGTCGGGGTGGAATGGATAGCTGTTGAGGAACCGTTCCTCGGCATTACTGGCTTCCTTGCGGGTCTGCTCATCCAAGTCGGTAACACCCTTCAACGCGGCCGTCACGTGCGGCTTGAACTTCTCTCGATCGCGAATCGATTCCGGTGTGAAAAAGCGCCGCCGAAGCACCTCGGCTACGTCCTCCTTCACCACGGGCTGTACGCCTTCCTCCTGGCCCCGCCGGAAGATATTGCGGAACTCCGCCTCAATACGTTTTCCGGATGTATCCCATTTCTTCGGATCGCTGGCCAGCAACGAAGCCACTACCGCGCATTTCTTTACCTTTGTCGCCGCCTGGGTGAGGGCCTGGAAGAAGCTCTGCAGATATCCCTCGAATGACTTGTTCCTGGCGATCTTGTCACGGGCGTACATCAACACCTCATCAAGAAGGACAAGGGTCGCCAATCCATCCTTCTGGGGAGCTTCGAGGAGTTGCTGTACGAGCGGCTCGGCTGGCGCACTGTCACGTTCTTCATCCTTGTCGTCCGGATGCAGCAGTTTGATGCCGGCTGTGCCCATGAGTTGCCAGGCGAGAACGCTCCACGGCTGCTTCAGCCAGCGCATGTTCCCATCCGGGTCGCCGATCTCCATGCCCTTCTCAACGTCGAGTTTATCGAAGGGAAGAACAACCACGCGTGATTTCGGGGGCTTGAGTCCGTCGAGTTCCGCGAGAAACTGGTCGACAGCAGGGAGGTCAGGCAGACTGTCCGGGTCCTGCACCAGATGCAGCAACGTGATGAGCGTGTGCGTCTTGCCGCCGCCGTACGTCAGTTCGAGTTGGCGGATCGCCTTGTCGTTCTTCGCCGCCAGGCGCAGGATGACCTCTTTCGCCAGCATCCGCAGATTGTGCGTCGGATAGGTCAAGGCGAAGAACTCCTCCGGCGCCTGATAAACCTTCGGCGCCTTCCCGACCTTCACGTCGTACAAGTCCGCCGCGAAAAGATTGAGCGACAACTCGCCCGTCTTGACGTCGTCACGCAGTGCGACGACCTCGTGCCATGGTGTCCACGGTTGCTTTGGCATAGTTCCCACCTTCCTTCTTCAGATATAGTGCTTGAACGGCAATGGCGGCAATTCGTCTCCGAGCGGCGCTGCCGTTAGGATTTCTCCAACTTGATCCGCGAAACGAAGCGTCACAGGATAGCCATCTCCATAGATACACGCGTTAAAGTTCACTTTGGTTAGCCCCATGATATCGCACATGACCTGGTTAAGGTCAGCCCTGCCACGGCAGACTTCAATCGTCAGTGGATTTGGGACTTCTCGTCCCGGATAGGTCTGAAGCCGCGGTATGTGGCCGCGTGTCCAGAGGTAGCCCTTGCGGTGGCTCTGATTGAGCGAAATCCCTCTGAGCACGGGTTCCTCTCCGGGCGTGTAGAGCTTCATGCTCCAGTCTTCGCGAATCCGCACACCGACAAGGTTTGTGCCGCGAGGAACTGCTTCGGAAAACCCTTCCCATTCCTCGTCATCGAATCGTTTTCGGCCATGGATGAATAGTTCCTCCGGGGCGCGTCCGTGTTGTTGCTGATAGGCATCCACCGCCAGCTTCATCAACTCGTAGGCCTTCTCCTTGGAAATATGAAACTCGCGGGTGTCTTCGGAATACCAAGGCCCCACGGCCCCTTTGAAGACAAGACCGTCGCCCGAATCGAGAAACATCTGAGCGCCGCAGCACGCATTGCCGCTTTGCATCCCGGTCATGTCTCGTTTGAAGACAATGCCCACATAACACACGCCTTCTCGGACATTTGCCAACTTCCACGGGCGCCCCGATGCCTTGAAGTAAGTCGTGGTTGTGAGATTCCACGCCAACGTTGCCGGGTCCTGAACCTGGCGGAGTGGACGGCCTTCGGACACAAAATCTTCCGGTGTGAGACTGGTTTCGCGGACGACCTGCGCAACGACCCGCGAGTCAAGAAGCCGGGCTTTCAACTGGTTGTGGAAATGAACTTCATACTTGTAGATCTCAGCCGCTTTGCGGTCGGCGTCAAAGAGAGGCATCTGGCGCTGGAATTCGCGAGCCAGCTTTAGGCTCATGGATGAATCACTGGGAAGCCGCTCATCCATAGGCACCGTGGACTTGGGGCGGCCAAGCTTCCATACTTCTTCAGGTATCACCACAAACCAGACGTCAACATGCGCCTCTTCTTCTCTGAGGTATTTGCGAATCGCATCCTCGAAAAGGCCGACTGTCTTATAGATTGCCTGATACCGATCCGCTATGTATAAGCACTCCCGAATTGACTGGTCGTCAATCTCGATCGCACAGACCGGCTTTCCGGGCCAGCGGCAGTCAAAAACCGCCTCGAAGCCGGGGTAGGCAGTGTGATGGGCCTTTTCACGGTCCTTTGCAGGGATATAGCCGCCGATCTTCTCGACCCACCGTTGATAGCGCTCCAGCCCAACTTTGCGTCCAAGGACCCCCACCCGAATCTCGGCTGGCCCGCGACTGTCTGCCAAAGGCCCGAAGAGCATTAGGCCATCCTTGGGATACTGCGTGACTTGGCCATGCCCAAATGCCAAATCGGGCTCGTTGATGTGACTCACTGTCCAGTCATCAGCCATCGCACGGGTCTTCCGTTTGAACTGTTTCCTTGTCGTCTAGTTCCGAAGGGACATCTTCGTCATCTTCTTCGAAGTCGTATGCCGTGTCTTCGTCTTCGGCTATTTCATCAAGTTGGCTGTCTGTCTCGTCCTCAGCAAGAACGGCTTCTCCGGCACCGCTCAGGTAAACCGGGGCATTGAACATCAGAGGTCGAGAGATGATTGTGAATTCCTGCCCATCGCCTACGGGAAGGTTCACGGTGCCATTCTCCTCGGCAATGAAGGCCGCGTACGCCAGAAGGAGGCCGCGCCATCGCTCGTTCCACCAGTTTTTGCAGAATCCCCGGCGGAGCGAATGCATTCGAGTTGGGCTGTTGATCGGGTTAATGCCGTCCTCCGTGAACACCACATGTGGCTTGAAAATCACTCGGGGTTCACGACGGATGGAAGGAACGACCTCCACTGCGTAGTGCCAGTTCACCTTGCGCTGGTTGCTTCGTCCGACAAGCCGTTTCCGTCGCTCAACTCCCCCTAAATCAGTAAATCTCATCCAGTTTTCATCTGCGTATCCGTCAAGCGGATACCATGCCTTTCGACCACTGGAGAGCTCGTACGGACGGAGGCCCTTGTTCGCCATCGCCTTGTCCCATGCAATTCGAATCATGAAGCTGATCATGTTCGCCGCGTCGCCCCACTGAAGTCTTTGGCTCAGGGGGTGAGGCTCATCCGCAAGAATCGCTTTCAGCGCAACGTCGTGGGCCTTCATCGCCTTTTGGAATTGGGAAAGTCCTGAATTCACCTCGTCTTCATTCGCGAACGTCGCGATCATGTCGCCAAAGGGATAGACTGGATAGGCGAAGCCCTCGAAAGTGCCCAACACTTTGTTCTGCTTCACCGGCACTCGGAAGAAATGGAGCGTATCCGGAAGCCCCGTGATTTCTGCCCAGTTGGACAGCAGCGATTGAGTCCCAGCCTCGATGGAATGGGGTCCTGCCGCCATGCGAGCAAACCAGGCACTTGTCTCGGCGACCGCACCTTCTTGGGTATGCGGCACGCCGTCGCGTTCAAGGACCTCCAGCAACTGGCGCAGGCCGTTGGCCCAACCCGGATTGAAGTCGATGATGTTCTTGCGTGCGATATTTCCCCGGACCTCGTTGAAAGGCAGGTCATCCAGCCGAATCGGCACGACAAAGCCCGGGCGTTTCTGGGATCGCTCGACGTTCACAGCAATGTTGACCTCGTCCAGGACGCCGTCTTTCTGTTGGGAGATGCGGCTAAGAACCGCGACAAACTTCGCAGAGCAGTTCCGAATTGCATCTTCGATGTCATTCCAGAAGACCTCTGCCCCGATGAGCTTTGTGAGATCCGACCAGACAAGGTAGCCATGGGACGAAAGCCGTCCGGCCAGCCACAACGTGAACTCGTTGTCTTCCGGGTTCGCGTGGCTGATGAAGATCAGCTTGTGGTTATGTGGTGTCGCACCGGTCACTCTTGGCTGGTCTCCTCAGTTTCTTCCGTTGATGCGTCGCCAGCATCTAATCTCATCTGTTTGTCTTCGTGCTTCAGGCCGCGGCCGGCGACGTGGTTGCTGATGCTTTCGAGGATCGAGCGTTCGCCGTTGCCGGCGTCGGCCAACTCGATGAGGGCCTGGAGCAACTGGTGGAAGAGTTTGTTGTTCCGCAGGCCGCGTTCGTCGAGGTATTCATCGACCTTGACCACGTCGCCCTTCTTCCAGAGGTGCATGAGGCGGTGGACCTGGTCGATGAGGGGCACGGGACGGCCGCCGGGGGCTTCCAAGCCGAGGCTCTTCCGGGTCCGTTTACCCCAAGGCTGCAGCTTGACCGTGCTACCGCTGCCGCTGGAATCGCCTCCATCGTCTTCGTCGGAGGTCTCGTCCTCATCGTCATCACTGGCTGACGACGAAGTCTTCTTGCCGCTTGTCAGGATGTCGAACTGGTCCGCCAAGGCGCGGTCCGAGAGACCACATGAAATCGCGTACATGATGCACGCGCCGACCGGCGCCTCCGCCAGACCGAAATCGTTCCGGTGCAGGAGGTAGTAGGTCGTGATGTCGTCCATCCCTTCGACTGCTTCCGCGCCTTCGCCGTGGGTCAGCACGCGGCCGACAACGAAGTCCACTACCATCCGCCGAACGTGCTGCAGGAACTCCGAGACGGTCATCAGTTCGTTTGTGTGGCTACTGGCCTTCTTCACGGCGGGATGTTTGCTGTAGGCTTCCAAAGCAGGACCCGTCGCCGCCCAAACGAAGTCCGGGCCACGTATCCCCGCATCCCAGAATTCGCGAAGCTGGTCTGTAATCTTCTCCCGCATCTCATCGAGGACGCGGTTGTCCCACCCAGGGCGGGCTGACTCCGGTCGTTTCTTGCAGACAAGCCATACCGAGGAGGAAAGAGCGGCAGAGCTCAATGCTCGAGTCCGGTTGCCCATCTCAGTCTGTATAGGCCAACTTGCATCTACGATAAACCCGGCACGTATGATGGCGGTAACCAGTGCTCCCCACGCGTCAGGGTGTTTGTGGGCAAAGACAATAACAAGTCGGCCTTCCGGCTTCAGGGTCGCATGACTTGCACAAAACACCCGAGCCATTCCGTCTTCGTATGTGGCCCTTGATCTTTCTTTGTCTCCTTCAAATCGACTGCTGTCATCGATTATCTCACCGTCATTCGATTCTGAGTCCCATTTCGGTGCGAGGGGCTCCTTAAGTGAGCCATCAACCTCCTCGGACAGCCCGCGGGTGACCCGCCTCAGCCAAACGTAAAAATAGTCCATCAAGTCCGCGTATGGTATTGCATCGTAGTATGGAGGGTCGGTAATGACCACATCCATTAGAGGATTGTCTTCGCTGCACTTTGTTCCAGACTTCCTGATCACCCTAGGTGTGGGGGCCTTGGCCGTAGCTTCTGACGTGTGTCCGGCAACGCGTACGACCCAATCTAGACAGCCTTCGTAGTTTCCTGAAGAGGAGGACAGGGGATTGAGTTCTGCATAATCCCAAGTAATTGGAAGAGCATATCGAACGAAGACGTGGCTCATCTTTTCGCCCGTGATATGCCACGTACAAAGCGACGAGGAATAGTCCGCAAGTTTGTCAATCACAATGGAAACCTCAGCGGCTATTGCCTCCTGCCATTCCTGTGAGTAGTCAGTCAAAGGCAGTTCGGCCTTGATTTTCCTTGTTGCACGAACGAAGCCTCCCAATGCCACCAGTTGTCTGTTAGTAAAGAGGTCGCACCACTGCGCGAATCCATATCCATCCACTGAAAAGGCCCTACTTGCTCCTCCTCCTCCCTTCGGAACTGGCTCAGTTGGCGTGCCGAACGGAATGTCTTCAAACGTCGCCTTTAGGACTGAATGTGCCTCGCTTTCCTTTGCCAACTCCCCATCTCGAGGGCATCGATACTCTTTGCCTTTCTGCCCCTCGATGATAACCGTTGTCATTTCGCTATCAAGGCGCCCAGCAAGTGCTTCGGCACCGACATCTCCCATGGTCATGATAACGCCGCAGCAAGGGCACCTCACTCCGGCCCGTGACATTGTTCCTCCACCGATCCGCTTGTCGTGCTCCCGACGTTGTGCCGCGTTTCCCCCGACAATAGGGACGCCGCTCTCGACACCAAAGAGGACTCCCATCCCGTCTTCGCGTGGATCCATCGTAAGGAGAACACGCTTATTTGCCTTTTTGGAGAGCCATCGTGTTTTCAGTAGAGGAACCGTAGCGCGGCAATTCTTACATTTGACCGTCCGTGCCCATAGGTAGGCGACTGTGGGTTTGGCCAGCCAACGAGGATTCCGAGGGTTGTGAAGATACTGCTGATCGAAATCGGCGTTCAGGGCGTCGATGTTGAGTGTGCCGTCTTCATTCAGGGGCACAAGACGCGGTTCGCGTGGTTCATACTGGACGGTGCTCTTCTTGTCCAACGGTTCGTAGTCGGCATACGTGGGATATAAGGGCGCCAGTTCCTTCCGTGCCTGCCGGAGTACCCACCATCCCCAGGCCCGCACGTGCCAGGACAGGTCAACGTCGGGCGCGGGGAACATCTCCATCTGAACGGCGTTAAGGTTCCGTTCCATTTGTTTCTTGGTGAGTTTCCCTGTGCTCTTGAAGTACTGCTCCATGAACTCCGGGGATTCGAGGGCGAACTTCGGCAGTGGCCGCACCTGTCCGGCGAGTTTCTGGGGGTATTCGAGCGTACACTTCAGGATGAACCACGCCACGGGGTTGATGTCGATGGCCGTCGCCTCGCACCCCAAGCGCATGGCCTCGAGCGGAATGGCGCCGCCCCCGGCGAAGGGATCCAACACTTTGGGCGCACGCCCGCCGTAGGCCTTCTTGATCTCCTCGCGGAACCAGTCCATGGCGGGGTCCGATTCGCGGCCCCAGTGGAGGATGCCGCCCACCGTCTCCTCGACAACATTCTCCTCGACCTTTCCGCTCGGCATCTTCTTCTTCTTGACGACCTCGACGACCTTGCCGCCGATCTTCTCGCATAGCTCCTGCCGCTTCTTCGGGTCGCCCGGATCCGGCAACAACGTCGCGATCAACGCCGCCCGACACGCCGCCAACGGCCGCCGTGCCGGCCAAATATGCAGCGTCGAGATGTGCCCATGCCGCACACTCTTCTCATGCACCGAATCCAACGACGCCTGCTTCAGCGGAAACGCCTTCTCAATAAGTCTGGGTTTGTCGGTCATAGTCCCTTCTTTCCCTATGTTGCTTTGAGGTAATCCTGCACGACCGCCAAGGAATTGGGTCTCAGAGATGCTGTCCAGAGATTCAAGCCTTGCCCTCTTTGTTTCCTGCGGTTAGCGCTTCATCGTAGGAAAGCAGATCTCGCGAAATCAGATCCAACTCTACAGAGCCAACGTTCTGTCGGCCACGCCCCGAGAAATACTCACCGTTCAATTTGTCTGTTCCAGATGACAGGCGCAGCCAGGCCATACCCCGGTGGGCCTGCATAGTGTCCTTGGAGTGGGCCTTTGGCTCATTGCAGAACTCGTACTTCAACCCGTGTTCACGGGAGTCATCCGTATTCACACAGGCCATGGTCGAGAAGGATCGAGACTCAGTTGACTCGAGTCTAATGTCTATCTTCGACCACGACTGACGTATCCATACAACGACCGGAACCGCTGGCCAATTCTCAGCAGCTATCGTACCTGCCCATGTTCCTTTGATGTCGGGAATGCCCGAAAGCCTTACTGGTCCTAGAGCCCTGCGCCACAGTTGAAGATCATAGAACTTGAAGATCAGGCCGTAGAATCCAACCACTGCCGGCGTGTCGAACCACCATGGGAGCCCCACACCCATCCAAACCAGGATTCGGTTAAACGTGAGGGCGGTAACGACGGCGATTACGGCGAGAACAGCGGGAACGAATCTTCTTTCCTGCGCATCTGTTGAGTAAGCGTGCATAGGGTCACCATTGATTCCAAAGTGTGATCATACCTTCGACAAAAGCACGGGCGTAATCAAGGGACCACTGCTCGGGCTCATTGCCAAACAGGTAAGTCTGCTCATTCTGGCAAACGAAGCTGTCGGGAGGGTTGTCCTGCAGCCACCTCACCACGTCGCAATAGGTGTCCTCGAAGGATCCGCCAAAACAGTTGTCCGGGACGTTATACAGAAGGCACTCAACGAAGTAGGAGGGAGCGCATTGACTGTGCAGGATGCGCTCGGAGATCATGGCATTTCGAGCGTTCTTGCAGACACGAATGAACGGCTTATACCAGCCGTTTGTGTTGTCTGCGCTATTCTTGCAGGCGCCGTTCTCATAATGTAACTTCGGGAAGTTTATTACCTCCCGCCCCTCATTCTGAGTAAGAAACTTGATGCCTTCCACGTAGCTCTGATCGCTAAGACTAAAGAAACGACGGTAACTGCGGAATTGCAGACACGGGACGACGTCAGCAGCCAGGCGACCGGAGTCCGCGCTGACCTTTATGGATTTGTTACCGGAAACGATTTGATGGTAGCCAAATCGCTCCCTCAAGGTATCAAGGACGTCCTGTCGGAAGTCTGCCCAATGGTAAGTCGCATCGGAGTATGCGTCTCGGTAGAGAGCCTGTTGGTCGGAAGGAAGTCGAGATATATCACGCCAGAATGAGCCGTTAAGCTGAACGACGATGTCCACATCACTGTCACCACGTATATTGGTGGAGTTGCGGTAGGAGCCTTGAAGATAGATGTCCACGTCCTTGCTGGCCAATGGGGAATCCTGGTGTTCCAACTCCCTCCGGATTGTCTCATGCGTACTCTTCGCAGTGACAGTTGCGCCCTGGTGCGACCATGTCTCAAGCTGCGATTCGGGTATGGCCATACTCCTCTCCTCTAATCCCCTTCCGCCGCGGCGTAGACTTCGCTCGCGTTGATGATCACACCGCCGTGGACCTTTGCCAGCAGCTTGCCGAAGGGATTCTGCACGCGGACTAAGCGCGGATTGGCGGTGGCACAGTCGTAGACGACGTAGAGCCAGTACTTGTCGCTCAGGGTGCATGCCTTGGCCCACTCGTTTTCGCTGAGCTCAATCTCGCCCGTACGGGCCCGGCCCTTGACCTCAATGGCGATCTGCGTGCCGTCCGGCCGTTTGGATCGCAGGTCGAACCCGCACCAGTCGTCCAGGCCGACGGCGCGGGAGAATTGAGGTTTCGACACATCCCGCACGTCCGCCCCGAGATCCTCCTCGAACCCCATGGCCACGCGCATCGCAATGGCCTCGACCTCGTCATCGTATCGACGCTTCTCCTCAAGATCAGACGACGGAACAACGAGGGCATGTGCCAGGAAGGTGACTTCTCCGGGGGCAACCAGTTCGGGTTCACGGACGAGGACCGTAAGCGCATCCTCTTTGCGCGACTGCAATTCGCGTTGTTGCTGCTTGACCCCTTCCAGGAGCCTCTTGGCGTTGCGGTCGCCCGACCGGGCACGCTGAGACAACCCGGCGCGCTGAGCGGCCAATTCGGCCTCCTGGTAGTCGAACCCACGCCGGATGAAGTCGCTCCGTTGGGCGATGTCGGAACGGAGGGTTGCTTGCCGACCTTCAGCGAGCGGTTCCGCCACTTCCTTGGCGGCGTAGGTCTTTGTCAGTTCGACCAAGTGCGGCGCCTTGGCGACAAGGGGACGCGCCTGGACGGGAATGCCTTTGTTCCCTTTGAGCAGGAGCAGGTGCTCCACGGGACATTCGGACAACTCGCCTGTTGGCTCCTGGCGCAGACCTACTAACCGGCAGTCGAGGGTCTCCTCTTGCGCCAATGCTGGAAACCTGGGGTCGGCCTTGCGGACCACAGACACAACGGCAAGATGGAATATGTAGGGTGTGGTGGCAGATGGGTCTACGAACACGGCGCCGCGCAGTGCGTCCGCACGAAACCGGTCGCAGGCCTTCTGACGAAAGGTGTCGAAGAACGTGTCGCCGGGATGCAACCAGATTCGGTCGCCCGCGTCGGCGCGTTCCGGCTTGTAGAAGCTTAGCTGGTCCCGTTGTTCCGGGGCGTACATGTCGAGCACCGGCCAGAATGGGTCCATCGCCCCTGTCTTGGTCGCGCGGAGGGAAAAACAATCATCGCGATTCCCGTCCAAGGCCAATCCCATGGGCCCTACGGCCTTCTCGACAAAACGACGGACGTATCCAGGAAGGAGATGGCGCAGTTCCTCGCTCTCCAAGACCTCTCGAACTGCCGGAAGGGCCTTCTTCACGTCACCGCCGTCGCCATAAAGCCGCCGTTCTTTTTCCTCGAGCGCTTTCACCTGGTCCTCGGTGAGATAACCCTCGAGTTCGCGCGCGACCGCATCCGGGTCCGGTTCATCCAGTGACCTCTCCAGATACTCGCGCACGGAGATTCCTTCGAACAGACGGCCGATGACGTCGAACACCTTGTCGGATCCGAGCTGTTTGCGGATGTTCTCAAGCTTGTCGAGCAAGGTTTTGAGGACCCGGCCCTCACGAGTCTTGCCGGCAACCAGGTTCAAGATGACGACGGGGTCGTGGGTCTGACCATAGCGGTGAATGCGGCCCATGCGCTGCTCGAGACGCGCCGGGTTCCAGGGGATATCGAAGTTGACCATAATCCAGCAGAATTGGAGGTTTATACCCTCGCCGGCGGCGTCCGTGGCTACGAGGAATTGGGCTCCCCCTTCCTCGGGGGAGCGGCGGAAGAACTCGCGCTGTTCCTCGCGATCTTGATAGGACATCGCGCCGTGTATCGTGGCAATGTGGCCTGCGTGGCCGATGCCCTCAAGTCGGCTGACCAGGTAGTTGAGGGTATCCCGGTGTTCCGTGAAGACGATGATCTTCTGGTCGCGGTACTCCGGGTGTTCGAAGATGGTCTGGAGCTTCTGGAACTTGGACTCTTCACCTTTGTTGTAAACGCGCTGGGCGAGTTCGACCAGTTCGCTGACCCGCTGGCGCTCGGCTTCGAGTTCCGCCAGATTCAAGGCCAAAACACCGCCCAGGGCCTTGTCCTGGACGGCTTCATTCCCCTCAAGTCCCTCCTCGGACTCTTCTTCATCGCCCGTCTGCTCGTCAAAAGCGTCGTAGTCGAAGTCATCCAACATCTGCTGCAGCCGCAGAAGCTGCTGTTCGTCGAGTTTTCCCAACCGGATATCATCTATGAGGGCCTGGAGCTTTTCTTCGCGGCGCCTGAGGGAACAGAGAATGGCGTACGTGGAACTGGCAAGCCGGCGCTGGAACACGCTCATCGCAAAACGTGCCGCCGAACGGTTCAGGAGCTTGGCCTTGTTGTAGTAACTGCGGATGTAGCTCGTGACATCATCGTACAGTTGCTGTTCGCTGAATGGACCACCTTTGAGATCGTATGACAGCGTGTCTGACATCCGCTTGGGATAGATAGGCTCACCGTCAAGCCCAACCATTTCCTCCTTGGTGCGCCGAATGAAATGATGGGTTCGCTCCTGAGTAGGATAGGCATCAAAGGCATCCTGCGTACTGAGAACATCCGGTTCCAGCAGCTTCCACAGACAGTAATAAGGAAAGTCCTTGCCCATGTGGGGGGTAGCACTCAGCAAAACAACGTGATTGCATTTCCATCCCAGCTTCCATCTTTCGTCGGCACCAGCAGCACCGGTCAGTGCCTCCGCAAGGCGGTAACGGGCCGTCTTTCTCACGCCAAGGTCTTGTTCCTGTCGGGCCGCCAATTTGTGGCACTCATCGAAGACGACAAGGTCGTAAGGGACCACGGTAGGATCCTGAAGGCGGGAGAACATGCGGTCGCCTCGCAAGGTGTCCACGCTCACGATCAGATGGTCGCTTCCCGGTCCGATGAAAGGATTGCTGCGGCGTGCATCAGCGCCAATGATAATCCGAAACGATAGGCCGAAGAGCGTCCGAAGCTCGCGCTCCCAGTTACCCAGGAGGCCTGCGGGCGGGACAATCAACACGCGACGAATAAGACGACGGGACAGCATCTCCCGAACGTAGAGCCCGGTCATGATGGTCTTCCCGGCGCCTGCGTCGTCACCAAGCAAGAACCGAAGCCGAGGTTGGGTCAGCATGTGGTCGTAGACGGCTATGCGCTGATGGGGAAGGGGATCGATGAGGGAAGTCTCGGTAGCGAACGCGGGATTGAAAAGGTGGCCGTGGGTCAGGCGTTCGCCTTCAGCCACTATCCAGAGGCGGTCGGCGGTGCCCTGGAAGTCGACAACCCCCGGACCCGCCGCGTATTCCGCATGCAGCTCACGAACCTCCGTTGCGGTCCCGGATTCCATGCCGCCACTTTTCATGCTGAACTGCTCGACTTTGAGGATCTGTCGCCAAGCCATGTCCGAAGGCGTGGTCTGTTCGTTCTCCCAGCGGTTCACGGTGGCGAAGGATACGCCCAGGAGTTCGGCGAAGCGGGTCTGGGTAAGGTCAAGCCTCTCCCGCAGCTTCTTAACCCGTCGGCCGTAGTCCGGTGGAACTGATGACCTCGCCTTCCGCTTCATTCGGCCCTCTCGCTGTTATAATGCCAACCATCTTTCACTTGAACATTATACAACAGGCTTCTGATAAGATCAAGTGATATAACATATGCTATATATTGGCGCGGTTTGGCCTTTATTCTCAGGGGCATTGTGCACCACGATCCCAAACGTGGCAAATGTCGGGAGCGAGTACCGGGCGGGGGCACCTCGGGCGGGGTTACCGGCTGGCGGAAGCGACCGTGCACTCACGCGGCGGGTGTTCTTCGGCAAAAGGCCTGAGAATACAGGCCGCAAAGTGTCGGCTACTCTTCGAACCCCGAGCGGGGGCTTTTCATGTCGCGTCCGTAGGCCTGGGGAATACCATCCGTACGTTTTGAGCGATCTGCGGCAAGTAGTGCAGTATGACGCAGAGAATATGCACTTCATGTGAGGACTTGCTCCTCAAGGAGGGATAGCACCAAGAAATCGAGTGTTCGCAATTAGAACGATTCTAATAATCTGCGGGTATTCACCTCGGTTTGTTTATTACCCAGTGATTCCGCAAGTATCAACAGCTTATCCTCCTGTATGTGATTCTCATTCTTAATCTTGGCCGATCTCCCCCCTGCATGTCGGCTCCCGGTTTTGTTTTCTCTCCTGCCGTATGCGTTTTCCTCAGCTGACGCCTTAAATGGGCGGGAAGACGTGCTCTGTACATGAGCTGTACTTCCCGACTCCTTCGTCTTGAATCCCGTCGCTGACTGACGTTCCTGCCGTTACGCGCGGCACCGCCTTCCGTGGGCGGGACTTCCGCCGCGCAACGTCTCTCCGCCCCCGTGCACCCGGACATTTCCATTTCCCACGCCCCCTAATACTCGTGGGTGAGGTCGCTTTCGAGCAGCCGGTCTCTTCGGCCTCTTGCCGAGAGGCTGGCTGCTCGGGCGCGGGCCTCGAACAGAGAAGGGAGCGTGTGTATGGAAGAAGCGAACGAAACGTTGGCCGTGAAGGATAAGGCGCCGTGGTGGGCGCGCCGGTTCGCATCCGGTCCGGCGGGAGCCGCGGCACAGGCATGTCCTGAACAGGAATCCGCGTTTCCCCTGAAGGTTGGGGAAACGGCCATGGACCAGGAGGCTTTCGAGCGCCTTTGCGGCGAGTTCCAGAAACGTCTCGCCCCGGGGCTTGCCGAGTCGGTGCGCGAAGCAGCCGCCAAAGCCATCGAGCAAGCGCTTGCGGCAACCGTGCAAGACGGCCACGCCACCGACGGTCGCGCCGATGCGGAGATTCAAAGCCTGGTCAGGCAATGCGACTCCCTCGGTCTCATTCGCGACCAGCTGGAATCGCGAGCGGGCGGGCGCCGGCGTCAACGCCGACAGTGGCGCGCCGTAATCAACACCGTCACAAACCTTATCCAGGCAAACATGGACCGTCTGCAACAACTAGGGGTGACCCCGATGCCGCGCCCGGAGCGCCTGGACTACACCCTGCACAACCCCGTCCACGTCTACGAGACGAACGACCCGTCCCAAGAGGGACGAATCGTCGAAGTCTACCGTTCCGGCTTCATGCGCGACGGCCGCGTGTGGCGGCCAATGCTGGTGGCCGTCACGGCTTACCGGCCCGCGCCCCCGGAAAAACCGCAAACAGGAAAGGAAAACTAAACTATGGGTACAGAGCTCAACACCAATACCCCAGCCGGCATGCCGGCAAAACGAGGCCCCGGACGCCCGCGCAAGAACCCCCCTCCCTCTCCGGACCCGAGCCCCTCTCCCACCATCTCGGACCCTAAAACAATAAACCCCCCTCCCGGCGTGATCGATCCTGACGCGCCGGACGCCAAAGGCTGCGTCGTCACCGTCGACCTGGGCAACGGCACGACCTCGGCAGCCTACAAGAACGCACAAGGCCAAATCGTACCCATCCCGGACAAAGACGGCCAGCTCTGCACCGCCACCGCCGTGGGCTTCGAACAAGGCGACCCTGCCAAGCCCGTCTTCGGCCGGGCGGCCATGAGCATGCGCCGCGTCCATCCCGAATGGGTATGCACCTTCGCCAAACGCGCCCGCGGCAAAGGAGACGTTCCCG
>Ga0209201_1002318_pt1 | contig 19058 bp, 18 predicted proteins | sample AD_UKC055_MetaG_FD_184411 | JGI IMG/M metagenome (GOLD analysis project Ga0209201, IMG submission 184411) | Active sludge microbial communities of municipal wastewater-treating anaerobic digesters from USA - AD_UKC055_MetaG (SPAdes) (version 2) | ecosystem: Engineered > Bioreactor > Anaerobic >...
GATTGCGCCGCGGGTTCCGGCCAATGTCGATGCGTATCTCGACAGGCTACTCGGAAAGCTGGCAGATAGTGGCTTCCAAGCCTTCTACTCAGTTGGCTACAGATCGCCGAGGGGGCTGACGTGTCTCAACGTCTTGATACCAGGACTCGAGAGCTTTCATCTTGTCAAGTTCGGTAACGCTGTGTTACCTGGCAGACGTGGTTGTGTATTGCTCCATCAGCACGACGCTTCCCCAAGCGCGGAGCGGGCTCCGCCCCTGTCGTCAAATGATGTGAACGGGCATGGCCTCTGAGAGACAACCGGGAGAAGCGCGTGGAAGAGCGAGGGGGCACTACAAGGCAGGACATAACGGCGATAGACGGACTCAAGCGCGCGCTGCGCTTAGTCCGCCAGGCTGCTCCGCGTGAGATTCTGGCTCTCGTCCCGCTGAACCTCGTGTACGGAGCGGGGCCGACACTGCTTCTCTACGTGGGCAAGGTGGTGATCGACGAGGTAACGCGGCAGATGGGTGGTGGCCCCCTGGGTATATGGGATCAGTTCGCTGCATCCCGCCTCCCATGGGCGATGTTGGCGTTCGTGATCCTCACCTTCATGCTCGACGCCGTCGAGACGCTCCGTGGTTTGGCCATCGACAATCTGCGCGATCGGACCACTGGGGAAGCCCGTCGGCAGCTGTTATTTGCGGTGGCTGACCTCGAGGACCTCTCTATCTTCGAGAATCCCCAAGCCCTGAACTCCCTCCAGCTCGCTGACGAGGGTGTGGGACGCTTGTGGCGTCTTGCTACGAGCATAGGGCGCGCGGTGGTGGGTTTGTTCGCATTTGTGCCCGCGCTTGCGTTCACCGTTGGGATATCCTGGTGGGCGCCGTTCGTGCTTTTTCTGACGGCCCTGCCAGCCGTAGTGATCCAAGGGCGAATCGAGGACCGAAGTTGGGAAGTCGAGAAGTCCCAAGCCCAAAACGTGCGGCATATGAACCTAACCGAGCGGATTCTCCTCAGCGAGATCTACGCCAAAGAGGTGCGTCTCTTTCGGCTCCAGGATCTGCTGCTCCATCGGTGGAGTTCCCTGTTCCAAACTGTCTTCCATACCAAGCGCGCCGTGCGCACGCATGGCGCTTGGGCGGTCATCGGCTCTTCCATCGTTAGCGCATTTGGTGCCTTCATCCCCTATGCATTCGTCGTGTTCCGGGCTCTCGCTGGCGAGTACACGCTGGGTGACCTGTCGTTATACGCGGGCCTTATCTTCCAGGTACGCCGCAGCCTTGAACTCATGATCTACGAGGGGGCCGAGGTGTACCAGGCCGCGCTCTCCGTTGGCCCTATCTTTGAGGTGTTGAACTTCAGGTCCCAGCTGTCCCCAGTGCCAGGCTCTAGCGTTCGCCTAGCTACCGTGAGGTCAGGCATACATTTCCGGCGTGTGCGCTTCAGCTATCCGGGAAGCGATAGGCCAGCTCTTGACGGGATCGACCTGGAGATCAAACCTGGCGAGATCACGCTGCTCGTGGGTGAGAATGGTGCTGGCAAGACCACGGTCGTCAAACTGCTCTGTCGCCTCTATGACCCCGACGAAGGGGAGATCACCTGGGACGGGCGAGATTTGCGGAGCCTGGACATTCAACAGCTTCGTGAGCGCATAGCAGTTGTTGTTCAGGACTACGCTCATTTCCCTGTGTGCGCTCGCGAGAACATCGGGTTCGGGGACCTCTCGAAGGTTGATGATGATGCAGCGCTGCTCGCGGTAGCTCGGGAAGCTGGCCTCGGGAACACCATCGAAGAGCTGCCGCGCGGGTTAGACACGCCGCTTGGCAGGATGCTCGAAGGTGGGACGGACCTGTCTGGTGGACAGTGGCAGCGGCTTGCCCTCGCCCGTGCGCTGCTCCGGCAGCCGAAGGCCGAGCTCGTAGTGCTGGACGAGCCCACGGCAGCCATAGACCCGCAGAGTGAGTACAAAGTGCTTGAAACGCTGCGGGGGATGGCTCATGGGAAGATGGCGCTTATCGTGAGCCATCGTTTGTCATTGGCACGCTTTGCAGATTTGATTGTCGTTCTCGATGGTGGGCGGGTCGTTGAGAAAGGCTCGCACGCGGAGTTGATGGCATTAGGTGGGCTCTACCACACGATGTTTACCCGCCAAGCAAGCAGTTATGTCTAATCCGACTTGTGGGGTGCGAATGCTGCAGTCCTGTCAAGCAGCGGGTTTGCAGCGGAATGCCGTCCCGCTGGTCGTGGTCGAAGAGCACCGCGAAGCGTATTTCGTTGTGGCTTGGGCTGTGAAGTCCGGGCTTCTCTCGCCTCGGGGAAACGCTCTGTTGCACATCGACGACCATCACGATCTGGCGTGGCCGGTTCTCTTTGAGCAAGCCGACTTCTGCTCCCAGTCTCTTTCTGACATCGCGGTTTGCACGTTTGAGCAACTCCGGGTATGTGACTTCCTTGTTCCCATGATTCACCAAGGGCTGTTCAGAGAGATCTATTGGTTGCGGCGGGGAGGCCTTCATCCGCAGTCAGTGGCTTTGGATACTCGTGTTGAGCATTTCGGCAAGATCTTCTACTACTACTGCAGACACATAGGAGGGCAAGAAGCCAGTACTCCAAGGACCTTTCCTATTCTTCGAACGATCACGCCGGACGCAACCATTGTCAATGACCGCCCAATGGTCCTGGACATTGACCTAGACTACTTCTCTTCCTGCGATGCAACGGGAGAGACATGCAGGATCGAGATCACGAAGGATGAGTACACTGCATTCCTGATAGACAGGCGACATCAATGGAAGCTCATGTTTGGGAGCCGCACACGGGTGACCGAAGAAGCCGGGCGGTACTTCCTCATATACAACGCGTTAGACGGCCCACCTGCTAGCCGCTGGCAGGACCAGGACCAGATTCGCGACAGTGTGGCCAAACTCAAGGACTTCCTCCGAAGGAGTGAGATCGTACCAACTATGGTGGTCGTATCCCGCTCCTGGCATAGCGGCTTTACTTCACCTGAACAGGTTGCACACATAGAACAAACTCTGTTGGTGTCGCTAGAGGAGTTCATAGATCTTGAAGTTAGCCACGTAGACGTGCTACTGGAACAGCTCGGCTTGTCTAGCTGATGGGCATCGGTTTCCAGGGAGAGGGGGTCAGACCACTCTTCTCTCATCGAAAGATGAGCATGAAGGCGTGAGCCGCAGGGTACTGTAGCTGGTGGAGCAAAGGAGCGAAAGAGCCTGGCCTTCTCCTGCTGAACGAGAAGGGCGTACTCGGTGTCGCTGTGGCTTCGTGCGATCCGTTCCAGCTCCGCCAGCGTCACCCCCGGCCGCAGGTACTGCTCAGCCTGGGGCAAGCTCTTGAGCTTCTCGTACGGCGTGAGGTACGCGTCGTAGCGCTTGCGGGTCTTCCCTTTGCGGTCCACGAACTCGGTCGCGTACCCGCACGGGCGGTGGTAGTTGAGGTAGACGTTGAGGGTCTTTCTGTAGAACGCCTGGATCTTCTCTGCCTGTTCTTGAGCGATCCATCCGTACCCCATCTGCTTGCGGACGATGCTCCCGTTCTTGCCTTCGACGAGGGCCTGATCGTCTTTCGGGCCCGGCTCTTCGTCAGCTCGATCCGCAGCTTCTCCAGGAGTTCCGCCACGACGCGGTTGATGTACTCGCTGCCGTGGTCGGCGTGGAACCCCAGGATCCGGAACGGGTACTGGACGAGGATCTCGTTGAGCACGGGGACCAAGTAGCTCTCGCTGATCCGCTCCACGCACCCCAGGTTCTCCCACTCCCGTGACCTCGTCGATCGTGTTGATGTGGTAGACCCCCTTCTCTCCGTCCCGGTCTCCCTGGTGGACGGTGTCCACACGCAGGTAGCCAGGTCTCCTTTGCGGGTTGGGCTTCCTCCGCTCACCGATGTGGACCGCCGTGGGCTGGGTCTTGTGGACGGTCACGCTCCGCTGGCGGTAGACGAACCCCTGCCGCAGCCGGTACAGATGCGCCACCGAGATCGCGCTCAGGCGCGCGAACTCGCCCCGGCCGAACACGGCGTACTCCCGGCGGAGGATGGCCTGGGTGGCCGGTCCGGAGAGACGGTCGTGGGCGTTGTCCACCTCCGCCAGCAGTGCCTGATCTTCACGGGTGTACTTGGTGGGGAACCGGTGCCGTCGGTACTCAGGAAGCCTCACCCGGCCTGTGCTCCGGTACTGGGCGATGAGGCGGCTGATCTGGGCCGGGGAGTAGCCCGTCATCTTCCCCACGTACCGTCGTAGGACACCCTTCTCCGCCCGCGGCCGTGTACTGTACTTGTACTGTCAGAGCGTCTTCTCCACCCAGGCGTAGGTCTCCCGCCGCGTCTCTCCCCGGAAGCTCAACGTCCCGCTGGACTCGAGAACCGCCGCCATCTCCTCGATCGTCATCGCCCGCGAGTCGCTCACCATGACGGTCATCGCCTCCCAGACTGCGACTCACGCGCATCTCGGCCCCACGCCGGTGCTCACCTCGCGTGAGAACCTCGGACACCCTTCATGCCCATCTTGTGTGAGACAACTCTCGCCTTTGACCCAGAGAACATTGATCACCGGGCATGGCTGGCAAAGTTGGCCTTAGGGCGGGTAACCAAACTCTCTGAGGTGGCCAAAACAGTGGCCTTTCTCGCTTCCCCAGCCGCTTCCGGGATCACCGGGGCAATCATCCCCGTAGACGCCGGCTTCCTCTGCCGGTACGGAGGAGAACTTGATTGAGCTTGCGTACTGCGGGCTTTATTGTGGGCTGGTGTCCAGGGGGTCGTGTGGTGGGAGCAGATCTTTACTTTTGATCCTCCGCCTCGGTGGCACGTTTCGCAATGACACTGATGGTGGAGAAGTGCAATCCCAAAAGTTTCCCCACTTCTCTCAACCCGCGCTCGATCTGGGCCGAACTGCGACAGAATCCAATTGACCGTAACTCGGGCACGTCGCTCTGGCCGGACGTCGCCCTGAAACTCGTCCAGGGGCAACCCTGAACAGTTCGGACTAGCTTCGCCCGAACAGGATTCAGCACAACGTACCGGGCCAACTCCAAAAGATGGCTCCCCTTCTCCACAAGGATCGCCTTGAACCGCCCTTGAACCAGATGCCCAACCCGGTTGTGCCGACGGTTGAACCACTGCGTGTAGGCCCCGTTGAGGAGTTGCATCCCCCGGGACAGGTTGGCTTCCGGCGTTTTGATGGGGAGGTGGTAGTGAGAATCTCAAGGAACCGTATACGGTCCCCCTCATCGAGGAACATGTCCTGGTGCGCGTTTCCCCGACTAGTAACGTGATAGACAGCACCTTCATATTCCATCCGCAGAGGCCTTGCCATAACCGTGCTGATGCAGCACAAATGGCGTCAGAAGTGAAGGTCTGCCCCCTTGACCTAAACCCTGCTAAGAGAGGGAGGGGCAGATGCCCCTCCCCGATCCGCGGTACTTGCCAATTTGGCCCTCTAAGACCTTACGGCGTTTTCGAAAGGGGGGTGAGCTCCCCCACCTCCTTCACCTCTTCCACCACCTCCTTGTGCTCCCCAGCCTCAATAGGCTTGGTCACAAGCTGCTCGTCCCCCACGGGCTTGGCCTCCATCAGCATCCTATCCAGGTAAAAGCCGGCCTCCACGAGGTAATTGGCGGTGCCGAGGAGCCCGTGTTCGTCCCATACGGTGAGGATCACCCAGTACAACCCAGGCTGGGTGAATTCCCGCACCACCACTGGGCCTTCCTGGACCATCTCGTCCTCCCACGTCCACACGTAGCGCACGAGTGCGTACCCTTGGGGACTTACTGAACGCGTAGCCGACGCCTGCACGCGTACCGGCCCGGTCCCATTGTCGGCGGTGTAACCACTGTAGGCGTCGTTGGACGGCCTACTAGAATCCTGCGGGCGTTGCTCCTTACTAGTATCTATGTCCACGATGTCCACGACTTGCGGCTTGTTAGGATCTATCTCCTCCCCCGAGCTGGCGTAGACGATCGTCATTGGAGTGAGGTCCTCGAACCGCGCCCTGGCCACCGGACTCACCACGTCGATCTCCTCCACCACCGCCCCCGCGACTCGCCACTGAGCGCTGCGGACGATCGACTCAGCTGCCCAACTGAGGAGACAGATCGCGTTAGGGCCGATGGGCCCACGGACCATCAGGGCCTCGCCCTCGATCTCCACGGTGAGAGCGCCCCCGCCAACCGCCAGGGCTTGGGCCTCCCTCGCCGGCGCTGACAACACCATGTAGAGCTCGTCAACGTCTCCGCCGGTACGGTTTAAGAAAACGGCAACCGACCACGGCTCACCGTTCCAGAACGGCTCAAACGATCGGGAATAAGGGGAACCCCAGGCCATCAACCCCATCGCCGCCAGACCCAACCCGAGAACCAACCACACCCCAACCCTACGCATCCCAATCACCTCCAACTACAAAGTGATTGATCGTATTATACCCGGCTGGCCATGCCCGGTCATTCAGCCGAGCCCCCAGGAGCCGGTCCGATGGGAGGAGTTCCGCCTCCAGGGGAGCGATCCGCTCGCCGTGCGGGCGGGGAAGAGGCTGCGGAACCAAGAGTTCCTCGTGACGAGCTTGGGCGGAACGCTGCTGCGGCTGGAGCTCGACCGGGTGCCGTTGTGGCGCGGAGACCACGTGGAAGTGCGCCAGCTCGGGGACGACTTCGCGCGGTACGTGTACCTGCCACGCCTGAAGAGCCCGGCCGTGCTCGCCGCGGCGGTGAGCGATGGCGTTGGACAGCTCACATGGCAGAAGGACGGGTTCGCCTACGCGGAAGACTACGACGTGGCCACCGGGCGCTACCGCGGGTTGAGGGCAGGGGCCCAGGTGCGGGTGACGGAGGACGACCCAGGCCTCGTGGTGAAACCCGACGTGGCGCAGCGCCAGCTCGCGGCGGAGGTGCCGCCCGCCCCGCCGGCGCGCGCTGCGGACGGGAAGGTGCAGACCGGGGCGGGGGAGCCGCCCGAGAAGGAGAAAAAGCCCCGCCGGCCGAAGCGATTCCATGGGACCGTGGTGCTCGACTCCACCCGCGCGGGGCGGGACGCGAGCCGGGTGGCCGAAGAGGTCATGGCGCACCTCGCGGGGCTGCCGGGAGCAGAGGTGACCGTGACCCTCGAGATCGAGGCCCTGATCCCCGACGGGGCGCCGGAGAACGTGGTGCGGACCGTGCCGAGAACGCAGCGGCGCTCAAGTTCGCGTCCCACGGGTTCGAGGAGGAGTAGCGTCCGAAGGGCACAGCCTCGTCCCCTCGTCGGGGCGTCCGCAACCGGGTATCGTTCGGGCGATGAAGGCGTGCATCCTGACCTGGGGCTGCCAACAGAACGAGCACCATAGCGAGGAGATCGCGGGCGTGCTCCGGGAGGCAGGCTACACCCTCGTGGACGCGCCGGAGGATGCGGACGTGGTCCTCCTCAATACGTGCATGGTCCGCGGGCGGGCGGAGGAGAAGGTGATCGGGCGCGTCGGGGAGCTCCAACGCCTGCGCCGGACGCGCCCCCGCCTGATCGGGGTCGGAGGATGCATGGCCCAGGGCCGGGGGGAGGGGATCCTCGACCTCCTCCCCGGGGCGGACTTCGCGTTCGGGACGAGCGGGGTCGCCGAGTTGCCGGCCCTCATCTCCCGCGCCCAGGCCGGGGAACGGTTCGCTTTCCTCCCGAGCCCGAACGGGCTCGACCGCCTGCCCATCGCGCGACGGAGCCCATTCCAGGCCTATGTGACGATCGCCGAGGGCTGCTCGCATGGCTGCGCCTACTGCGTCGTCCCCCGGGTGCGGGGCCCGCTCCGCTCCCGGCCGATGGGGGAGGTCCTCGCCGAGCTCGCGGGCCTCGCTCGCGCCGGGTACCAGGAGGCGACGCTCCTCGGGCAGAACGTGGATGCCTACGGCCGCGACCTCGGCGACGGACCAGACTTCGCCGCGCTCCTCCGCGCGGCAACCCAGATCCCCATCCCCCGCATCCGCTTCACGTCCTCTCACCCCGCGTACATGTCCGACGACGTCATCTCCGCCCTCGCCAACGGCGGGAACCTCTGTCCCCACGTCCACCTCGCCGTCCAATCGGGGAGCGACCGCGTGCTTCAGGCGATGGGGCGCGGCTACACCCGGGCAAGGTTCCTCGCCCTCGTCCACCGCCTGCGGGAGGCGATCTCGGAGGTGAACGTGACCACGGACGTGATCGTCGGGTTCCCCGGCGAGACGGAGGAGGACTTCGCCCTCACCCTGTCGCTCATCGCGGAGGCGCGGTTCGGCACGGTGTACGTGGCAGCGTACTCCCCCCGGCCAGGGACGCGGGCGGCGCGGCTTCCCGACTCCGTCCCGGCGCGGGTGAAGGCCGAACGCCTGGCCAGGGCCCTCGACGCGTCCCGCCAGGTGGCCCTCTCCCTCCACCGGGCGCGGGTCGGGACGACGGTCGAGGTCCTGGTGGAGGCGTTCCTCCCCGCGAAGGGGCGCCTCGTCGGCAAGACCCCGGACTTCCGGACCGTGCTCTTCCCCGGGGATCGGGCTATGATCGGGGGGCTCGCGATGGTGACGATCGAGGGGGCCACAGCCGGGGCGCTTCACGGGCGGGTGGAGGGGGAATGATCCTCACCGTCACCCTCAACCCGACCCTCGACAAGTTCTACTGGGTGGATAAGCTCCCCCTTTCCCTCGACCAGCCGGAGGAAGCGATCCTCATCCGGTCAGAGAAATCGCACATGTTCGCTGGGGGGAAGGGGATCAACGTGTCCACGTTCCTCGCCGGTGAAGGGGTAGAGACGGTGGCGCTGGGGTTCCTCGCCGGCCACACGGGGCAGATCATCCTCCAGGATCTCCTCTCCCGCGGGGTGACGGTGAACTTCGTGTGGATGCCCGGCGAGAGCCGGACCAACGTCACGGTGATCGCCAAGGGTCAGGAGTACCACCCCCTCCTCATCCACGAGGAGGGCCCGCCCGTGCCGGAGGAGGCGATGAGGATCTTCCTCCGCAAGTACGAGCGGATGGTGCGCCGGGCGGAGTACGTTGTCCTCGGGGGAGCCCTTCCCCCCGGCTGCCCCCCCGACTGCTACCGCACGCTCGTCCAGCTCGCGCACCGCGCGGGGGCGCGCGTGGTCGTCCACGCCGGCGGCGAGGCGTTGCAGCGGACGATCGCGGAGGGCCCATTCCTCGTGAAGCCCGATGTCCGCACGGAACTCGAACTGCAGGGGATGCCGGTGCGCTCGGCCGAGGAGATCATCCACGCCGGGAAGAAGGTCATCGAGCAGGGGGTCGAGGCGTGCCTCATCTCCCACCGCATCACGGGCGATATCCTCGTCACCCGGGACGGGGTGTGGGAGTTCGAGGCCCGGGTCCCGCTTACCACGTTCAAAAACCTCGTCGGCGCCGATGACGCCCTCGTGGGAGGGCTCCTCGCGGCGCTCCTCCGCGGCGAGCCGTTGGTGGAGGCGGCCCGGTACGGGATGGCAGCAGCCGTGGCCTCAGCGGGGGTCGAGGAGAAGCTGTGCCTGGACCCGGGTGCGATCCGCCGCGAGCTCGATCACGTGGGGGTCCGCCGAAGGGGGGAGGGATGAAGGCCCACGAGGTCATGCGCCGCGACCTGACATCGGTGGACCTCGACACCACGGTATCCCACGTCATGTACCTCCTCTACCAGTCCGGCCTGTCGTCGCTCCCGGTCGTGGACGAGGACGGCCGCGTGGTGGGCGTGATCTCTGAGCGAGACCTGATCCGGGCTGTCCTCCCGGGGTACGTGGACATGCTCCAATCGACGGCGTTCCTGCCGAGCCTCGATCAGCTGAGCCGCCGGCTGCGCGAGATCGGGGGGGAGCCGGTGGCAGAGTTCATGGTGCGCGACGTCATCGCCGCGCGGCCCGACGACACCGACCTCCACCTCGCCGACCTCATGATCCGCAAGGGATTGAAGCAGATCCCGGTGCTGGATAAGGAGAGGCGGCTGGTGGGGGTGGTGCGGAGGATCGACCTCCTCCACCACCTCCAACGGTGAGCGTCGAGTTCGTCGCCCTCGCCGTGGCGGGGGATAGCGTCGGGGCGGTTCAGTTCCAGAACGGTAAGCCGATCGCGCGGGCCTCGTTTCCCTTGACGAGCGACGGCCTCCCCAAGGGGGCACTCGCCCGGTTCGCGAGGCTCCCCCTCGTGGGCCACGACCTGGCCCCCCTGCGGGCGCGGCTCGGTGGGGCGGACACGGTCGGGGCACCCTGGGTGGACACGCGGGCCCTGGCGTGGGCGGTGTGGTCGGAGGACCCGGATCCCTCCCTCCCTGGCCTCGCCCGGCGCCTTGGCCTCCCGGTCCCAGACAATGCCGTAGGCTGGGCGGAGGTCACCGGCGCCCTCCTCCTCTCCCTCCTCGTGGCCGCAGGGGCGTTCCCCCCCTACGCCCGCTCCCTCGTCGCCGATCTCCTCCCGGACCCCAACTGGATCGGCCCTCCCCCCGCTCCCCCCGCACGGGGGAGGACCCCTGCGCCGCCGCGGACGGTGGAGGAGGCGTTCGCGGGCCTCACCTCAGCCGGCCTCCTCGCCCGGCGAGAGGGGCAGCTCGCCTACGCCCAGGCCGCAGGGGAGGCCTTCATGGGGGGAGGGATCCAACTCCTTGAGGCCGGCCCGGGGACGGGGAAGACGATCGGGTACCTCGTCCCGCTCCTCCTCTCCCTCGCCGACGGGACGGGGCGGGCGGTGGTGGCAACCCGCACCCGCGCCCTCCAGGAACAGCTTTGGCGCCGCGACCTTCCCTTCCTCCTCGAAACGCTCGCCCTCGACCCCACGTGCGCGCTCCTCAAGGGGCGCGAGAACTACCTCTGCCTGCGGCGGCTCGAGGAAGTCCGGCACCAGCTCGTCGCCCGGGAGGTGCTCGTGCCGCTCCTTTCCTGGGCAGCGCGGACGGAGACGGGCGACCTCGACGAGGTGGCAGGGTTGCGGACGGATCCGGTCGGGCGCGAAGTCCTCCGCCAGCTACCGGACCTCCCCTTCCGGTGCGGGGGGCGGTTGTGCCCGTTCTGGGAACGGTGCCCATCGCGCCGGGCCCGGGACCGAGCTCGTGCCGCCCGCCTCGTGGTCGTCAACCACGCCCTCCTCGGCGCGGACCTCGCGAGCGGGGGGGCGATCCTCGGCCCGTACGATCTCCTCGTCGTGGACGAGGCCCACGCCCTGCCGCAGGCGATGCGCGATGCGCTGAGCGCCGCCCTCTCCCCGCCGGTCATCCCGCGCCTCCTGGGGGAGCTGCGGCGGGGCACGGGGGGGTTGCTTGCGGCGTGGGGGACGGACGAGGCGGTCGCGGCCTGGGAGAAGGCGGCGGCGGCCCATCGCCAGTTCTGGGCCACGGCCGGGGCCGTCCTCCCCCGGGAGATCGGGCGCTACGGGGCACCCGACGTCGCCCCCCTCCTCCCCGCCGGTGCGCTCCTTACAGAGGCGCTCGACGACCTCGCCGCCGCGATCGGGGAGGTGGCGCGGGACCTCGCCGAGGAGGATGGGGCACAGGCCCGTGGCCTGGCAGGCGAGATCCGCCGCGCGGCGGGGCTGGTGGGGCACCTCCTCCGCCCCGACCGCGACGATGCCGTGTTCTGGTACGCCCGGGGGGCTCACGGGCTCACCCTCACCGCATCGCCGGTGGATATCGGGGATCACCTCGGCGCGGCCCTGTGGCCGAACCTGAGAGGCGGGATCCTCACCTCCGCCACCCTGTCCGTGGGGGACGACGGGAGGACGCTCGCCCGCGAGCTCGGGCTCGACCCGCCGCCCCCGTTTCGGGCGTGGCCCTCCCCGTTCCCCTACGACCGGGTGGGGGCGTTCGTCCTCCGCTACCTCCCTCACCCCGACGATCCCGGCTTCCCGGAGGCCCTCGCTGCTACCCTGCGCCAGGTCATGACCGCGGTGCCGCGGCGGGCGCTCGCCCTGTTCACCTCCCGCCGCCTCCTCGACGCCACTGCCGCCCACCTCGCGGGAACGCCCCACCTCGTCCAGCGCCGGGACGGGGAACGGGAGCAGCTCCTCACCCGGTTCCGCCACCACCCCCCACCGGTGCTCCTCCTCGGGCTGGACACGCTGTGGGAGGGGATCGACCTCCCGGGGGAGGAGCTCGAGATCCTCCTCGTGGTGCGCCTGCCGTTTCCCGTCCCGACGGACCCGTTGATCGAGGCCCAGTCAGAACGGATCCTCGCCCGAGGGGGAAGCCCGTTTCAGGAGCTGTTCCTTCCCCGAGCGGTGCTCCGCCTGCGCCAAGGGGTAGGGCGGCTCGTGCGCACCCCGGCCGACCGCGGGGCCCTCCTCCTCGCCGACCCCCGCCTCGCCACCCAGCGGTATGGAGACGCGTTTCTCCGTGCCCTCCCCGTCCCGGGGCGCTGGATGGACGATCCAGACCAGGTGGCCGTTGCCCTGGCCGACCTTTTCCGCTAACCTCAGGCCCATCATGGCGTACGTCCGTTGGAGCCACTATTTCCTCCCCACGTGGAAGGAGAAGCCCGCTGAGGCCGACCTCGCCAGCCACAGGTTGATGCTCCGCGCTGGCTTGATCCGCCCCCTGGCGACGGGGATCTACACCTACCTCCCCTTCGGGTGGCGCGCCCTGCGCAGGGTGGAGGCGATCGTGCGCGAGGAGATGGACGCGATCGGGGGCGCGGAGCTCCACATGCCGGTCGTTCACCCCGCTGAGCTGTGGGCGAGGACGGGGCGGCTGAGCGACTTCGGCCCGAGCCTCGTCCGGTTCCAGGACCGGGCGGGGCGGGAGATGGTCCTCGGGCCAACCCATGAAGAGGTCGTGACCGACCTCGCCCGGCGGGAGATCCAATCCTGGCGCCAGCTCCCCCTCATGCTGTACCAGATCCAGACCAAGTTCCGCGACGAGCCGCGCTCGCGGGGCGGGCTCATCCGGGCTCGGGAATTCACGATGAAGGACGGGTACAGCTTCCACGAGGACGCCCCCGACCTCGATCGGTACTACCCTGAGGTGTACCGCGCCTACGAGAGGATCTTCCGCCGCTGCGGGCTCTCCCCGGTGCCGGTGGAGGCCGATCCGGGGCTGATGGGCGGATCGGGCTCGCACGAGTTCATGCTCGCCCATGACCAGGGCGAGGACACGTTCGTCCGCTGCGCGGGGTGCGGATACGCCGCCAATCGCGAAGGGGCAGTGGCGGTGAAGGGACCGGACCCCGACGAGGCATTGCTCCCCCGGGAGGAGGTGGCCACCCCCAGCTGCACCACGATCGAGGCGGTGGCGGCCTTCCTCGGCATCCCCACCCGCAAGACGGCGAAGGCCGTGTTCTACCGGGCGGGAAAGGCGCTCGTGTTCGTCGTGATCCGCGGCGACCTCGAGGTGAACGAGGCAAAGCTCGCCCGCGTCCTCGGGACGGCAGAGCTCTCCCCGGCTACGGAGGAGGACATCGTGGCCGCAGGGGCTGTGCCGGGATACGCATCCCCGATCGGCATCTCCGGCGACGAGGTCGTAGTAGTGGTGGATGACTCGATCCCCCCGGCGCGGAACCTCGTGGCGGGGGCGAACAAGGAAGGGTTCCACCTCCGCAATGTGAACTTCCCGCGCGACTTCCAGGCGCAGCTCGTCGCTGATGTCGCCCTTGCCCGCGACGGGGATCCCTGCCCGCGCTGCGGGGGGACGCTCCACATCCAGCATGGGATCGAGCTCGGGCACATCTTCAAGCTGGGAACAAAGTACTCCCAGTCCCTGGGGGCGACGTTCCTCGACCGAGACGGCCAGGCGCGGCCCCTCGTCATGGGCTGCTACGGGATCGGGATCGGCCGCCTGTTGGCGGCGGTGATCGAATCCCATCACGATGAGGAGGGGATCGTGTGGCCGACGGCGGTGGCCCCGTTCCACGTCCTGGTGGCGGTCCTCAACCCCAAAGATGGGAACCAGGTCGCGCTCGCGACCTCGGTCGCCGCACACCTTGCCGAGGCGGGTTGGGACGTCCTCCTCGACGACCGGGAACGGAGCCCCGGGGAGAAGTTCCACGACGCGAAGCTCGTCGGGATCCCGGTCCTCGCCGTGATCGGCCCCCGCAGCCTGCGCACGGGGGAGGTGGACCTCGAACGCCGCCACAACGGGGTGCGGAGCCCGGCCCCTGCGTCGCCGGATTCGATCCAGCGCGCGGTGCAGGACCTCCTCCGCACCGAGTAGCCTCCGGCGGGCCTAGCGCGGGCGGGACCTCCGGGCGTTCCGGCTCACAGTTCGATGCCCACCGGCTTGACCTCGTCGCCGACGAACGTCCCCTCCCCGAGCGCGGCGTACTCCTCCGCCGTGTAGCCGAGGGCCTGAACGGGCTCCCTGATCCGGGCGGCGGCCATCCCCAAGAGCTCCAGCCGCTCCCGCAGGTTCAGACGGGAAAAACCCGACGCGATGACCACCAGATCAATGTCCTTATCCTCCGCGACGATCCCCTTGGCGCGGGACCCGTAGAGGATGACCCGCTCCGGCTCGATCCCAAGCCGGCGCAGTTCGTCCTTGTACTGCCTCACGGCTTCAACTGTCCCGCGATCCAACCCACCGCCTCCTCCGCCCACCGCAGGTGCTCCTCGGCCACCTCGCGCGGGTAGCTGCGCACCACTTCCGCCAGGTCCGCCGGGTAGCGGGTGGCCGTGCTGGTCCCCGCCATCTTGCCGAGGGAGTCCCGCAGATCCGGAGGGGGATCGAGCTTCGCCCGCTTCAGGAGGACGATGAGGTCGTGGACCCGCGGCGGGGTCTTCCCCGTCTCCTCCTGGACCTTGGCCTTGAGCGCCTTCTCCACCGCGAGGTGAGAGAAGAAGATCGTGTACACGAACCGGCCTGCGGCCAGCATGTCCCGCGCTGCAGCGAGGTCGTAGCGCGCCGAGTTCAGCCAGTTCTCAACCCTGGGGTCCATCTTCCTCCCCACCATCCCCTGATCAGGCCCGTCGGGGCCCCATCGCCCCTCGGGTGTCCCCTCCCGGGTTAGGATATACTGCCGCCGCGTCGCCAAGCAACTTCTGAGGTGATCGGGATGAGACAAGCCCACAGCGTATGCTTCGTTGGCCACTCCGGATCGGGGAAGACCGCGCTCGCGGAGGCGATGCTCCGCACCGCGGGGACCACCGGAGAGGTCGCCCTCGACCGCACGCCGGAGGAAAAGAGCCGCAAGCAGTCCATTGACCTCTCCATCGGCTCCTGCACCTGGCACGGGAAGCGGATGGACCTCCTCGTGACCCCCGGCCTGGGGGAGTTCATCGAGGAGATCTACAAGGGCGTGGACGCGGCTGACATCGTCGTGCTCGTCGTGAACGCGGAGAAACCGGTGGAAGTGGTGACGGAGCAGGCGTGGGAGATCCGCCGCGCCGCCCGTCGCCCGGCGATCGTGTTCGTGAACATGCTCGACAAGCCCCTCGCCGATCCCGACGCCGCGCTCGCCGCCGTCCGCAGCTCCCTCGACGGGGCGTTCGTCCCCCTCGAGCTCGCGGTCCGAGAGGGCGACACGTTCGTGGGCGTGGTGGATGTCCTCACCGGCGCTCCCACCTCCGGCCAGTTCGCCGTCACGGCGGAGATCAAGGCCCGCGCCGAGGAACTGCGCGCCGAGCTCGTCGAGGAAGCAGCGACGTGCGACGACGCCCTGTTGGAGAAGGTGCTCGCCGACGAGACGCCATCGCGGGAGGAGATCCTGGCGGCGGTGCGGTCGGGGATGCTCTCCGGCCGCCTCGTCCCCGTGCTGTTCGGGTCAGTCCCGAGCGGGCACGGCGTGCCGGAGCTCCTCGATGCCCTCCATCTCCTGTCCCCCGACGGGGCGGAGGGCGCCGGGACGCGGCTCCGCGTGTTCTCCCTCTCCCTCGACCCTTACCTCGGCCGGCTCGCCTACGTGAAGGTGATGAGCGGCGAGGTCCGCGACGGGGACACGCTGTTCAACCTCGCGACGAAGGACAAGGTCCAAGTCCGCGACGTGTACGCCTTCAACGGGGCGAAGCTGGAGAAGGCTGGCCACGCGGTAGAGGGGAGCATCGCCGCCCTCGGGAAGCTAGAGGGCATCGAGCTTGGGGCCACCCTCGCCGCGGATGCAACCGCCGCTTCTGAACCCCCGATCCCGTTCCCGAAGCCGGTGTTCATCCGGGCGATCGCCGCCAAATCGCAGGCCGAGGAAGAAAAGGTGAGCTCAGCCCTCCGTGACCTCGTGACCACCAAGGCCACCCTCACCTTCCAGCGCGACCCGGTGACGAAGGAAGGGCTCGTCTCGGGGATGGGCGACGTCCAGCTCGATGTCCTGGCCGAGCGGCTGCGCAACAAGTATGGGGTGGAGGTCCACTACAAGGTCCCCAAGGTCCCGTACCGGGAGACGATCCGCAAGACGGCGAGCGCCATGTACCGCCACAAGAAGCAGACCGGGGGACACGGGCAGTTCGGGGAGGTCCACCTCCGCATCGAGCCCCTGCCGCGGGGGGCGGGATTCGAGTTCGTCGACGAGATCAAGGGTGGGGTGATCCCACAGCAGTTCATCCCGGGGGTGGAGAAGGGCGTGCGCGAGGCCCTCGAGGAGGGGGTCCTCGTCGGGTTCCCGGTGGTGGACGTGAGGGCCGCCGTCTACTACGGGACCTACCATGAGGTGGACTCCTCCGAGCTCTCGTTCAAGATCGCGGCGCGCACGGCGTTCAAGTTGGCGGCCGAGAACGCTGACCCAACGCTTCTCGAGCCGATCATGTCCCTCACCGTGACCGCCCCCGACACGTTCACCGGGGACATCATCTCCGACATCACGTCCCGCCGGGGGCGGATCCTTGGGATGGAGGCCGGGGGGGGGCGGACGACGATCCGGGTGGAGGTCCCGATGGCAGAAACGCTCTCCTATGCGCTCGACTTGAAGGCACTCACCCAGGGCCGGGCCACATTCCAAATGGCGTTCGCTCGCTACGATTTCGTGCCTGCACAACTCCAGGAGCGGCTGCTTGGGCAGCTGCGGGCGGCGGCCCATGAAGGTTAGCGATTTCATGATGCGCGACCCGCCCGTGGCCCGGGCGGACGCCCCGGTCGCCCAGGCACAGAAGCTCGCCGCCGAGGTGGGGGTAGCGGTGTTGTTCGTCGTGGATGGTGAGGGGCACCTCGTTGGTTTCCTCACGCGCAAGGCGCTCTCCGCCGCCCCGGACCCAACCCTCCCCGCGGGGAAGCTCGCCTCGTCCCCCACGGTCACGATGAGCCCCGACGATCCCCTCGAGCGGGCGGTGGTCCTCCTCTCCGAGCGCTACCTCCTCCTCCCGGTGGTGGATGGGGAGAAGCGCCTCGTGGGGGTCCTCACGAGCGTGGGCCTCCTGCGGGGGCTCGCCCAGATGGCGGGGCTGGGGGAGGAAGGGACACGCATCCTGATCCAGCCTTCGTCCCCCGCGGATGCCTACCGGGCGCTGGGCGCCCTCGGGGCACGGGGGTTGCCCCTCGTGGCCGTCCTCCGCGGCCACGGCGGGGAGCTCATCATCCACGTCCAGGGGGTGCAGGACCCAGCGCAGCTCCTTGCTGAACTGGAGGGGACCCTGCGGTGACGTACGCGAGGATTCCCGTCCGCACCCGGGCCCGCGAAGAGGTCCTCGACATCACGGGACCCGTCGCCGACGCGCTCCCGGCGCTCGGCGTGACCGAGGGCGCGGTCCTCCTCTTCTGCCCCCACACCACGGCCGCCCTCACCGTGAACGAGGCCGCCGACCCCGACGTGCGGACCGACGTGGGGGCCGCGCTGTCGGCCCTCGTGCCGCGCCTCCCGTTTCGCCATCCGGAGGGCAACTCCCCCGCCCACGTTCGCTCCGCCCTCCTCGGGCCGTCGCTCGTCCTCCCCGTCGTCGCGGGCAAGCTTGAGCTTGGGACCTGGCAAGGGGTCTACTTCTGTGAGTTCGACGGCCCGCGCGAGCGCGAGGTGTGGGCGTTCCCCTTGCGCTGAACCGTGGGGCCTTGCCCCGTTCCACGCCTCCCGGTATATTCGTGCTCGGTTCCCCCGGGAGTACGGTTCCTTCGGCGGCGCAGCCAGTGTAGCTCAATTGGCAGAGCATCCGCCTTGTAAGCGGAAGGTTGCCCGTTCGATTCGGGCCACTGGCTCAAATCGGTGCCTCAGCTACCGGCCCGCGGAGGCGGCACCGACACCCGGAGAACCGGTTGCCCGGAGGGGTAGCAAAGTGGTCAAACGCACCGGGCTGTAAACCCGGCGGCCTGAGGCCTTCGGGGGTTCGAATCCCTCCCCCTCCACCATGACTTGCGCGCCATGGGCGCGGTAGGGTAGACTGTGCCTCCTCGCCCGTGTAGCTCAGTCGGCAGAGCACTTCCTTGGTAAGGAAGAGGCCGTCGGTTCGATTCCGACCGCGGGCTCTTGGATAGGAGCGGGCAGCGAGCGGCCCGGCGATCCGGATCCGAGCTGGGGAGGAAAACGAGGAGGATGGAGGATGGCAAAGGAACAATTCGTACGAACGAAGCCGCACGTCAACATCGGCACGATCGGGCACATCGACCACGGTAAGACGACCCTGACCGCGGCGATCACGAAGGTGCTCGGGCTCAAGGGGCTGGCCAAGCAGCGGTCCTACGACGAAGTCGCGAAGGCCGATGCGAAGCTATTCCGCCGTGATGCGACGAAGATCCTCACCGTGAACGTGGCCCACGTTGAGTACGAAACGGATACCCGCCACTACGCGCACATCGACTGCCCGGGACACCAAGACTACATCAAGAACATGATCACCGGCGCCGCGCAGATGGACGGGGCGATCCTCGTCGTATCGGCGGCCGATGGGCCGATGCCGCAGACCCGCGAGCACGTGGTGCTCGCCCGCCAAGTGAACGTCCCGGCGATCGTCGTCTTCCTGAACAAGGTGGACCTCGTCGATGACCCTGACCTGGTGGACCTCGTCGAGATCGAGATCCGCGATCTCCTCTCCAAGTACGAGTTCCCCGGCGACAAAACGCCCATCATCCGCGGGTCGGCATCGAAGGCGCTCACGGTGGAGTCGCCGGATGACCCGGCCGCCAAGCCGATCCTCGACCTGATGGATGCCGTGGACAGCTCCATCCCGCTCCCGAAGCGCGAGGAGGACAAGCCTTTCCTGATGCCGATCGAGGACATCTTCTCCATCAAGGGCCGCGGCACGGTCGTCACCGGCCGCGTGGAGCGGGGCC
>Ga0209201_1002324_pt1 | contig 19003 bp, 10 predicted proteins | sample AD_UKC055_MetaG_FD_184411 | JGI IMG/M metagenome (GOLD analysis project Ga0209201, IMG submission 184411) | Active sludge microbial communities of municipal wastewater-treating anaerobic digesters from USA - AD_UKC055_MetaG (SPAdes) (version 2) | ecosystem: Engineered > Bioreactor > Anaerobic >...
GCCATTGTCCACGGGATCCACCTTGGACGCCGAACACGAAGTCACAAGCAGCGACACCAATATGCCCAGCCCATACAGACAACCAGTTTTTAGATTCATCATTTTTGATACCTCCAAATGAGATTTTCGCCCCGACTCCGATTCAATCTGCCCGGGACATCGCGCGGGTCTTCATGTCGGGCGGCATCTTTTCTATCGCGTATCGCAGCGATGTGCGTGGCATGCGAGCCCTGCGGTCCATCAGCCATGCAAACACTTCGTCCAGGTGGGGACCGGCGGCTGCCTTCAGCATCCAGCCGTAACCCTTGAGGACCATGTCGTCAGGGTCGACGAGCAGGATGTCCGCAATCTGGAACACCTCTTCCAGGTACCTGCCTTCCCGGGCAGGCACGATCAGGGAAACAGCGGCTGCGCGGCGCATCCAGCGGTTCGGGGATACCGCCCAGCGTGAAAGTTCCTGCAGGTATTGTGGAAACGCGTCCAGGAAGGCGCCGACGGTGTGGTTGCACAAGGTATCGCACGACGCCCAGTTGTTCACATAACGGCTTACCCAGCGTTCAAACGTCGCGAAATCGTCGGGGCTGAACCGGCCGCGGATGGCGAACGACCACTCGCACGCCAAGCCGGCTTCCTCAAGGTATCCCGATCGCCACAGTTCCTCGCACAGACCCAGGACGGTCGGTTCCGGCTGGCCCTTGATCTGTCTGAACGCTTCCCTGGCGATTCGTTTGACTTCCGGCGCCTTCAATCCATAAGTCAGTATGTCTTCCTTGAAAAATCGGCGCGTTGCCAAACGGACTTCCTCGGTTCCCAGTGCCTGAAGCCGGGTTCTTATGTCATCGATTATCGGATTCATGATCCCCCGCGAATTCAAGCGCGGCCGCCTTCTGGTTCGCGAAGGCCCAGTCGTAGCGACTCAGATCGGCATCCGTCAGATCGACCCAGGCCCACTCGCTGTTTTCGTTGTCCAGCACCACGTCGTGATCGCTGGTCTGGGCGAAAAACAGCAGGGACAGATATGGAACTCCGTTGACCCCGGCCTTGGCGAAGGACTTCATGTACCGAACGCGCACCGTCAAGCCGGTTTCCTCGCGGATCTCGCGTTCCATCCCTTCCTCGGCGTTCTCGCCCGGCTCGTAGTGGCCTGAAGGAAGGCTCCACAGCCCCAACCCGGGTTCGATCGACCGCTTCAGCAACAGAATCCTGTTTCCGTTCCTGACGATACACGCGCCGACTGGAATCGGGTTTACGAAATCATTCATCCACATACCTGTCGCAAACGGCAATACGCCGGTCGCTCGCCGGAACCTGGCCGAGAATAGCAGGACCTCGGATGGAATCAATGCGAGCGGGCCGGACAGATGAACAAATCAGTTCACATGGTCCACCAGTGGTCTCGACTGGACGACCCAGACCTCGCCCCGGAACAGGCACCATCTATATCGCATGGGCCTTCAGACAGCCTCTCGGCCCTGATCACGAGACTGGCGACCCGACCTGGGACGGTTGCGTCCAGTCCTTCCGGAATGCATGCACCGTTAAGCGGTGTCACCATGTTATCGACACGCCGAACCGCGAATGCGGCGGTATTCCCTGCCCCGTCGACCACCCCGCCGATCCCGGCCTGAACCTCGACCACGATGTCCCGCCCCGCATCGCGTCCGGAAGAGCCCAGCCATGACACGGCCACCCCCGAATACTCTGCCGGAACCAGCGGTTGCAGGATAACGGAAAACCGGCTGCGGTCCCGGATGCCGAACCGATCCATCAGAATCGACGCGGCTGGACTGTCGCGGCTTTCAAGGCACTGGCGCACGGCCATGGCCAGACTGTCGGAATCGGAGATTCCCGCGACCGACCTGAATACACCGGCGAAGCTGGATATCCTGCCATCCTCAATCTCGGCCGAAGACCTGGCGATAAACCCGCGGCCCATGTCAAGCGGCCTGATGCGCTCCCAGATTTCAGCGGCAGCATGCGGCGACATCGTCACGCCGCCCGGGCAGGCAAGCCGCAACCAACGGTCCGGAAGGATGAATCCCGGTGGAACACGAAGCCCCGCGGACATCATGGTGGCGAGCGATGCCGCCTTGTTGCCGCATTCGGCTCCCGCCGATGCCAGTTCGACCATTTCAACGCCGCCGGAAGCCTGAGCCTTGTCGAAAAAGACCGGTTCGTCTGCATGGATTGATAAATCGGTCCCGATGGTGATGACATCACCCTCGCGAAGGAACGACCGCGCGCCGGTGACGCCGGAAACAAGGGTCAAGCCGACCTCTCTGGCCAGCATGGCCGCGTGCGACAACCTTCCGCCAGACTCGGCAACGACGGCCGCGCAGTCAAGCAGTCCAACCAGAACCGACGAATCGGAAGCGCCGATGACGACAATGTCGTCTCGACCGAACGGACCGGATTCGACGCCGGCCCGCAACAACCTGACCCGTCCCGTCACCGGAAGCCTTCCGGATACCAGAACGCCATGCTGGATGGCTTGTGCGGCAACAACTGACGATTGATCGACAGCGAAGTCATCGAACGCTATTGACTCCAGGGCGCCAACGGTAACGACCATCGGCAGCTTGACGGCTCGGACACTGTCGAGACATGTTCGTCTGGACTGAAGCCTTGCGACAGGAAGACCGCGGAAACGGCCCCTGCGACAACGTAATTCGTCAATCCGCGAGAAGAAAACAAGATCGCCCAGGCCGTTGGCGGCGCCGGCTGACGCAAGCTCCCTGCCGATCACCCCGCACGCCCAGCCTGTGAGCCGGCGGAAGGCGCCCCGAAATTCCTCGACGCGCCTCCACAGAACGATATCCCTGTCACAACGAGAACCGGACAATTCCGGCACCGGTTCAAGGATCCTGAGAAAATCGGCGCCAAGCGGCGGAGGCATCGTCTGGTCAACCCCGGGCCGTGGCATCAACTCCCAGGAAGCCGAAACGGACAACGAAGCGGAACGCGGCACGGACCTCGCATCGCCGAATCGTCCCAGTGCCCCGTCGCCGCACGCACGCATGCATCTTTCCAGGATCAGCGCGTGAGCAACCGATGTCGCTTCCTGGAGAATCGCGACGCTGCCCAGCAACCGGCCGACAGCGGACCTTTCGCATCTGATCTTTCCATGACCGTGTGCCACGGTTTCCGCAATCACCATGGCCTCGGGCAGCACGAAGTCCGAAAACACGGCATCAAGCGCCTTCACATACTGCCTGGCAATCCATATCCGAAGCCCGGAGATGACATCTCGACTTCCAGATCGCCTCACGACCTCATATATCCCGGCTCCCAACCGGACAGTCCGGCTGTGATACCTGGAAAATCCGAACATCAGCCCTGTCATGTGGGCCGGGCCCCGACGCGTCGAACGGGCGGCCAGAACGGAAAAGGTCAACGGGGTGGGAGCCGGATCCTGTTCGGCATATCTCTCGGCGGATACAACTTCGGTCTGACTTTCCAGGGGCGCGTGCGCGAAGCCATCCACCAGGGGCGCGACGTCCATAACCTGCCGGTGCAACACGGCGTCCCTGATGTCGGCGGACATGTCCGGCCGGAAGGAATCGCCGAGATACGCCAGGGGAATCGTGACGCGCGGCGTGCGCGAAGCGGACGTCCAGGTGAACCTCAAGTCGATTCCCAGCCCCGACGCCAGGGCAACCGCAAGCCTTGCGCGAGCAACGACATGCTCATGAAACAAGGGGACACCCGGCGCGGACAGCGACAGCATGCCGACCGTGACGGAAGAAGCGTTGCCAACGCGGATGGAAAGCATTCCAGGCCTGCCAGGCACGCGTGTCACGATCTCAACCGCTTCACGGCAACGAATTGCACGCGACACCAGACCCGGAAAGGCCAGGGCGGCAAGGAAGCCTGCCAGAGGCACCCTGACATCGGTATCCGCCGACTGGCTGCTGGAATCGGATTGAGCACGGCGCAGGCACAGTCCGATGATCCGGGCAACCACAAGCAGCGCCGCGTCCCTGACGAATACGGCGCCGCAAAGCACTGTCAGGACCGCCACTGTCAGGACGGCCGCGGGCGGCGGGAGCAGGGCGACAGTCGTGGCAACCAGGATCGAAATCAGTACCCAGGGTAGACTGAAGGGACCTTCAACACCGGTGTCCCCGTCAACGGGCGATGATGCAAGTTCCAACCGCGGGAGGGAGCCCTGACGCCGCAACAGGCGTGTCAGGACGAGCAGGAATGTCACCAGAAACAACACTATCGGCGCAAAACCGTGATTGCCGAAAAAGAGACTGATGTGGGCGGCAGTGTGCGTGCCGTCGAACATGGCAATAGTGACGGATGCGCCGCCAAGCGCCACACCGAGGCCGACCCAGCGAAGAACGGCGCGTGGCGATTTCGGAAGTCCTGACGCGGTCAGGACGATAACGGCCGAACAGACAAGCAGCAACAGGAAGAACACCACGACGCCAGCGGCTTTCTCCACCGCGAACCCCAGGCGGGCCAGGGACATGCCCCTGGCACTGGCGGCAACACCCGACCAACCAGGCGAGTCGCTGCCGATCACGGACCATCCGACAACGGCGATCCCACGACTCTGCGCTATCGCGGCAACGATTGGCCTGAGCGCCCTTTCCTGCGGCGAATCGCCCCTGGTGACCACGACAATCGGCCCGTCCGGGAGACCTTTGCCCAGATCAGCCACGATGGTCTCGTCGGCATGAACCGATTTCACCACCCCTGCCTCTATCCAATCGGCAAGCTCGTCGGCCTGGATAAATCCGTCATCGCCCGCCACGGCCGGGGCCCTTGAAAATCTGCCGCCATGATCACGCAGCGCGGTGCATCCACCAATGACCATGACCGCGGGAACGCCCCTGCTGCGAAGCTCCATGACGGTTCTGTATGAAACCGACACCCCGAACGAACAGCATAGTGCCAGTTTGCGACCTTCAGCGGCCGCAGTCCTGGCGAGCGAGTCGAGATACAGGTCGGTGGCGGTCTGGGAGTAATACTCCTGAACCGCTCTTTCGACGTCGTAGCGCGGAAAACGCCAGGCGCCCTCGAGTCGTCCACGAGAAAACTCGTAGGAAGGCCTGACATCGACCACCATCATCCGCCCGGCAGCCGCCTCGCGAACAACCTCTTCAGGACCAATCGTCTGCGGCGTGCCGCGAATCTCCTCGGGCTCCTCAAGGAGACGCGTCCTGACCTGGTCAAGACCGGCGATCTCACGCCGCCTGGTTGCATTATCAGTAATAAAATCAATAAGCTTCGCTTCGGCGACCGGATCGATCAAACCACCGACCGACGAAGAGAGCTTCACGAAGAAAGTAAAAGCGATGATAGTCAGGAACACCAGGAACAGCGCACCGGGAATACGCGTCACCAATCCCTTCAGGCGCCGGTGGCGGGCGACCAGGGCATAAATCCAGACCAGCAACAGACAAGCTAACGGAATCACGGGAAGCATGAAGGATATTCCGGCAAGGACGACCTGCGCCGGAATCGCGACGGCATACGCGGGACAAAGGAAGGCCGCCAACGCCACCGGACCGAAGACAAGGATCCCCGGGATCCATGCCGGAAGGATCCCTGGAAGAATCCGGGGAATCAGGCTCGACGAACGATTCGAACGCCTCAATGACGGCCCCGATGCGGAAGCATACGCCAGCCCGGTACTGTCCTTAATCCCGCCTGGCTCACATGTGCATCCGCGCAATTTTCCGGGCATAAGCACGACAAGACCCGTGAGATCACGATTGAAGAGACTCTCGGACCTTGTGACGCAAACGGCTCGCCCGAAACTGAATCAATAAGCGGTGATCCGTCGGACACCGTTCCTGGAAACGTTTACATACGGCCATTCAACAAATGCCGGGCACAATGATTGCATGATTGAGATGCCAGATCAACGAATCACAGGACGAAAGCCATCACTGAAATCGGGTTAGCGACACTATGCATTCGTGGAACTTTCGCAAATGGCCCTCAGGGCCAGAATCACGGACGCGGGGTCTCGGGCCTGGTTCACGCACCGGACGGCGCAAATCATCCGGGCGCCCGCTCGCATGACCTGAGCCGCGTTGGACGTATCGATACTGCCCAGGCACACGCTGGGAACCGTGGCCGCCCTGACCATTTCCGCCATCTTTTCAAGACCAAGCGCCGGATCCGGATTCTTCTTGGTCGGAGTCGCCCACACCGGACCGATCCCGATGTAGTCCGGATGCAGCGCGCACGCCGCGGCAGTCTGCGCGGGGCTGTGGGTCGACAGGCCTATCACGGCGGACGGCCCCAGAATCGCGCGGGCCCGCTCGTATGGCATGTCATCCTGGCCCAGATGAACGCCGTCGGCGCCGACCTGAGCCGCGATGGACGGATCGTCGTTGATGATGAACAGCACCTCGGGCGGAATCACGGCCCGCAGCTTCAGCGCGGTGCCAATCACCTCGGCGCGCGGCCGATCCTTCATGCGGAGTTGAACCACCCGGACGCCGGACTCGACCATGATCGCCGCCAGCCGTTCGTAACCGACAAGCGGATCCGTCAGAATTCCGTATACACGCGAATCCGCCGGGAATCTGCCGCTCATTTCAGGTCCTCCAGAATCCGCGCCGCGACCTTCCGTCCGGACAGCAGCATGCCGCCGAAGATCGGTCCCATCCTGAACGCGCCGTGAACGCCGTTCGCGGCCATGCCGGATACGTACAGCCCAGGGAAGATGCGACCGGTGTTCTCGACCGTGGCACGCTCGCCTTCGACGGCCCACATCGGGCGTTCGCCCATGACCGAGCCCGTGAGCGTCTCAAGCCTGACTCCCGCCTTTCGCGCAATCCTTGCGGACAACTCGGCGTCGTGCCCGCCCGCGTCCAGAACAGCCCGCGCCGACATCATCAGCGGATCGACATGCCACTTGTGTTCCAGAACCGGAGCCCAGTTAACGACCACGCCCGCCACGCGATCATCCTTGAACATCACGTCCTCTACCATCACACCGTTGAAAACGCGGGCGCCAGCGTGAACCACCTGATAGATCAGGGCGGCCGCCACCTCGACGGAATCGGCGGTCACCAGCCCGTCCTTCAGGGTCGAATGACGAATCCCCGCCTCTTCCAGGATGTGAACGGCGTCTTCCTGAACGACGATCTCGTTGAAAAGCATCGCCCCGCCCCATATCCCGCCGCCCGGCTTCAACGTGCGCTCGAATATGGCGACCTTGCGACCCGCCCTGGCCAGGTCCCAGGCGGCAATCAAGCCTGAAGGACCGGCTCCGACGATCGCCGCGTCAAGTTCGAGGCTGTCCGTAAGTTTTTCGAAATAGCTGTTTATGATCCTGCCGGAAATCGTGGTTTCCATGAATTTCTCCATCAACTGGCCTGACGCTGTATGCCGCGGCTCTTTTAGCAGAAAAGCGGCCAGTATGCCACCCCCGGGCCGCGCAGACCGGTTTATTCGACTCTATGTATGAGAGGTGCGGTGTGCTAAGCTCTCGGATGTAAACAAACAGGAGACTGCTATGCCTTCCACTCAGGGGACTGTCAGATCCTTCCAAAGTTGGGCTTTGACCGCCGCGGTGATGTCGACCCTGCTGCTGGCTTCGGCCTGTGGCGACGACGACATCGATTCAACCGATATCGGCCAGGATGTTCAAGACTCTTTCGTCAGCGACGCGACGGACGACGTCAGCACTGATCTGAGCGAACCGAGGGACGGCGTGGGCGACTCCTCGGACGCGAACGGTCTGGATACAGGCGCCGACGCGATACAGGACACCGCTGATGCCGTTAACCCCGGGGACGCGGCAGATGCCACTGATACGATCGAAAACCAGATGGACATCCTTTTCCCGGGAATCCGTGAGGAATGCAGACCTGCCGACCTCGGATGCGCAACCGACGTAGAATGTGACACCGACGCCATCTGCATAGCTGGCGGTTGCCGCCCGGAGGTGTTGCCGGCCGAGTTCGACTTCGGAATCGTCAAAGTCGTGTCCGGAGTCCGGCTGCCGTTGCCTGACAGCGGAAGCGGATTCGACATGAACGGCGACGGAGAACCGGACAACGTCCTGGCTGACACCATCGGCCTGTACCCCGGCGGGATCGAACTGGTCAACGACACCATCAATCAGTACATGAACGCCGGTCTTTACACCTATCTGGCGTCCTTCCTGGAAGTGCCGTCCGACGGGTGCGGGCCGCTGCGAATCGCGGTGCTGCCCGCCACGGGAGACATCGACAGCAACGGATTGCCGGATGGATCGGGGCTTTATCAGGCATTACCGTCCGGCTTCCGGGATGATGGCCACGGTCCGCTGGCCCAGATAAACATCGCCGCCGTCGATGGCAGCCTGATCCTGACCGGACCGGGCGAGGCGCTCAATATGAAGTTGCCATTGCCCGACGGCACGATCCTGGACATCCCGGTCGAGGGAGTGCGCATTCAGGCCAACATCGACCTTACCGAAACCACCAGGCTGCGTTCGGAAACGTTCGAAGCCCAGCTTGGCGGCTATGTGCGCCTGGCCAGCGTGGTCGACGAGGTCAACCGGCAGGCACAGGGATGCGCGTGCGCGGGTGTCGTTGAAAACGTCCAGCCGGCCGAACTGGTGTTCGACGCCGGCGTCCTGACCGCGCGATGCGTTCAGTCCTATGACGACCAGGCGTGCACCGAGGCCACCGACGGCAAGGTCTGCAGCAATCTGACCTCAACCTGCGTCGCGCTGATGGTGATGAGCACGCTCGTGGACGTGACCTCGGGCAAGACGAAGAACCAGGACGGGCAGGCAGTCCCCGACGCGCTGTCCCTGTCGATATACGTTGACCTGGCGCCGGCGGAACTGGCGGTTCCGACGCTGGCTCCCGACTTCGGCGCCATACCCGACTCCTGGCGGAACATTCCCGAGGCTGACATCGCCCAGGATTACCTGCCTGTCAGACTGGGCGTCCTGATCAACGACTACTACGACCCGACAGTCGACCCGCTGATCACCGCGGTCACACAGGGCGACGCGGGTGGACAGGTCGCGGTCGGGGCGGACGGACGCCATCTCGTGTACACGCCTCAGTCCGGCTATTACGGTATCGATCACTTCTCATACACTATCGCCGACCCATCCTCGAACACTGCGACGGCCTCGGTCGAGGTCAGGATCTCCACGTTCGGGTCACTGACCTGCGACTCCGAGCCGCAGAACTACTGCGAACAGTTCTGCAGGCACGAATCGACATGCGATCCCGACAACTTCGGGCCACTGACGAATCTGGAAGACTGCATCAACAACTGCTACGAGAACGAAACCGCGGTGATGTACATTTCCAGCGATTGCGGGCGCGCGCACACATGCATGGAACACTGCCGCGTCAACCTCCCGTGCAACATGAGCGACGACTTCGACCAGGCGGTGAACACCCTGAAGCAGGGTGGCGAACTCACTGAGAAGATGCCTTGCGGTGGATGGATACAGGCGCACGTTCAGCAATGCGGGGAATGTGATCCCGGCACCTTCGGCGAATCGTGCGCGCCCTGCCCCTACGGAGCGGATCTGATCTGCAACGGAATCGCCGAGTGCGACGACGGCACCGGGGGCAGCGGCAAGTGCATCTGCGGAAACGGTCTTGAATACCTGTCCGGGGAATGTGTCGACATCGACGAGTGCGCCCTTGTGCCACCAGTGTGCGGATCTCTGGGGTACTGTTTTAATCGATTCACCACCTACTCCTGCTACTGCCCCGACGAGTACGTCTTCGACCCCGCCAGCGGAGACTGCGTCGAACGGATCACCCCCTGCGATCCGAATCCCTGCCTCCAGGACCTGAATACCGAAAGCACGGCATGTACTTTGAACCCTCTATTGGCCGTTGAATTCGAGTGTGACTGCCGGGAGATGTACGAGTGGGACGGCGAAGTCGGCGCCTGCAGAACCGCGGGCATGCCCTGTGGGCCCAACCTCTGCGAGAGGAATCCCCACTCGACCGGAGACTGCTTCCCAGGGGAGGGAATGAGCTTCTCCTGCGGTTGTCGAATCGAGGATGGATACTTCTGGAACTGGGAACTGAAGGCATGCGTGGATCCGTGCCAGACCATTGACTGCGCCGCCGACCCGAACAGCACCGGTGTCTGCACCGTGCCAAGCGTCATCGGGATGCCGGAGTGCATCTGCAATGACGGTTACTCCTTCAACTACACACTGATGCGATGCTGGGATCCGGAACTGCCATGCGGCATCTCGCCATGCTCGCTCATCGAACATGCGGTGGCGGACTCATGCACATCCTCAAGCTACGGCACCTTCGACTGCGACTGCCAGACCGGATGGAGATGGGAGGAAGTCTCCACGAGCTGCACCGATCAACCCGCGAAGTGATTCTCCTTCTCCGCGTCGCCTGCACGTTTGACGAAAAATCCGCTTGAAGTAGGATAGGGGCGGCATTTTCACGGAGCTGTCTTAAGATGCGCAAGTTCGAATCGGTCGGAATCGCGGTCCCGGACGTGCTGCTGCCCGCCGACGCCAATGCGGCCCAACGCTGGGCGGTGGTGGCGTGCGACCAGTACACGTCGCAGCCGGAGTACTGGGAACAGGTCAAAAAGACGGTCGGTAACGCCCCGTCCACACTCAACATCATCTATCCAGAGGTATTCCTTAACGAGCCCGAGGCCGACAAGGAAAACCGCATCGGGTCAATCCACCGATCGATGCGCGAATACCTGGACGGTGGTCTGTTTGAATCGCGCGAGGGGCTGATCTACGTCGAGCGCACCGTCGAGGGCCGCACGCGGCGCGGACTGATGGCTTGCATAGATCTTTCGGCGTACGACTACAACCGCGGTTCCACGACGCTGGTGCGCGCCACGGAAGGCACCATCCTGGAACGGATTCCGCCGCGGGTTCGCATCCGCAAGGGAGCTCCGCTCGAACTCCCGCATATCCTGATTCTGATCGACGACCCGGCCGATTCGATGATCGGTCCGCTTCAGGCGGCCAGGAACGGGATGAAGAAGCTGTACGATTTCGAGCTGATGCAGGGCGGCGGGCATCTGGCGGGATTCCTTGTCGACGACCCTGCCCTGGAAAACGGCGTGATCGACGCACTGAAAGCCCTCTCCGATCCGGCCGGATTCCAGGCTAGATACGATCTGCCCCAGAAAATGCCGGTTCTGCTTTTCGCGGTCGGCGACGGCAACCACTCACTGGCCACGGCCAAGGCAATCTGGGAAGAGGCAAAAGCCAACGGCGCCGGACCCGACAGTCCGTTGCGCTGGGCACTGGTCGAACTGGAAAACGTTCACGACAACGCACTGGTGTTTGAACCGATCCACCGCGTGCTGTTCGATGTGGACAGCCATCGCCACATACTGGACGAGTTCGACCGGTTCTACGCCAGCAAGGTCAAGCGTGTCCCGGTCGCCGATCTGGCCGCGATGAAGGCGCTTGTGGCGTCGTCAGACCGTCGGACGCACCGGATCGGCACGGTCTGTGAGAAGGGCTGCATGGTCCTGGAAGTCACGGACTCCGGGGCCGGACTGCCGGTCGGCACACTTCAGGCATTCCTGGATCCGTTCGTGAAGGGCGGCGGCGCCCGCGAGATCGACTATGTTCACGGCGCGGACGTGGTCGACAGCCTCGGACGCAAACCGGGCAACGTTGGATTCTTCCTGCCGGCCATGGACAAGAACGACCTGTTCCGCTCTGTCCTGCTGGACGGCGTGCTGCCACGCAAGACCTTCTCCATGGGCGAGGCCCACGAAAAGCGCTTCTACATGGAGTGCCGTCGAATCGGATAAACGTCCGTTCGAAAACGACCTTGCCCTCTACCCTCGCGAACCACATGTCGGAGCCTTGTCATTGTTTGACTCCAGAGGCTAAAATCCGTTCATTCAGTTCATCAGCGACAAAATGGTTTTCGCAAGTCTGTTGTTTCTCGCGATCTTCCTGCCGATCAACCTGATCGGATACTACCTGCTGCGAACCACCAGGTTGCGCAACGCGTGGCTGATCCTGTCGTCACTGGTCTTCTACGCCTGGGGCGAGCCAATCTGGATAACGCTCCTGATATTTTCCACGCTTATCGACTACATTCACGGGCTTCTGGTTCAACGTTTCAGGGGGCAGTTTCTCGCGAAGCTCTTTGTCGTCTCATGTCTCTTCATCAACCTCGGCCTGCTCGCAACATTCAAATATGGCGGATTCATCGTCGAAAACGTCAATTTTCTACTCGGCACGTCCTTCGGAGCGCCGTCATTTTCCCTGCCGATTGGCATCTCGTTCTACACATTCCAGTCAATCAGCTATGTGCTCGACGTTTACCGGGGCGATCACCCGGCCCAACGTTCGTATCCCAAGTTCCTGCTGTTTGTCAGCATGTACCACCAGCTTGTGGCGGGGCCTATCGTCCGCTATTCCCACATCGCCGCCGAGATCGATAACCGCTTGAACACCTTCAAGGATTTCTCGTCGGGCGTCTCCCGTTTCTGTCTGGGACTTTTCAAAAAAGTGGCAATCGCCAATGTCGCCGGGGAGCTGGCGCACAGATTTCTTGACGCGGACCTCACATCCCTCTCGACGGGCGAGGCGATGTTTGGACTTTTCGCGTTCAGCATCCAGATCTACTTCGATTTCTCGGGCTATTCGGACATGGCCATCGGTCTGGGTCGAATGTTCGGGTTTCACTATCACGAGAACTTCAACCACCCCTACATCGCGAAAAGCGCGACCGAATTCTGGCGACGATGGCACATCTCGCTCGGCACGTTCTTTCGAGACTACGTCTACATTCCCATGGGCGGACGAAAGCGCCGCATATACCTGAACCTGTTCGTAGTCTGGTTTCTGACCGGCCTCTGGCACGGCGCGAGCTGGAACTTTGTCCTGTGGGGCGTGTTCTACGGTCTTCTTATCTCAATCGAAAAGGCCTTCCTCGGAAAGCTCCTGGACAGGCTTCCCGGAATCGTCGGCCATCTCTACCTTTTGACGGCGGTTCTCTTCGGATGGGCCATCTTCTACTTCGTCGACATCGGCAGGCTGGGAGATTTCCTGGGAGCGATTGCGGGACAGAATCCCGGTCCCCTGATCGGCCGGGAGGTCATGGTGGTGATTTCTGACCACGCCATCTGGCTCGCACTAGCTATTGTCATGTGCACTCCATGGCCGGAAAGGGTGTTGCGCGGACTCGTCGGCCCCGAGGCCGGGGGACGGCTCGCCGGCATCGGCGATGGTCTGCGGATCGGATTCAACGCGCTGGTCCTGTTCATATGTGTCGCAATGCTGGTCGGCGGAACGTACAACCCGTTTTTGTACTTCAGATTTTAGATTGAAAGGACTCTGACATGAGTGAGAAACACCTCCTGTCGCACCGTTTAAATTCGCTGCTTTTCGTCGCGATTCTGGTCGTTATGTGCGTGTCGTTTCTTGCAATGGGCGGCTCGGAGCGGGTGGACATGAACGAAAACCGCAAGCTCGCGGACATGCCGACCCTTTCGAGCGACACGTTATTCAACGGTGTCTTCGCCGACGGGGTCGAGGCGTATGTGGCCGATTATTTTCCGCTCAGGCAGACCTTCCTCGGGGTAAATTTCGCCCTTCGCGAAAATTTTGGATTCAACCTGGGTGACGTGAAGGTTTACAACGACGAGGAAACGACCGCCGAGGCACTGGCCTCCGAAGAGGGTATGGACGAAGCCGTGAACGCCGCGATCACACCTGAAGCGAAAACAGACTCTGGCGAAAAGCCGGAGCCGGTGTTGCTGGCATCGAATCAGAAAGCCGGGGTCGTGGCACCGCCTGCTGCCGGGGATGAACGCGGACAAGGCAGAGTCACCGTCAGCAAAAGAGTGGTCATACATAAGGGACGCGCCATGCGTGCCTTCACGGGAAAGCCGGAAAACTCGGCCGGGTGGGCCAACGTGCTGAACACCTACCGCCGCGATCTGCCCGCAGGGGTTCAACTGTACGCGATGATGATTCCCACGGCATCCGAATTCTACTGGCCAGAGGACGCACCCGTGGCGACCATGTCGGAGAAGGCATTCATCGATGCGGCATATTCACGGCTCGACCGTGGGATCATCAAGGTGGACTCGTACTCCGAGCTCAAATCCCACACCGCCGACCCGATCTATTTCAGAACGGACCATCACTGGACGGGACTGGGCGCCTACCACGCGTACACTGCGCTTTGCCGCTCGGCAGGTCTGAAGCCGATGTCACTCGATTCGATGCAGAAGAAGTCCCTTCCAAAGGGGTGGCTGGGCTCGCATCACACAGTCACCCGGGATGCTTCTCTGCGAAAGAATCCCGACAAGGTGGAGTACTGGATTCCTCCGGTCGAAACCCAGGTGTTCAAGTCATTCCACGTGTCTCAACGAGGCTCGAAGATTCCTCTTCTGGCGGAAAATGAGCGTGGCTACGGGGTCTTTCTGGGCGCCGATCATACGCTGGTGACGATCCGGACCGTGCTGACCAACGGACGCAGGGCCCTGGTTGTGCGCAACTCTTTTGGAAACCCGCTTGGAGTCTTCATGGCGGCCAGTTTCGAACTGGTCAGCATGGTGGACTACCGCTACTACAAGGGAAGCCTGCTGGAAATAGTGGAGAAACAGGATATTACGGACGTGATCATTCTGTCGGGCGCGCCATCCGCCAATTCGCCGGACCACTACCAGCGCATCCTGCGACTGTTGCACGGATTGCCACAACCGAAAACCAGAACCGCCCCGCTGGCTTGTTTGTAAACAAGACCCGACCTGACAGTCTTTGGAAAAGCTGGACACGAGGGTCGAATCAACCCTCCCGGGATTCAAACGCGCCTGGTGGCACGGCCCGGCTGGACGGCCGCCTTGAAGCGCAGTTCCGGGTGCTCCTTCAGCGCCCGGTTCATGGCCCATTCGGTCGTGAAAAGAACCAGCGGCCGTTCCTCGATATCCTGAAGACAGATGCTGTACCCGGGCTGCTCCAGCCTGGAGAGGGGAACGTCGCCCTCGACCCAGCGGGCATGTTCGTATGGAAGTGGCTCGAACTTCACCTGGACGTTGTATTCCGACAGAAGACGATGCTGGGTCACCTCGAACTGAAGGACGCCGACGGCGCCCAGAACCGGCTCGCGTTCCATGCGGTCCCGATCGTAGAAGATCTGTACGGCGCCCTCTTCCGACAATTCCTCGAGCCCCTTCTTCAACTGCTTGCGCTTGCCCGGATCGATCTCGCGGACGCGGACAAAATGTTCCGGCGAGAACCTGGGCACGCCCTCGAACTCGAACACCTCGCCCTCGCAGATCGTGTCGCCAATCCGAAGTTGCCCGGGGTCCCACAGCCCGATGACGTCGCCGGAATAGGCCTCGCCTACCTGGATTCTCTCCTGGGCCAGGAACTGGAACGTCCGGCCTATCGAAACCGGCTTTCCTGTTCGGGCCAGCTTCACGTCCAGATCTTTCGTGTACCTGCCCGAGCAGATCCTGGCAAACGCGATCCTGTCGCGATGACGCGGGTCCATGTTCGCCTGAATCTTGAATACGAAGGCTGAGAATCCAGGTGAATCAGGCGCGATCGGCCCGACGCTGCTGGCCCGCTCGCGTGGCGGTATGGCCAGATTCACAAACTCGTCCAGAAACGGTTCGACGCCGAAATTGTTCATGGCGCTGGTGAAGAACACCGGGGTCAGGCGTCCGGACCTGAATGTCTCTTCGTTCCAGGATGCGCACGCGCCGTCGACCAGTTCCAGGTCCTCCATCAAACGGGCGTGGGCGTTTGCGCCCAGCGATGCCCTGAAAGCGGAGTCGTTGACGTCGCCAACGGTCATCGGTGCCTGCACCGAACCGCCGATCACGCGCTCGAAGCGAAGCATCCGCCCCTTGCGACGGTCAAAAACCCCCTGGAACCCCGACCCGGACCCTATCGGCCAGTTGAAGGGGTGACATGGAATGCCCAGGACATCCTCGATCTCGTCGAGCAGTTCCACGGGGTCGCGTCCGGGACGGTCCAGCTTGTTGATGACGGTAACGATCGGGATTCCCGACATGCTGCATACGCGAAACAGCTTGATGGTTTGAGGCTCGACGCCCTTCACGCTGTCTATCAACATGACAGCGGTATCGGCGGCCGCCAGGGTGCGGTAGGTATCCTCGGAGAAGTCGTTGTGACCGGGGGTGTCCAGCAGGTTCATCCTGCGGCCGGCGTAGTCGAACTGCATGACGCTGGTGGTGATCGAAATACCGCGCTGCCGCTCAAGTTCCATCCAGTCGCTGGTTGTCTGCCGTCCAGCCCTGTTCTGTTTCACCGAACCGGCCAGATGGATCGCCCCGCCGTACAGAAGCAACTTCTCGGTCAGGGTTGTTTTTCCCGCGTCAGGGTGCGAGATGATGGCAAACGTGCGCCGTTTCGCGATCTCGTGCCTGGCGGTGGAGAGTTCGGCTTCAGTCACGGGTCACCTGCTTCAACAAAATCAGCAATGCGGTCTGGGGACCGGAAATCCCGGCTCCCAATCGCTGCGGCATTTTAAACATATCGGCGCCGGATTCAACCGCCGAATGCTCTGGTGCGCCGAACAGCTCAGGGGCAAACCACGTCGTGTGGATAAATTGTCATACTCAACCGTAGACCAATATATAATCAAGTACTTGATTCAGAATTCGGAATACTGATGACGACTGGACGAATCATCTGCAAATCTACTGTTCTGATGGCATCGCTGGCGGTGCTGTGGACGATTGGCACCGGTCGGGCCACAGCCCGGACTTCGGCTCCGGACAGCGGTCCAGGGCCATCAGACGCCGACCAGATCATTCCGGCTGACATGACCGAAGCGGCCGACGGTCAAGAGCATCGAGTTCTGTTCATCAACTCCTACCACCAGGGATACGAGTGGTCCGACTCGCTTGCAACTGGCGCCATGCAGGTGTTCAAACAGGTCGAACCCACGGTGAAGATCTACGTCGAATCGCTCGATTCCAAGCACTTCGAACTGACACAGGAACGCAGCGAGGCCGAGTTCAGGCGAATGCTGGAAAAGTACGGTACCGACTTTTTTGACGTGGTGCTTGTTTCGGACGACCCTGCACTGGATTTCATGAAGAAGTACCGGGACAGTCTTACCCCGGGACGACCGGTCGTGTTCTGCGGCGTCAACATGATGCTGTCATCCAACTCCGACCTCCCGCCGGATTTCACTGGCATAACCGAACCGTTCGATTACCCGGGTATCATGTCCATGGTCAAAGGACTGTTTCCCCAACGTCGGACAGGATATTTGATCGTCGACAATTCGCTGACGGGCAGGAACATCATCGAGTCGGCCAGGAAGGCTCAGGCCCAGATGCCCGGCATGCATCTTCGAATCCTGGATGGCGGCGCGCTGTCACACAACGAACTGTTGCGGGAGCTGAAAGGCCTGGGTCACGACGCCTTCGTCATCATCGGGGTCTGGCAATCCGATCGCAACAACCGATACCTCACTGTTTCCGAGGCGTTCCGGGACATCTCAAATGCCAGCGCCGCGCCGGTCTTCGTCATTCTCCGCACGCCTGCCTCGCTCGGCTTCGCCGGCGGCTCGGCCATCTCCGGCGTTCATCAGGGCCGCGAGGCCGCCAGGATGGTTCTAGAAATCCTTCAAGGCCATCGCGTCTCGGACATGCCGATCAGCAACGACAACAGATACGACAAGATGCTCAATCGCCGCCAGCTTGAGTCACGATGGGGGGTTGTGTGGAACAACCTTCCACCGGACCTGAAATCATTACCGGATTCATTCCCATCCGAGACTCTGCTGAACCCGGTTCCGGAACTGAACCTGACCCGCGAGGAATCCAGCTTCGTGGCGATGAGTCCGCCGATACGCGTGCTTATCCCGGACGAACCGCCACTGATGATGCCAGGCGATCCCCCGCGCGGCATCTTCGTCGAATACCTCAATCTGCTGGGCAAGCGCACAGGCCTGCAATTCGAATGGGTCGAATGCGAACTCGGTTACTCCGAGTGCATGAATCAGGCGATCACGGAAGGCATGGTCATACCTGGCCTTCCCGAGTCGGACGAGATTCGCGACAGTTTCGTATTCACGCTTCCGTTCGCCAGGATCCGGACGATGGCTTTCATCGTCAGGGATTCCTCACTGCTGCTGAGCTTGAACAACCTGAAAGGGGCCACGGTCGCGGTCGCTGGCGACGGCTACATGGCTCGTCGCCTTCCGGACTACATAAGCGAGGCGCGGATTGAGGTGGTCGAGTCGTCAAAGCTGGGATTGAAGGCCCTTCACGACGGTTCGGTCGATGCCTTCGTCGGATATGCGTCTACCGGGAGCGTGTTGATCGACGAACTTGGCTACGACGACATCGTGCCCGCCGCGATCACCGAGTTGCCCGAGACCCCTGTCAGCGTTGCTGTTCCCGTCAACATGCCCCTGCTGGCCTCGATCATCGAGAAGGGCATCGCATCGATGCCGCCGGAGAGCTTCGAGCAGATCAGGAACTCATACATCAGCCGCATCGACAGGGTCGGTTTCAGTTCGCAGGAAGTCCTCAAGATGCTGCTCACGATCGCGCTGGTCTTTCTGACGCTGGTCACAATCCTGCTGATCCGGGCACGCGCCCTGAAAAACGCGACACGACGCAGGGAACTGAATCTGCGCGTCATCCTTGATTCCATTGACGAAGCGGTCATCGGGACGAACACCAACGACATCGTCAGACACATGAACCCGGTTGCGCGCGCGATGACTGGCTGGAGCGAGTCGGAAGCGACAGGCCTGCCGCTGGACAGTATTTTGATACTTACCGACCTGGAGACGGGCGAAAGGCTTGAACTCAGCCCCGCCATATTGTCCGGACAGGAACAGCACAAGGCCCAGAACAGCAGAATTCAGCTCACCGCAAAGAACGGCAACAAATACCTTGTGGACGGCACAACATCGCCCATCAAGGGAATCCATGGAGAGAACCTGGGCCGTGTCGTGGTGTTCCGCGATGTCACCAGACGGGTACAGATCCAGGCCCATCTTGAGCAGTCCCGCAAGCTGGAGGCCATCGGCCAGCTGGCCGGCGGCGTCGCCCA
>Ga0209201_1002334_pt1 | contig 18951 bp, 20 predicted proteins | sample AD_UKC055_MetaG_FD_184411 | JGI IMG/M metagenome (GOLD analysis project Ga0209201, IMG submission 184411) | Active sludge microbial communities of municipal wastewater-treating anaerobic digesters from USA - AD_UKC055_MetaG (SPAdes) (version 2) | ecosystem: Engineered > Bioreactor > Anaerobic >...
AGTCACAACAATCTGGGCTTCCGCCTCTCGCGAACAATCAGGTAACCTTATGACATTCTTACCTTATTACCTTTTAGAAAAAATCGGGACTTGACTTGCAATGGAGCGAAGCGGAATGCGAGTTAAGAACCGACTATGCCTGCATCGGGGCAATTCATTGCCTGAGCAGAAAATAGCGAAGCAAAATACTGCGAAGGGAAGGAATTGCTCCGATGTGTCTGAGAGAGGGTCAAATATATGATAAAAATCATCACGCTGGCTTTTGATGCAGAGACTCAATCCTTTAATGAAGAAAGCCTGAATGAATTCATCTCAACCCATAAAATCAGGTTTATCCGCAAGGAGTTTTTCATCAGTCAGGAGATTCCTTACTGGACTTTTGTTATTGATTATACGCATGCTAAGAAGTATGAGGGGAGAGAAAAAGCCCCGGAGTATAAGTCTTCAGAAATCAGTGAAAATGAAGCTGATGAGAAGTTGGCTGAAGCAATTAAGAAGTGGCGTATCACAGAGGCAAAAAAGCAGGCTTATCCGCCTTATATTGTCCTTACAAACAATCAGATTGATGAAATCGTCAGTAAAAAACCCATGAGTAAAGAGGCATTGGGCAAGATAGCCGGAATTGGTAAGAATAAAGTCAGCTTATATGCTGATGCTATTATCAGGCTTGTCAAAGGAGAGGGAGATGAACAGGGATTATCCGATATTCAACCAGTGGTACAATACGATGAACCAGATATTGAATCTGACCGAACGGTTTCCGAAGTCGATGCGCTTTGTACTGAGCAATCGTCTGCAGAATCTAAGTCTTGATATTATCGAAGATATCACAGAGCTGATATACAGTAAGGATAAAAAAGCTTATTACAGGCTTATCAACTTAAAGCTTGAAAAGGTCAGAATACTATTCAGGGTAGCCTATGACCGTCATTATCTCTCTTCAGAGCAAATGGAAACCCTTATGACTGATATCAATCTCTGCGGAAAAATGCTGGGTGGCTGGGAAAAAAGTGATGAAAGAGAATGATAAGTCCTTGTTTGAGGAGCTCATATCCTGGCATAATCTGCACTCAGCCTACAAACTGGCGATTAGAGGTAAAAAACATAAGGAAAAGAATCAACGCTTTATGTTTAATCTGGAAAATGAACTGTTACGGTTGAAGTGTGAATTGGCACAGAATCGCTATATCCCTTCAGCTTACCGGTATTTTAAGATATTCATTCCTAAAGAAAGAATTATCAGCGTGGCTGCCTTCAGAGACAGAATCGTTCATCATGCACTGGTAAGAGTGATTGAACCTGTATATGAGCAACTCTTTATAGAGGACTCTTATGCCACCAGAAAAAACAAAGGCTTGCATAAGGCTGTTTACAGGGCACAGGAGTATTCTCAGGTAAATCAGTGGTATTTGAAGCTGGATATCCGAAAATACTTTGACAGTATCAGGCATGAGGTTCTTAATCGCATATTGCAAAGAGATATTGATGACTTAAATGTCTGCCGGCTGATGCAATTGATTATTGCAACCCATAAATCAGATGATCAGGAAGGGCTTCCGGTTGGCAATCTGAGCAGTCAGTTTTTTGGTAATGTATATCTGAATGAGGCAGACCATTTTATCAGACAAGCGGGGATTAAGCACTATATCCGCTACATGGATGATATGCTCTTATTCTCTGATACCTCTGAGCATTTGAAGGAGATTTTGAAAAGACTGGATCAATTTCTCTTTGAAACTTTAAAACTAAAGATTAAAGAGAAGTCTGTCCAGATAAATTACTGTGACAGAGGCATCCCTTTTCTGGGCTTCAGGATATTTCCTGATCGTATCAGAGTTCAGAATGTTAATATCAAAAGAATGAAACAGAAAATCAAAGAAAAAGAATACCTCTTCAAAAAGGGATATATCTCAGAAGAGACCCTGAACAACAGTGTTCAGAGTACAATCGCCTATATCGAAACGGGTAATACCTTTAAACTCAGGGAACGAATATGGGGGTAAAAATCATAAATGGTTCTAACCGTGTGAATCGTGGTGGCAGCTGGAACAACAACGACAACAACTGTCGGGTGGCTAATCGCAACAACAACAACCCTGACAACAGTAACAACAATCTGGGCTTCCGCCTCTCGGCACAACAAAAATCAGATATGATATGTTTAAGGATGTATCATCCGTATTGTGATTGTTCGGATTTTTATCCTGTCCAGGGATGGCAAAGATTTATGTAATATACCACCGTTTTTTACACACTCAGATGCCATCCCAAAAATAGTCAGTTAGCACTGCTCGGAGTGTAGAATAATCCGTGTAAAAAACAAAATGTAATTTCTTATTGACATATCCATATATTTATACATTTTGAGATTTAATCATTGTATCGTTTGGGATATATCTTTTGTCAGAGTATAAACACGAGATAGATTCAGGGTATGATAAAAATACTCTTGCGACAGTGTCGCAACAATTGACTTTGAAGTTTGGTAAAGGCCACAGTTATTCAGCGATTATAAGAGTGATAAATGTATCAGAAACCTTCAATAATAGAGATGAAAGCTACTTTAGTATGAGAGGATGTTATGAAAATAGGTTATGCCCGCGTCAGCACTTATGAACAGAATCTGGATCTGCAGATTGATGATTTAAAGAAAAATGGCTGTGAGAAGATATATGAGGAAAAGGTCTCAGGTTCAAAAGCGGACCGGCCTATCCTGCAGGATATGCTAAAGAATCTGAGAAACGGTGATATTCTGGTCGTATGGAAACTGGATAGATTGGGCAGGAGCCTGAAAGACCTGCTGGAAATCGTCTCAGGACTTCAAAATAGAGGTGTGGAGCTTGTTTCTCTGAAAGAGAGTATTGATACCACCTCTAGCACAGGCAAGCTTATTTTCTCGATATTTGGAGCTTTGGCAGAATATGAGAAAGATATTATCAGGGAACGAACCATGGCAGGTTTGAATTCAGCCAGAGCCAGGGGTATTGTAGGGGGCAGAAAAAAACGCCTGAGTGATAAGGATGTGGAAATGCTCAGGACACTGGCCAATGATAAGATGACACCAATCTCTGTGATTTGTAATCGGTTTGGCATATCGAGAAAGACCTATTATAACTACCTGAAAAAGTTATAGGTTGATATCTTATCTTGCCGAAATGATTTAATCTTTCGCTGCTTTTCTGAATTTTTAATGTATCAAAAACTATATAAATTTTGATGCAAGAAGATTTTAAAAAAGTTGATAAAATACCACAAATGAAGTCTCCTTTTTTAGATCTTCAAATGACCAAATCAAAGCTCCCATAGCTGAATCGAACCAGATTTTCATCTGTTGCTTTTTTTATTGTTTTGCCAAAAAGAGACTACAAAAAATAATCTGTTTTACTCTACGCTATATTGTATCGAATAAAAAGAATATATATAATACACAATTACCTTATAGTTTCAATCTGATGAATTTACTCTGGCAGAGAATATAGATGTTTCATGGAAAAGATATCTTAGCCTTTGCCAAAGAGAGTTTAAAAAACTAAAAGGATGTTGGCCTTGAATCCGCTTTTGTTATTAATCAATGACCTGTCAGGGAGAGGAAAAACGAAAACTCTTGACAAATTTCCCTGCAAAATTGATGTTTTACTATATGTAACACCTGAATTTAACTTACTGCTTTAAATATAGTCAATTAGCTTATGGTTCTACAAATGAAGGTTAATTCCGGTATTATGGATATTCTGGCATTGCATTTTACTAAATATCAATGGGTATTAGGCTTCTTATATGGCGTTGAGCAGGCAGAAATAGATTCTATTGATGGGTAATGCAACACCTTAAATATAAGATACTGTAATATTCAGATAGAGGTTATATCATGACGAAAAAAAGATGTGTGGGTTATTGTCGTATAAGTACAGATAAACAGGAAACATTAGAGACTCAGGAAGAATGCCTGAGAAAGTATGCTGATGATAACGGTTTAGAGTTCCTGTACTGTTATTATGATGTTGGAAGCGGTGAAGAGACTCTTACTCTGGAAGGATTTAAAAAGCTGAAAGCAAAAATTAATGAGTCAAAAGGCGAAAGAAATATAGACGAGCTGTTGGTAACCAGGATTGACAGACTATCCCGTAATCCAATGCAGTTTGAAGAGATGACTGACTTTGCGAACATCAACAAAATTCTGATAAGAGCTATTAACAAGCCATTGGCTTCATACAAGGAATTACATGAAGAAGTTATAAAGGCACAGCAGGAAAATCAGAATAAACGGAAGAAGACCCGCATAGCCATACAAAATGCTTATAATTATAAAAAAAAGCCGGTATTTGGGTATAAAAACACTCAGACAGGCATTGTGATTGATAAGGAAAAAGCGGAGATTGTAAGGCTGGTTTTTGACATGTATGCTAAGGGCAATAGTTACCGGCAGATTAATGAAATACTGAAATTAAAGTTAAACATTAGTCGGATGTTAAAAGACATAAGGTATATTGGGTTTGGAAAGTTTTGTGACTCAATAGAAGATATAAAATATCCGCCCATTGTCAGCCAGGAACTTTTTGCTAGCGTTAACAGAATGGTTAAAGATAAGAATGCTGATCGAAATACTAAAGAAGAGTTGATAAAGAATGCTGATTTTGAAGGTCTGCTATACTGCCGGGAATGCAATCAGAAGCTGATACTGGATGTGCCAAAAGGGAAATCCAGGAATGATGGCCGATTTTTATGCCCTTCCGATGCGGCTCATATAACGAAAAGGAAGTCAAATGTCTTGCGTTTGTTCTTAAAATATGCCAAAAAAGAACGATTAAGTAAAGAAGTGTTTATGGAACTGTCTAAGGACATTATTATTCGGGCAAAAATCAATGAATCTGATTTGTCAGATAAAACAGACACTATCAGCTGGAATACCCGCCTGATTAATCAATATTCTCCAGATAAGATTGATCCGGTAGAGTTAGAAAAAATAAAACTTATAGATAAAATTTTTAAAGAGATCCTGATACTGAAAGAAGAGTTACTGCTGCATTATCTTGCCGGTATAAACGATTACAGTAAAAGGCTAAACTTATTTAAAGCCTCTTATCCGGAAGGATTTCTGTACGATGGGAAACAAATCATCCCAAAGGGGGATTGTCGTCTTAGTACTGCGGATTTATCAGATGAGGACAGATGTGAATGGATGAAGAAATTCCCGGAAGGTACAGGTAAAGACTTTTTCAAAATGTTAGCCAGTAAATTTGTTGCAGAAAAATTCATAAGTAGAGAATTGGGATGCTTCAAACAAGATAAAGAATGAAAATTGAGTATGACCTGGTGTAACAGAAATAATATAATATAATATCAAAAAGTCGATGGATTATAGTCCGATAAAAAATTGTTGATATAAATATACATAACAATAAACATAAAGTTAATCAATAGCTGGTTTCAAGCACTTAAATCTTAAAAACCCTTAAAAACCCCAATATATTTTATATCTCCAAAATATAGGTTTTTGTGTCATATAATTAACCCTAATTAAATAAATTCGTTTATTAATAAAATCCGTCATATATATAATGTAAATGAGTCTTTAGCCATTCGTTTTTTAACGCTCATGACTCTCCGGCATACTCTGTTGTGAGTATTCATTTTTTCATTAAAAGAGGATTTGAAATTTAGAAACAAATGGAGCTCATAACGAGACTAATCAGGCTCTCTGTGCCTTGGTTTTGTACTAAGATACGGAGAGCTTTTTTTCATGCAACAAATCGTTTTTCTACAGGATAGATAAGGAAATCAAATGAGAAAGAAAAGAATAGAAAATATATGAAAGGGGGTAAACATGCAATTAGGTAATCCGGTATGGACACTCAAATTAATCAGGGAAAGGTCTCCACGCTACAAAATCACGGCTTCAGAAGATGTTTATGATGTATGTAAACAGCTGATCTTCCCCAGACTCATCGCTTCCAATGTGGAGCGGTTTTTTTTTGTCGGCTTAAACAACAGCAATGAAGTTGTTATCATTGACGAACACTCCACTGGCGGGGTTAATGAATCTCGGATTTACATTGCTGAGATCGCTAAAAAACTACTTTTGACTAACTCTAATCAGGTCATTTTGATTCACAATCATCCCTCAGGGAACTTAAGGCCATCCTCTGCAGATGAGATGATAACCGTCAAGCTCAGAGAAGCACTCAATTACTTTGAAATCAGGGTACTGGACCATCTGATCGTTTCAGATAATGCCGGTAATTTTTTATCATTTAAAGAAGAAGGACTGATTGCTTAAGAAGCGTCAGGTATAGTCATAACCCGCATTTAAAGGAGAAAAATATGAAAACTACCTTATTACAGACACACATCGTGCATGAATCGCTGATTAAGGAAATATCCACGATCATGACACGCCTTATTACTTACTCAGACTACTATGTCAGTTTGGAAATCAAAAGTGACAGTATTTACCTATATGTCTCAGCCAACAACAACACCCTTTTAAGCCGTTATATTCTGCTTAAAAGTGAAACAGCCGGTTCGGATCTGACAGAGTGTCTGAACTCTCTCAATGATTATTGGCAACAGATACTGGAAAATTATGCTCAACTGGTAAGCTTCTACAGCCTGCCGGAAGTAAAAGCCGCATAAGGAGGGACCCATGACAGAACAGCAATCAAACATCGATTATGAAAAGAAAGCCATGGAGTATCTGGACACCATGGGCATGAGCAAGCAACTGAACGACTCACAGAAGAAACTCTTTATCGAACTGGCATCCGCTTATCAACTCAATCCGTTTAAGCGTGAGATCTATCCCATTGTCTATAAAAACAAGTCCGGCGTTAATGAAATCTCTTTGGTAACCGGTTATGAAGTGTATATCCAGCGAGCCAATCAATCGGGATTACTGGACGGCTGGAGCTGGGATACCGAAGGAGAGATTGTTTTTAAGACGGATTTGCGTACATCCAAAGAAGGGCGGAATTATCAGACGAAGGCGATAGACAGAGACAAATCCACTCTTAAAGCCACGGTCACCATACATCGTAAAGACTGGAAACATCCCTTTATGCATTCTATTAGTATTGACGAGTTTTCAGGGGAATCGGGTATATGGTTACAGTCACCAAAGTTTATGCTAAAAAAGACATGTGCCAGCCAGGCGTTTAGACTTTGCTTTTCTAAAGAGCTTTCAGGGATACCCTATACATCGGAAGAAACGACTACCTTTAAAAACTATACAGAGGTACAACAGGAAGTCAAAGAACAGGAACTAAAACCTCAGCCTGAGAAGACAGAAGTCAACGAAGAACCGGAAAGTGAATCTTCACTGGTTAACGAACTGTGCAGACAGGCAGAAGACCTTTTTCAAAGACAATTTCTTACCGAAAAGAAAAAGCAAAACATCATTGATAAAGCCAAAGACCCTGCAACAACACAAGGTCTTTTACATTTTCTTGCCAATCAGCTGGCTCTTTTCAATAAACTGTATGAACTAACATCCGGCGGGCTTGTTACAGAGAATGAAAAAGTCGAGTTATACAGAAGCATTCTCTCAGCAAAAGGAAACGACTTAAAAGATTTGGAATCAGTACTCAATCATTTTGAACAGCGAAAGGAGGCTGCATAATGCAAATTACCAACAATAATCATCTGCCAATGCCAATATACAGAGCCATACTAAATACCACATACAAAGGTCAGGGACATGCGTCTTATGCTTCTGTAACAGGTCTGTTAAAAGGCATCAAACAATTTGTGCTGGAACAACGGTATCAGGAAGAGCTGGAAGAAGATGCCAGCGACAGAATTTGGGCATTGATGGGCTCAGCGATTCATTCGGTACTTGAGAAAAGTGAAACCGATGATAACTTAGCAGAAATCAGACTTCAGACGAATATAGATGACAAGATACTCTCCGGAGGGGTTGACCTTTATGAAAACGGTGTGATTTACGACTTTAAATTTACTTCTGTCTGGAGCTATCTGAGCAATGCCAGGATTCTGGACTGGGTCAGACAACTCAATATGTATGCCTATCTTTACCGTAAAGCCGGCTTTGAAGTACATACCCTGAAAATCATCGCTATATACCGCGACTGGCAAAAATCCCGATATATGAATCTGAAAGAGAATGAACGCTATCCAAGACAGGTGGAAGAAATTGAATTACCTCTCTGGGATATGGATGAAACAGAAGCTTATATCCGTGAGCGTTTTGCTCTGATTGAAGAAGCCATGGAACTGCCGGATGATATGATAGCACCTTGTACACCCGATGAACGCTGGGAAGCTGAGCCCACTTATGCTGTCATCAAAAAAGGCGGGCAAAGGGCAAGTAAGGTATGTGACAGTTTAAAAGCCGCAGAAGCCTATCTGAACAACCTCAAAGACAAAGACAGCTTTATCATTGAACATAGAAAAGGAAGTGCAAAAAAGTGCCTTGAATATTGCCCTGTTGCTTCCTATTGTCATTTTGCCCAACAAAAATTATTATCGGAGGCCGTATGAAAAGTCAGGATGTAGTCGAAATTGTTGTTAAGGTCCTTGATGCTGTGATAAAAATACTGGGATCAATCAAATTCAGATGAACTAACAGAAACTGTTATAAGGTGGGGTTTTCGGGCTTCGCCTTTTTCTTTTGCATCAAAAAAATAAGCATAGGAGAATTAAATGGAAATTATCAATGAAAACAAACTCTATCAAGTCATCAACCGTTTCTTTACCGATCCTCGTAATCTACTGGGAGAGCTGATACAAAACGCGTATCGTGCTAAAGCGGATAAAATAGAAATTGTGATGGGTAAAGAAAAAGAATCCGGCATACCAGGAGAATACACTTTGTATATACAGGATAACGGTACAGGGATAAACGATTTAAAAGCCTTGTTGGGCATTGCTTATTCTGACTGGGATGCAACCGTTGAGAATCAGGAGCCGGCCGGTATGGGCTTTTTGCAACTTGTAGCTTCTGCTTATACCGTGAAAGTATATTCTGCCTTTGGCTATCTGTTTATTGATTGTGACCGCTTTCTAAATGATGCTGAGTACCGCAGACAACTGATCAGCCGTAAACAAAAACCGGATCCTAAAAGAAAAGGGACCACCATACTGGCACAGCTCAAGCAAGCGGCTAACCAGTATATGCACGCAGACAAAAGCTGTTACTCTGGCTTTGAAGCACAGATTACCATTAACGGGGAAACTGTTGGACATCATACTCTCAATACGGTCTTAGATTATGCAAAATCAAAAGGTCAGCCCTACAGATTATGTATGTTTCAGGATAACCAATTGATTATCACTTTATCTGAGCGATACAATTATCAACACTTCAACAGACAAATTAACTGGTATGGGCAATTTATACCGTATCAATTTTCTTTAAAGCAGGGCAACTCCATCAAAATCTATTATGATGTTAAAAAAGGCACTCCGCTGACTCCTGTTTACCCGGACAGGGCAAGTATTGTCAAAGACAATAAACTCCTTGAATTTGACGCATTTATAGGCAGAGAAGTGACAAGTTTTATTAAAGAGTATATCATGAAGCTTCCATTTGAAGAGCTTAACGATAAAGGGGCACAGGTCTCATTACTGCATATTTTTTACAATCTCTGCACCGAAGAAGAAGCCAAGCAAATGCCATGGATTCCTGTGATGAAAGATGCTTTTGATTATAGTGATTATCCGGATGAAGTGCTGATGTTAAAATCGGACATGAATCGCTACCATTTCTGTACGGAATCTCTTCATATTGATTCAGATTATCGTCTGGCCGGAGATTTCCCTTTATCCGTTCTGAGAGTAAACCCTTCATACCGCTTGATGCTGAGAGAGCTTGGGCTTAAAGAAATCACAGATCTATACATAATTGAAAAGGAATATGATAGTATTATCCAAAAGCCTCTGAAGCTGAAGATTGAATTTCATGCAAACAAAGAAGAAGAATGTGAGCTTAAAACGGCTGTTATCTGTGATTACTCCAACGACTTCCATGTATATGGTACGAACTCAACCGATATTTACAGGGTCTTTATGCAAAACTATGACGAGATTATTGGTGATACGGACAGCTTTGACTCGATTGAAACCCAGCAGGAATATGCCTTGCGTGAATTTTTAAGCGATTATGAGAAGACCTTCTCTGTAGTGAATCGCAGGAACTTCTCCTTCCTTCCCAATTATTCGCAGGTTAAAAGTATTACCTTCGATAAGAATAACATTCGGGTTCATTACCTGGATAACTCAGATAAAGAGTTTCTTCTGGAGGCATTATGAGTGTCAGTGATATCATTGCCAGCCAGATCATCGCTAAGCTTGAAGATAATATCATCCCGTGGAAGCCTACCTGGAAACTGAAAGTCCCCATGAACTATGTGAGCAAAAGACCTTATTCAGGCATCAATATGCTGCTTTTGTCAACAGAGGACTATCCATACCCTTACTATATGACCTTTAAGCAAATACAGGATTATGATGCTAAAATCAAAAAGGGAGAAGAAGGGCATATCGTTACCTGGCTTTTCAATCCCAAGTCAAAGGAAGAAGAAAATCAAGACGAAGATAACTCAAAATATAAGAAGAAATCCTTCCTGAAGTATTACTATGTCTGGAATATCAGTCAGACCACTCTGGAGATTGATACGGAAGCACTTGACGAAGAAATGGGCAATACGCTTCCCTGTGAGCAAATCATAAAACATTACCCGAACCCTCCTGCTATTCTTCATGAACAGAATAATCCCTGTTATAACCGGAGCAAAGACATTGTAATGATACCGGAGATAACAGACTTTGAACATCCTGAAGCCTATTATGCGACATTATTTCACGAACTCGTTCACTCAACCGGACATCAGAGCCGTCTGAAACGAAAAAGCCTGTTAGAATCGCAACATTTCGGATCAGAAGAATATAGCCTTGAAGAGCTGGTTGCAGAAATCGGAGCTTATCTTCTCTGTGCCAAATCCGGTATTCATAACCTTACCCAAAACAATAGTCTTGCTTATATCAAGGGATGGCTTGATGTCCTGAAGAATAATACCCGCATGATCTTTACCGCAGCGCATCTGGCACAGGAAGCAGAATCTTACATTAATACAGGAGAAGCAGTATGAAACCAATAAGATACATCATTACTTCCCTGCTGAAATCATTAATCAGCGAGGAGTATCAGACACAGCTTACAAACGCAATTCAAAGCATATACCTAAAAGAACAATATGACATGTATGTTATTGAGCCAAATGAGGAAAATGAAGAATTGGTGAACATCAAAATAGCCGGCTATCATCTTGAGACCGGAGAGCTGGAAGAAGAGCGTATTGCAGGTACAATCAAAGCACCTGCAAACAGCCCTGTTATCTGGGTTAAGTTTGATGACTATGGTGATTACGATGTTTGCACTCTGCTATTGCCCTCAGAGTGGTAAAGAAAAAGAATAAAAACAGGAGGAAAGATGAATCAAGAAATTGATGATGATGAAGTAATCGATGAAGAAGAAAGCCGTTCAGGGATGCCATTATTTAGAAATAAGGCAGACTTGAAAAGACTGGGCAAAAAGTTTGCCGGACCACTTGCTCTTATATTAAACCTGGTCAAAGTAGTTCTATTGATATTCGTAATTTATCTGTTTTACGGGATTCTGAACAAGCCTGATGACAGATGGGAATACAAACAGGTTCGCTATAAAAGCTCTGAGTTTGACAGAGAAGGTTATGAAGCTTTGAAACAAACTGGTGCCTTTACCAATATTGATGAATTGGATGACCTGGGTAACAGAGGCTGGGAACTGGTCAGCTGTTCTATTGAAATGGAAACTGCATTCCCCAACTTTGGCAACGGAGAATATGTTACCGGAATCAAGTCAAATGTCCGTCCTCATGGGGTACTTCTCATCTTTAAGCGAAAACTATAAGTCTTAGAGTCAATCTTAGCCAACACTCATTGTCTGCTGCCGGTTTATACCGGTTTAGATAGTGAGTGTTTTTTTAGCTATTGGAGAAAATACCTGCAAGAATAGCTACATTAGACTCTATACAGAAAAAGTGTCTTTTGGTGGATTAGATAGGCTTGAATATATAAAAATAACAGAGAAAGATACAAACAAAACCGAATTTTCGGAAATACTTTTTTTGCCTAAACTCGTTAAAAACCCCTAATAAAACCATAAAAAATAAATTGCTATATACTTTGAGAAAAAACGGTTATCATAAAATATGCTATAAATAAAATAGTTGCGTTTTAAAAGAGAATCTAACATATTGGTATTTTTGCTTTTAATGCTCTAAAAAAAATGAAAAAAAGTAAAATCTAGTGTCATAAGCTATACTTGTTAAGTATATAAAAAATGCTACCAAAAAAGGGGGTTATAGGTATTTGATAAAAATAATAAATTAAGGTCTTAAATTTAAAGTTATATGATAGTTTTAAACAATAAAATAAGATGTGGATTGATCAGGATACTTTGTCTGAATTCTTACTGGAAAGATCAATCCAAATTTGGATCGGTCTTTTTTCAATGCATTCAATCTCATATCCAGAGAGTATAGTTTGAACTGAAATCAAAATTGAGTTGAGTTCTTTTTCCATACTTTAAGCAAAAACAAGAGCAAACATTCCATTCATAAAAAAGACTTTACAAATGCAGAGGACTCTGCTATAAGAAAGGTAAGGCAGGCAAAAGGAGATGAATATGAATGACTACAAAGACAAGAATCTTGACGATGAAGTTAATGAAATAAAATCCAGCATAAAGCCGGAGATACTTCAAACGATGTATGACTGCTACGCCGCCGGTACAAACGGAGACCACACGATCAATCTTGTGTTCATGAAAATCGGTCAGCTGTTAACAAGCCAGCAGAAAGAGCTGATAATTAAAAAATTCATTCTGGATGCAATGTATGAGGTCTCAATAGAGATAACGAAGAAATAATATCAGAGGCTTGGCGGGTTCGTTTATCTTTAAAGTTAAATAATGGCTCAAAATCGAACGATCATGGTATTAACAGTATCTTAACATGTCTAAGATTAGTTAAACAGACATGTATCCTCTGGCAAAAAGTATGAGCAAACCTCTCTGTATATGAACAATAGCTGCCCTCATTAAACGGTTCAGGAATATAATCACACTGCATAATGTAAAATCGTTTGAAATAAAGCCTTTTTTTGCGTTTGTTTTCAACACAAGCATTTTGTTCTCAGCATAGCGTTTTTGTCAGTGGAAAGTGCTAAAAATGCGCAATTAATAGGCTTTTCTACAGGGTTATCAGACGAACATCATATATGACCATTGGTGAGACAAAAAAGCTGTTCCTTTTCATTCTGTAACTCTTTGTATTACAACAAGATACAATAATGATAAACAATAAGTGTTTTTAAAAGATAAAAAGTGTTTTTTTCTTGACAGAATATTATCCTTAAGTATTATGAATATTGAAGTTAGAAAGGAGATAAAGATGGATATTATTAATGAGAAACCCGATCACGAGAACAGCCTTCATGCTGACCAGTTGCATATCGTTTGGGATGAGAATGGCAATGTCCTGCAAGACGAAGTGGGAAATATTATGCTGATGCCGGAAATTAAACCTGCAAGAGCGACAAGAAAAAGGAGCAAAAATGAAAAATAACAATGAACCGATATTTGACGACTTTGATTACGAGACCAGAAAATGCCCTTGCTGCAATAAGGTAATTAATGAATTTGTGGTAGCTTTCCCTATCATAGAAGCGAAGATACTAAGAAAAGACTCCAAAGAAAAAATAGACTGCAGCTCAGCGAGCCCTATATTTTTATGTCCTGAATGCAATAGCGGAGATTTTGTTCAAAACGAAGAAGAAGCTCGTCGATTTTTGAGTCTGCCTGAGAATGGACAATATGAGGGCGTATCAGATGATTTGTAACCGGTATATGAAAGTGTAAAAGAAAATAATTTATATTTTTTCTTGACTTCTGTTTGTTTCTTGGTTTAATGTGACTTCATACAGAGACAAACGATGTTGAGATGTAGTTTATTACTAATATAAAGAAGGGGCTTTATGATAAATATTGAGAAGTATAATTTTCAGATTCATGTGGGCTTCAGTCTCCATTGTACCTCAAACTCAGCAACAAAGTCTATCTCTCCCCGGTAAAAAGCCGGATAGATCGAAAATACCTGAGCGAGGAGCATTGAATGCCTGAGCTAATAGATAATAAAGTAATAAGATCACTTGAAGCAGCGAAAGAGCTATACCATCGTCTTGTATTGATCGTAGGAAAAGGTGGTTCTGGCAAAACTTCTGTTATTCAGAAAGTAGCAAAATATCATAATGCAGGGCTTATCAATATCAATATGTGCCTGTCTGAAGAGTTACTTGACTTAACAGAGAAGCAACGACAATTAAAGTTGCCCGATATTTTGGCAAAGGCAATAAGCGGTAAGGGAGACATTGTTTTTCTGGATAATATAGAAATCCTGTTTGGGGTTGAACTTAAACAGGATCCTCTGCGTCTGTTGCAGGGTCTGTCCAGAAATTTAACCATTGCAGTCTCATGGAATGGTACTTTTGAGAAAGGTAAACTGACCTATGCTGAGCCGGGGCATCAAGAATATAGAATTTATGATTTAACAGATACTTTAGTTGTTAGCATGGTTGGAGAGGCAACTATCGATATTAAATAATCAGACGAGGATGATTTGATATGAAGTATAATGAATTGATACAATTTGATCCGATAGAATCGGTCGTTCAGTTGCGAGATGCAGATAAAACAAATGCTGCCCATAAACTGGTGAACACTTATGTAATTTCAGATGAAATGGCAGAAAGAATTATTAATATTGTAATTCCCCAGCTTCAGTTTGAACAACCTGCCGACAACAAAGGCATCCTGGTGGTAGGTAATTATGGTACCGGTAAATCACATTTAATGTCTGTTATATCCAGTATAGCTGCTGATGCGTCTTTGCTCGACAGCTTAAACCACGAAAGAGTTAAAGAAGAAGCAGGCAGAATCGCCGGGAAATTCAAAGTAATCCGTACCGAAATAGGAGCAACGACTATGTCGCTCAGGGATATTCTGGTGGCAGAGCTCGAAGAACATCTTGAAAACATGGGGATTAGTTATGTATTCCCCGATTCCGGTACGATTACCAGTCATAAACGGGCTTTTGAAGACATGATGGCACAATTCGGCAGTATTTTCCCTGAACAGGGTCTCCTGCTGGTGGTCGATGAACTACTGGATTTTCTGAGAACCCGGAAAGATCAGGAGCTCATTCTTGATTTAAATTTTCTGCGCGAAATCGGGGAAGTCTGTAAGGATCTTCGTTTTCGTTTTATTGCGGGTGTGCAGGAAGCCATCTTTGATAGTCCGAGGTTTAACTTTGTAGCTGACAGTATCCGCAGAGTAAAAGACAGATTTGAGCAAATTCTTATAGCCCGTAGTGATGTCAAATTTGTTGTTGCTGAAAGACTCTTAAAGAAAACAGCAGAGCAACAGGCACGGATCAGAGAGTATCTGACTCCATTTGCCAGGTATTATGGCAACCTCAACGAGCGTATCAATGAATTCGTTCGATTGTTCCCTATTCACCCTGATTACATTGATACCTTTGAGAGAGTAACCATTGTCGAAAAGCGCGAAGTCCTCAAAACTATTTCCATGGGAATGAAAAACATTTTGAACAATGATATTCCTGACAACGAGCCAGGCTTAATCGCTTTTGACAGCTATTGGAATACCTTAAAAGAAAATGCCTCTTTTCGTTCAATCACTGATGTTAAAGACGTTCTCGACTGTAGTCAGGTTTTGGAATCACGTATAGAAAATGCGATTACCCGAAAACAATACAAGCCTATGGCTTTACGCCTAATCCATGCACTTTCGCTCCACAGACTAACAACAGGCGATATTCACTCGCCAATGGGAGCCAGTGCGGAAGAGCTTAGAGACAGGCTGTGTCTTTTTGATCCATTAATTGCCGAACTTGGGAGCGATGAGCCTGACAAAGATTTGCAGACTCATGTTGAAACCGTTCTTCGTGAAATACATAAAACCGTCAGCGGACAGTTTATTTCCTTTAATACAGACAACCGACAATACTACCTCGATCTCAAAAAGACCGACGATTTTGATGCTTTAATAGATAAAAGAGCTGAAAGTTTGGATAATGGTCAACTTGACCGTTTCTACTATGAAGCCTTAAAACGAGTCATGGAATGCCAGGATTCGACCTATGTCACCGGTTATAAAATCTGGCAGCATGAGCTGGTATGGCAGGACCACAAAGCAGCACGCACAGGTTATCTCTTTTTCGGTTCACCGGATGACAGATCAACTGCTGTGCCGACAAGGGATTTTTATACTTATTTTATTCAATATTTTGATCCTTCAGACAGGCTGTCCCGTTTTATAAATGAAAAAAATCCGGATGAAACCTTCTTCTGCTTAAAGCCTTCCAAGGATTCCGGAGAAGAATTTCTGAATTCTCTGAAAAATTATGCAGCAGCTCTTGATTTGGCAGGCACTTCTTCAGGACACGCCAAAGCGACTTATGAAACAAAAGCCAACATCTTCTTAAGAAATATGGTCCAGTGGTTGCAAAAACATATGATGGAAGCCTTCGAGGTAACCTGGCAGGGACGAAGCAAATCCATGACAGATTGGGCAAAAGGCAAATCGATAAGGGAATTGTCCGGCTTACAAGCAAATGACACTATAAATTTTCGGGATTTGATAAATACGATTGCCGGGATATGCTTATCTCCTCATTTTGAAAATCAGGCACCTGAATATCCTTTTTTCTCCGCAATTATTACAGGCCGAAGCAGGGGACAGGCAGCACAGGATGCCCTTCGGGCAATAAGCGGTCAAAGCCGTACGAAACAGGCGATCGCCGTACTGGATGCTTTAGCACTTCTGGATGGCGATAAATTAGACCCTTACAAATCTAAATACGCCCAATTTATTCTCGACATTGTCAAAAGAAAAGGGAACGGGCAGGTCATAAACCGTAATGAACTCATTCAGGACAACCATGGCGTAGAATACATGGATCCAAATTGTTCCCGACTTGAACCGGAATGGGTAGTCGTGTTGATAGCTGCTCTTGTTTACTTCGGAGATGTCGTCCTTTCTATACCGGGTAAAAAATTCGATGCAACTGAACTTCAACAGCTCGCATCCACCGGAGTAGATGAGCTTATTCGGTTCAAACACCTTGAGCAACCTAAAGAATGGAATCTTCCTGCACTCAAATCTATGTTTGAGCTTCTCGGCATGACACCAGGTATGGCTCAGCTGGTAACTCAGGGCAAAGATGAACCCATTCAGAATTTACAACAGGCTGTAGAAAATCTTGTCAAACGAATCGTAATGACACAACAAGCCCTGCGCGAAGGTCTTTCCTTTTGGGGCTTAAATATACTTACCGGAACAGATCTGGCAACTCAGGCATCCGGACTGGATGCAGCGAAGAATTTTATTGAGTCGCTTCAAGCCTATACGACACCAGGTAAATTGAAAAATTTCCGATACAATATAGATGAAGTCAACTCCCATGAAAAAGCAATAAAAGCCTTAGATGATCTGGAAGCTCTGCGCGAATTTGTCATGGATCACAGTCAGACAGCCTCATGGCTGTCCACTGCCGAAAGTGTATTGCCGGCAGAACATGATTGGGTGAATCGTATGAAATTGACACGACAGGATGTGCTGAATATTCTCAAGCATGCAGATCTGAAAAAACTGGTAAGTCAGTCTCAGAATATAGGGTCAAAACTTCTACAGCTCAAGAAAGACTATATCATAATTTACATTGGCTTGCATAGTAAAGCCCGTTTGGGTTTGAGCGATGACAAACGCAAGGCTGCTCTTACAAAAGACCACAGATTGCAAACACTTCAGAAATTAGCAGGAATTGACCTGATGCCCAGACAACAATTAACTGACTATCAGAATCAAATTGCCAACCTTAAAAGCTGCTTTGCCCTTACAGAGCAAAACCTTGATCTTAGCCCGGTCTGCCCGCATTGCGGATTCCGTCCGTCAACTGAAACAGGAATTGGCCAGGCTTCACAAATGATTGATCGTATGGATAATGAACTTGATAATATCATCAATAACTGGACTTCAGCACTTCTGGTCAATCTGGATGATCCAATCACACAAGCGAATATGGTTCTAATAATAGAAAATCGTAAACCGCTGGAAGAATTTATCAAATCAAGAAGACTGCCAGAAACATTGGACAGTAATTTTGTCCCAGCATTAAAAGAAGTCCTGTCAGGACTGGTCAAAGTGTCTGTTAAAACACAGGAAATACAGAAAGCACTGCAAATTGAAAACAACCCTGCTACACCTGCTGAAATCAAAAAACGCTTTGATAATTTCATTGATCAGTTAACCAAAGGTAAAGACCCCCAAAAAGTACGAATTGTAATGGAAGGTTAAAACATTCTATGCAAACAACCTCCTTGATAGAAGATGAACATGTAACAGGACAAGCAGGGACCAAGTGGGGACTAAGCAGGGACCAAGTAGAAATTTTAGAAAAATGTCTTGAAGAAAGGCGCATTGCTGATTTAATGGCTTATTCCGGACGGAGCAACAGGACTAAGTTTAGAGATCAAGTACTGAATCCTTTACTGAACAATGGTCTAATTGAAATGACCCAACCCGACTCCCCAAAAAGCCCCACTCAAAAATATCGAATTACAAAAAAAGGCAAACAAATACTGGAGAATAAAACAGAATGAGCAAACAAGAGAGTTTAGTTATGACAAAGGTCGTTCCTGGAAAACCAGGGAGCGGTAAACTTTTTGAAGAAGAAATAGTAAGTAATAACGGACCGGTAATATGCCTTGGCATGGAATTTGAAAACGATGAGGCAAGGCGTTCCTACTTTACCGAAGAACTGCGCAAAAAACTGCAAGATCCGGAATTTCGCAAGATTGAAGGTTTCCCTATTGGCA
>Ga0209201_1002336_pt1 | contig 18941 bp, 17 predicted proteins | sample AD_UKC055_MetaG_FD_184411 | JGI IMG/M metagenome (GOLD analysis project Ga0209201, IMG submission 184411) | Active sludge microbial communities of municipal wastewater-treating anaerobic digesters from USA - AD_UKC055_MetaG (SPAdes) (version 2) | ecosystem: Engineered > Bioreactor > Anaerobic >...
GGACGTGGAGTCGGGTCTTGCGCTTCGTATATACCGGCATACCTCTACATCACCATGTTGGTGACCTTGTGTCAATACCTTCCTCACCAATTGATGCCTTTCCTGTTCACAAGGCTAAGGTTTGGGGGTTCGGGACTCAGTGTCACGCTCCGCAAGTCCTCCGCCAGAACCGGAGGATTTCCCCCGCGACTAACCGCCGGCGGTACTGGCGGCCGCCGCCAACGGAGGTTCATGATCCAGTTGGTGAAGTCGCGCGGCCAGCTCTTGAACATGAAGGGCCGCTCGAATAGTACAAAAAGGATGCCACACACCACGAGCACGCAAAGGCTTGCCAGCCCGAGATAGGTTACCCAAAACCACCCGGGGCCGAGGAGCGAGTACAGGTGGGTGGCCAGGTGCAGTTTTCTCGTCAGGACTTCAATCACGAAATTATGCCACAGGTAGATCGTGTAGCACATGCCGCCGATCGTGTAGATCAACGGATGGGAGGTGAAGGCGTTCAACAATACGCCGCGCAGTGCTCCCAGGTAGGCAACGAAGATCAGCACGGGGAAGAGCAGGCTATCTACTTTGAAGCGGCAGGTGGCCACAAATATCAGGCCCCACGCCGCAATCCCCAGCAGATCCCAGACGAGAGATCGGCGGATGGCCTTGCCCATCGCCATTTCTGTCGCGAACACGTCGGCAAGCAGGAATCCGGTCAGAAAGTAGTTCAGTTGTGGCACCAGGTACAAATTGTGGGTGGTGCCGGTTGGGGCCAGCCGCCAATCGGTCAGGATGCCGATGGCAATCATGCCGAGAATCAGAAGGCCCCGGCGAACGATGACCCGGGAAACCCGGTAGATCTGAGCTAATAACGGGGCGATCAGGTAGAACTGCACTTCAATTTCGAGCGACCAAGCCACCCCATTAATTCTGCTCACATCGGAGTAAATCACATTGTGGGTGTAGGTCATGCTGGCCAGCAGGTGCGGCAGAAGGCCGTCCTGCTTCAGAATGAATGCCTTCATCACGAAATATGCCAGCAGGCATATCATATACGGGGGCTCCAGCCTGGTAACGCGCCGGAGATAGTACTGGGGAAGCGCCACGGCACGCCCGCCGTTAAGATAGTGGTTGGCCGACGGCAGGGCGAGCACAAACCCACTGATGGCAAAGAAGAGTGTGACACCCAGCCATCCAATTGACGCCAGACTGACTAAGGAGGTCGGCGGGGCCTTCGCGCCAAGCACGTTCTGTCCCTCCTGGAAAATGTGGAACCATACCACGAGCGCAATCGCGATGAAGCGCAACCCGTCGAAGTTCGGGACAAAAAGCCCCGAGGTCGTTACTCGCGAGAAGACCTGTTTCAGTGCTCTAAGACGGCTGTTCAAGTGCTTTGCCGTGAGGTTGGCAGAATATTCTGTTGGGAGCGAGACAAGCCCGGCTGCGGCAGAGGGAGTACACTAATCAAGCCGAACACACGGAGGACGTGGAATTTCACTCATTAGCCAGCGGTAAACCTGAATCAAATCAGCGCCGGCTTGCTGCGGGCTGAACCGTGCCGCCAGGCCCGCCGCCCGGGTCCCCATCTCCTGCCGCTGGGTCTCGGACATGGCCAAAGCCTCGCGCAGGGCTTCGGCCAGCGGCTCGACGCGCGGCGCCACCCACCAGCCCGCGCCCGCACGCCACAACTCTTCCCACGGGGTGCCGGTGGTGGTAATGACGGGGACGGCGCATGACATGGCCTCCACAATGGCATTGCCGAAGTTCTCAAAGTCGCTGGGCATCACGAACAAGTCCGCCGCCGCCAGCGCCCCCCACTTCTGCTTCTCGTCGAGTTCACCAGTGAAAACCACGCTGTCCCGGCACCTGCACTCCGCGACCAGCGATTCGATTTCCCCGCGGTGCCCTCCTTCATCCGGCCCGGCCAGGACCAGTTGCCAGGTCCCAGGGGTTGGACCACTGGACCACTGACCACTGACCGCGGACCTCTGCACCTCCGCCCATGCCTGGACGAGCCGCGCCAGACCTTTTACTGGATGTAGCCGTCCAAGGAACAGGACGGTGCGCCGGTTTGGGACCCCGGACCACAGGGCGGGGACGACCGGACCACCGACGGGCGGCGGGGCGATCGGGTTGGGGATGACCGCGACAGGGTTGCGCAGGCCGAAAGCGCGGATTTGACGGCACTCTTGGTCGGATTTGGCGTGCAGACATTGCGCGGCACGCAACGCCCGATCCTGGAACCAAATCCGGACCGGCACCTTCTTCCACCCGTGATGGCGCAACGCCCCAGGCATGAGCATGCCACACGGCGCCAGCAAATGCGGCACTTGGCGTGTCCTGGCGAGGTGTCCTGCCAGCCGGTGGACATCGGTCCATAACCCGTGGGAATGGATGAGATTGATCTCGGCCGCCTGCGCCTGCCGCCACAAGGCGGGACTGCGGCGAAAGCCGCCCCAGCCTGCCGCCGGTTCCTGCACGTGCCTGACCCTGGAATCCAGCGGAAACGATTCACCGTCAGTTCCCTGCTTCGTGCTGTACACGGTGACCGAGCAGCCGGCATCGGCCAGGAGGCCGACGTAAGCCGCCATTCCGAGCACGGGCCCGCCCATAGCCGTGCCGGTGTAGGGAATGAAATGGGAGATGTGAAGCAAGGAACAAAAGGACTACTGGACCACGAGACTACAAGACCACAGGACTGCGGGACAACGGACTACGAGACCATAGGACTGCGAACTAATCGTGCCATGCCGATTACGAGCAGGCTCGTAACAGCAGCGATGACCTTGCTGAGTTGACCGGCTTCCCTTCCAACGGCCTGAGTCAATCCGTGCAGGCAGGCGAAGGTCAGTTTGGTCTGCCCGTGCAGCTTGTCCGCCTCTTCGTGGGATAAGTGGCCGAGCCTGCGCGCCAGATGAATGAAATACTGGGTCTCGCTCAGGGAGCCGCGCGCAATGTGAAGGAAATGCAGGTAATCCTTCTTGCTTTCACGGGACGCCCCTTCCACAATGTTCGCCGGAACGGAGTAAGAGGCGCGGCGGAGTTGGCTCGTCAATCCATACATTTCTTCCCTGGGAAAGCTCTGTGTCCGTTCGTAGATCGCGACTGTCAAATCGTCCGCCAGTTTCCAGGCTTCAATCTTTGAGTAGTCCCTCATAATTCGTTGTCTCGTGGTCTCGTGGTCTCGTGGTCAGTGGTCAGTGGTCCGCTCGCCTTGACCTTTCGCTCCCGGCTGCGCCTTGACGGCCTACTGGTTGCCATCGAGCGTCCGGCCAACTCCGCTCGCACGGCGGGCAGGCACATGACGGCGACGCACGCCACAATCGCAGCCTTCACGATGTAATTGAGCACCGCGCCGATGTCTGATTCCGCCTTCAGTGCCCAGTGGCCGACATAAACCAGGATGGCCCACCACAACGGCGAGGTCCGAGCGCGCAGCGCCAGCCAGCGAAAAGCCAATCCCAAAGCGAGCGCATAGAGACCGCAGCCCAGTATGCCTCCGCCAAACCCGAAGTTGGCATACATTTCTCCCGCAAAGCCCAAGTTCATGCTCGTATTCTCTGCCGGTGTATAGCCGGCAAACCGCTCCATGAATACCTTGCCGCCGGCGAATTGTTTGTTGGGGGCCAGGACGCGCGGCAGCAGCGAGGCCTCAAAGGCCGAGATCAACGTTTCCCCGAATGCGTACGGTTCCCTGGCCGGCACATGGTTCAGCACCCGGTCAATGATCCAGCCCTGGTTGAACCGCAAGACCATGTCACTCACCGATTCCGGGGCGTAGCCGCCGGTAACAGCCTTAGTCGCACTCTGCACCAGGCACAACGCGCCCACCAGCGGGGTATTCCATTTGGACACGGGAATTTGCGCGCCGAAAAGTGACACGCGCACGGTCCCCTGGCGGAATTGCCACTTGGCGTCGTGGAGGAAAAACACCCCGCCGCAAAGCAGCAGCAGTGAGACCACGAAGACCGGCATGCGGGGGCGGCGAATGGTCAGGTAAGCGGCGAAAAACCCGAGCGCCCACAAGACCAGCTCATGGAACATGACCGATTCGACCGAGCCGCTGACTTCGACGACGAACACGACAGCCGCCCGCCACTGCCAGCCTGGCGCTCTGAGGAGCATCAGGCCAATGGCAGCCAGAAACCTCAGGTTGGCGAGCAACAACACTACGAACGCCAGCCCGCCCAGTTGTGCTGAGCCGAATGCGAACTTGAGCGCAATCCCTCCCCACAACAGGCAATCCAACTCACGAACCAACACCGGCGCGAACCGGTTGTCGGGGCTCCGTCGCGCGGGCGGCCGCAACCCAAGCCAGCTTGCGATCCAGCCCAGCGTGATCGCCAGCAATGCCGGGCCCGCATAGGAGAAATAATGGGCAAAGTCCTCGATTGAATACACGGGATTGTTGGCCGGATAGTAGTAGGCTCCCCAGGGAGCGATGCCATATTGGGCCAGGCAAACGATGACCGCCAGGTGCGGAAGCGCGACCACGCTTCCGCAGGAATAGCCCATGTGCAACATCGTCATGGCCAGCAAGGCCGCGACCAGGCCAGCCCAGGGTGAGAAGTCGTGCCACAGAGGAATGCTGCCCAGCGCGGCAACGGCTCCGCCGGCGAGCACCACCAGCCATTGCGTGCCTGATACCACGCTCCCGGGCACGGCTTCGGCAGTGACCGCCGACGCCGACGCGCCGGGCCCCGATTCTGTTCCGCGTCCTCTGCCGCGGAGCCGGTGTCGCCGAACTGCAGGCCTGGGCGCGCCGATCTTTGCACTCGGCGGCGAGGTGCTCGGCAGCCCTGCCGGCGTATTATTCATAGGGAAACTGGGCCTTCACTTGGTTAATCGCTGTGCCGATGACCGGTCCCGGCCGGTCGAAACCGGTTCCCTTGCCATGCATTCAAGGAACATCCAACAGCCAACATCGAACATCCAACATCCAATAATTGAGCCAGGCTCGGTTTTAGCCGCAAGTCCGGCAGCGCTCACGAACGGGAGCTTTCAGGCGTTCCTCATGAACCGTGAGGATTTCGCGGGCCGCTGGCAGGTAGCTGTAGCCTCCATCGAGGCAACGGCGATGGCCTGCAGCGGCCACCCTCAAGCGTTCCTCGTCGTGGTCCAAGAACCAGCGAGCCTTTTCCGCCAGGTCGCCAGGGGAATTGAAGACCCCGGTTTCACTTCCCGGTGCAAAATACCGCTCCAGCTCGGCCGTATGCTCATGAAGCATGAACCCGCCGGCCGCGGGGATCTGCCATGTCCGCGCCGTCACCTGGTCACCCACTGCTGTCCCGCCCCCCGCTTCGCTCAGCAGCGCCAAATTGATGCGCGATAGGCAGTAGATGGCCGCCAGCTCATCACCATACGCGCCCCGGCTCTGCCACCGCTCCCGAACCAGCGCACCCGCGCGGGCCCAGCCGGGTCCCCAGACGCGCAAATCAATCCCAGCGCACCGCTCGAGCAAGGCTCGAAGCGTCTGTTCTTTCTTGAGGGACCAGCAGCCGACGAAGGAGACATCGCATTCATAGGCGGCCTGTGCTTTCCCGGACAGATGGATGGCCCGATGCACGTCCGGATCAAAGCCATGCGATACGAGGCGCAAGTCCTTGAGCCGCCCACGCAGGGCGGCATCTGCTTGGTGGAAGGACTTGGTCGTAAAGACACAGTCGTAAAGCGGCAGGCAATCCCAGATGTCGCGGCCATGATCCAGAAAACTGACATCGGGATAGAAGCAGTAAGCCGGCAGCCCGGACTCGGAGAATCGCTTGACCGTGCCCGGCTGAAGAAACTTGCCTTTGAACACGAGCAGGAAATCAATCGCCCGGTTGTTTAGATGCCGGAGGATGGTCCGGTTGTATTCGCGCGCCAGCAATAACCCAAAGGCTCGGCGGAGAATGCGCAGAGGCAGTGACGACCATTGGGAGGGTATGAAATCCTCGTAGTTGATCTCGATCACCGCGTGCCCGAGCTGCCGAAAGCCCACGGCCAGAGCCCGGGCGTCCGAACCCCACCAGTCGGCCCCGAGAAACAAGATTAGGCGTTTGTCAGATGCGGAGGGCATATGAAAAGCAGAAAGCAGAAATTGAAAAGCAGAAATCAGCAGTCCGTAGTCGGTGGTCCGTGGTCCGTAGTCCGTGGTCTTGTCTTCCCGCCTTAACTCTTCAGCTTTTCCTTCAGGCGCCGGTTGACGCGGAAAGCCAAAAGTCTGCGCGCGAACCGGGAAAGCCGGTAACGGTCGCCCAGCGTATTCAGGCCGGGCGTCAACAGGTCGCGGTAGAGCCAGAAGAGAGAGCGACGATCGTTGGTCCTGGGGCCGAGAATGGAACAGGCCGCCCGGTAGCCGGCTTCCCGCGTCAGACGGGCCACCGTTGCATTGAAGGCCCCGCCTGGGTAGGCGAAGAAGTCCACGGCAGTTCCGAGCGCGCTTTCGAGGTCGGCTTTCGAGCCGGCGATTTCCTCCCGGGCAGCCTCCGGGGAGATTCGGGCCAGGTCGGGGTGAGAACGGGAGTGCGCCCCGATGGTAAAGCCGGCCTGAACCAGGTGCCGCAACTCAGGCAGTCCCATCCGTTTCGGATCCTGTCCTCCGGGCCGCAGATGCGCCGTGGTGACAAAGAACGTTGCGGCGATCCCGAGCCGCCTGAGGACGGGCAGGGCAAACTCGTAATTGTCGCGCCAGCCATCATCAAAGGTGACCACAACGGAACCAGGGCGCTCGCGGCCGCGGGCGTGGATTTCGTCCAGCAACTGCCCGAGCGAGATAAACGTGTAGTGCCGCCGCCGCAGTTCCGCCAACTGCCCCTCAAAAGCCGCAGGCGAGTGGGTGAAGCGCCAGCCCTCATCCCGGACGCGCTCCCCGGCAGCCGGAATGCGGTCAGCGGGCGCGACGTGGTGGTAGAGAAGAATCACAAGCTGGGATTGCGGCGAACGACCACGTGTCTCTTCGCGGAGCAGTCATTCCCCGGGATACTTCAGGCCAATCCTTTGTCGTATCCGGTCCATTGTTTCCATAATGGCCAGGGACTCGTCCAGGGGCATTGTGGAGCTTTCCGTCCTTCCCGCCCGGATGCATTGGACGGCCTCGGCGGCCTCAAACCGGTATCCGGCTTTGCCCCAGGTGATCCGGGGCGCCTGTTTCGGTCGGCGCAGGACCGCGAGCCGCGCGCGCCAGAACGCCGGCAGCCAGACCTTTCCCGCGGTGCCGATAATCAGTGCGTTCTGGGCAGTGCGGGTGCGAATCGCGCAGGAAAGCAGAGCCAGTTGGTCTTCGGGGTATTGAAGCACTATAGCGGCTTGTTCGTCCACACCAGTTGGGCCGAGCCGTCCCACCGCCTGAATGGCGGATGGGCGCGGGCCGAAAAGGTGCGAGGCCAGCGACAGGGGATAGATGCCGACATCCAGGAGCGACCCGCCGCCGAGCTTGGGGTTAAACAACCTGCCCTCGGGCTTCCGCGCGGCGGCGAATCCGAAATCGGCTTTGAGCATTCGCACCTCGCCGATCAATCCGCTGGCGATCCATTGTCGGGCGCGGACGTAGACGGGATTGAACCGCGACCACATTGCCTCCATGAGAAAAAGCTTCCGCTCGCGGGCACGGGCAATCATCCGGCGCGCCTGTTCCGCATTGATGGCGAAAGGCTTCTCGCACACGACGTGTTTGTCGTGTTCGAGGCACAGGAGGGTGTGCGCCTGGTGGAAATTGTGCGGTGTCCCGATATAGATGCAGTCAACCTGCGGCTCCGCGGCCAGTTCCTCATAAGATCCGTGCGAGCGGGCAATGCCGAATTGGGCAGCGAAGGCCGCCGCCCGCTCGGCGGATCTCGCTCCTACGGCAACAGCCTGTGCCCCGGCGACCTGTTTCAGATCGCTGACAAACCGGTGGGAAATGGCTCCGGCTCCCAGAATGCCCCAGCGGACAGGCGCGGTCATGACTTCTTCCTTCACGTGAATCAGGCCGGCACTTTTCAGGTGCTCCGGTCGTGGCTTTCGATGAACTGAGCGATGCGGCCCACGACCGATTCCCACGTCAGCGTTTCGGTGGAGAACGACCGCGCCGCCTCACGCATGCGGAGGTAGCCCGACCGATCTCGACACAGTTGCAGCATCTTCTCGGCGAAGGCCGCGGCGGTGAGGGGGGGCGTGACCAGGAAGCCGGTGACGCCATCTTTTACCACCTCAGGGATGGCGAACGTGTTGCTGGCGACCGCCGGGCAACCGTGGTACGCCACATCTATCAGAATCTGGGCAATGGTGTCCATGGTCGTCGGGTGGACGATGGCAAAAGCGCAACCGAGAATCTCCTCGAATCTCCGCGCTTCCTCGGGATTGGACTTTCGCAACAGTCCCACGTAGCGCACGCCGGGCAATTGCAGCACCGAGTCCGGTGGACGCTGGCTGACAATCGTCAGGGTCGCCTGGGGATAGACCTTGTGGACTTGCGAGAAAGCTTCCGCGCACAAAAGGCCTCCCTTCCGGGCAAAGTCCCAGGCGATAAACACGAAATCAAGCCCTCGTGCTTCTCCGGCGGCGGGCGGAATGGCGGCGTTTCCCCCGATGCCGGCCACGCGGAAATTCCGCTCTGGCAGACCGTAGGCACCCACCGTTTGCCCGAGGGTCCATTCGCTGGCGCAAAAGACCGCCGCCGCTCTTGCCAGCCATTGCGCTTCCCGGGAGCAAATGCGGCGAATATCGGCCTTCGCGAATGCGGGCCGGTGGTGATAGAGAGAAATGTAGGTGTCGAAGCTGGCATCAATATAGCCGCCGTAGGGGCGCGGACTAGTACAGGCGCTCCAGGGGGCGGCGCCGTGATGGAAATCGAACGCGGCGCCGGGATCGGCTTGAGCTTGCACCTGGCGGCTGATCCGGTTCAGGCGGCGGCGTGAGTAGTGATAGAATTCGCGCGGCAACCCGCACAGCTTCTTGAATCTCGAAATGAGGCGGGCGACCCGGCATGGCCCCGGGTTGATGGGGCCGACGTAAACCACCTCAAGGCGCCGGCGCAAACCCTCGTACAGGTGCGCGTTCACACCGTTCCAACCGCCGCCCCGGTCTTCCGGAGCGTAAGCGGTGATGAAGTTTATCTTCTTCATGGCCGGCGACGCTGCCTGATCCACTCCAGCACAGGCCGGAACTGCGCCTGGTAGTTGTACTGTTCGCGGTGTGCGGTTCGCCCGCGGCTGCCCATCTGTCGGAGTTGGCCGGGATCGTGCAGGAGGCGATTCACAGCCGCGCCGATTTCCTCCGGGGAATTGGGGTCCACGCACACGCCGCATTGGCTGCGCTCGACGATGTCCGCCACTCCCGGGCCGTTGTTGGTCAGTTGGGGCACACCCAGCGCCATGTACTCGAAGCGTTTGTTGCAGGCGCCGGCTGAGTAAAGGCGGTTCTGGTTGTGCGGTTGGATGAGCGAAAGACCCAGGTCGGCCCCCGCCGCGAGCGCCAGGGCTTCCGCATGGGGTCGGGGACCAAGAAACAGGACGCGGAAATCAGTCCCGGCAGCGCGCGCGCCCGCCAGGATTCCCTCCCGCACTTCCTCCGAATGCGGTCCCACCAGAACGAAGACCGAGTCTGCCGGCCAATTGCGCATGGAGAGCGCCGCCTCCCGCAAGCCCTGGTGCCACCCCACGCACCCCACGTAACCTACCACCCGCGTCTCCCGCAGGCCTCGATCGGCCAGCAGTTGCCGCAACGGTGAGGGGGGCACCGTGTTTACCAGCAGGGGGCAATTCATAACCACCTGGGGGCACGTGGAAAGCCCCACTTCGTTCTGATATCGCTCCGCCCGCGCCTGGTCGGAGAAGACCACCAGGTCCGCCTTCCGAGCCAAGCCGGCCACCCGGCTCAAGGCCCTTCGGGGGCCCATTCCCATATTCGGGTAGATCTCGGGCAGCTCGTGAAAATGATACACCGTGCGGCGCCGGGCGGGAGCCGGCCGCAGATGCGTGCAGGCGACCGGGTCATATCCCAGCACCACCTTCGGGCGCTGGCCCCGAATGACGGCGCGACAAGTCTGGGCAAACCGCAACCAGTTCGTCCAACGCCTGGCGACGTTCTGCCGCGGCTCGGAGCTTGAGTCCCAAGCCGTGTGGGCATGCCATTGCCGCACCCGGGCGTCAAGCGCAGCGGGCTGGGGCGCCTGCGAGGCCAGGTGCACCATTCCGACCTTGAGGCCGCCGCCCGCCAGCAGATTCGCCTGGTTCACCGTGGGCGGAAACAGTTCCGCGCGCGCGCGAATGACCAGCAAGACGTCAAGAGAAGACATGGCGGGACTACAGGACTACCGACTACGGACCACAGGACTACGGACCACGGGACTACGGACAAATGCTGAAACGCTGAAAGCGCAAAGCGGACCACAGGACCACGGACCACAGGACCACGGACCACGGGACTACGGACCACGGGACTACGGACCACGGGACTACGGACCACAGGACTGCTTCGCCCCAAACCGGACATCAGGAGCGAGCCAGGGCAGCGCGGATGGGCCAGCCCAGTCTTTTCCGGACATCACGATAAAGTCCGCGCAGAGTTCCGCCTACGGGGCTGAATGCCTGCCGGTCCTCGCGACCGTTCCCATCTGCGCTCAGGCCGTAGCGGAAGAGCCAGAACAGTCCCAACCGGGTGTTTTGCGCGCCGCCCCCGGCCGAAACCGCAGCCCTGTACCCTGCCCCGCGCACCAGGTTGACCTGCGCGCGATGATGCGCCCCGTACGGATAGGCGAAGAGGTCAATGCGAGTGCCCAGCGCCCGTTCCAGGTCCGCCTTGCTGCCGAAAATCTCCTCCCGCGCCTGGGCTTCCGGGATCTCCAGCAGGTTGGGATGAGTCCGTGAATGCGCGCCGATCGTCATGCCGCAACGCAGAAGGTCCTTTAGCTGAGACACATCCATCACCTGCGCGTCTGGCACTGTCTTGTGCAGGTGGGCGGTCGTCACAAAGAAGGTTGCCGGGACATTATGCCTGCGGAGGACCGGCAGGGCATAGGTGTGATTGTCGGTCCAACCATCATCAAAGGTCACCGCAACCTGGCGCCAAGGCTCCCAGCCCCGGCGCACAATCGTTGACACCAATTCGGGCAAGCCCACAAAACGGAATCCACGGCGTGACAACTCCTGGAACTGTTTGTCCAACTGCTCAGGCGTGAGCGTCAGCGCCGCCTCTGCATTCGAGTTGCACCCGCCTGGCGCCTGCGCCGCAGGCGCAATGTGGTGATAGATGAGAATCACGTTGGGAGGGGTTTGTGGGCGTGTGTAAGCTCTCCGGCTTCCGCATTTCAGTTTTCAGCCCTCCCCTCTGAAGAACATGGCCAGGCGTTCAGCGTTGATCAGTCCCAAAAGTCGGGCGGCCACTCGATAGCCAGGGTTCCCTAAAGGCTGGAAAGCCGGATCGAGTTGGCGGATTTGGGCTGAGATCTGCCCCAGCCACTGAGGGTCGCTAATGCCCGAAGTTCGCAGCACGGCGAAGAAGGCGCGAGCGGCGGCTTTTCGCCGGGACAGGGTTAGCCCGCCGGAATGTTCCAGCGTCTCCAATGCCTTGAACAGGATGCGCGCCCGATTGCGGCCATTGGCGGCGGGATCGCGCCGGGCGAGGCTGGTCACGTCCAGGTAGCGGTAGTAGTCGCAAAAGATCCCGGGCGTATAGACATGGCGCCTGCCGGCCAGAGCGAAACGCAGGAACAGGTCAAAGTCTTCCCACACCGTAATGGTCTCATCTGATCCCCCTATTTCCGCATAGGCCGATCGGCGAAACAGATAGCAGTGCGTCGGCACCCACCACCCTCCCAACAGCGCTTCAATCATTTCACAGGGGGCTTGAGCCGGCGCGTGAACCTCCCGTTTAACCACCTCGCCGCGGACAACAACCATGCGCCAATCGGAGTAAACGACATCGGCTCCGGCTACCGAAGCACACGATGCCTGCAGCTCCAGTTTCCCGGGCTCAATGGTATCGTCCGGATCAAGGAACTGCAGGAATTCGCCCTTGGCCACGGCCGCCCCGGCATTCCGTGCGGCCGCAAGACCACGATCATCCAGGCGCACCACTTTCGCCGAGGGGATCAGCGACAGGGCAAGCTGCCCGGTGTTATCACTGCTGCCATCGTCCACGATGATGGCCTCGAACCGTTCCGGCTGCGCTGCCAACACTGGCCCCAACGCCGCCGCCAGGCCGGGAAAATAGCGCGCGCTGTTATGGCAAGGAATGATGATGGAGGTGAGGGGGGACATGGCTTATATGCTAAGAAGCGGTAATACCCATGTCACTTCAACGCGGCTTGGCTGCAATAGGCGCGCCAGTACTCGTCACCGTACAAGTGTGGTGGCGCCAGGCGCCGCCGAAGCGCCCAGGAGAGGGTGTTATCCCGCGCCAGGAAAGAGCGCAAAGCCAGGTTCCGCCTTACCGCCCGCAGGTTCCGCCTGGCCTCGGCCCGCTCCGACGCGCTCAGCGGACACTCCGGATGTTCCAGCATGTCCCGCAACCAGGCCAGGTCGCCGCCGGACCGCCCGGAGTAGTCGGGGGCCAGGTGCCGCTGTTGCCGGCTGCCGCGTTGGTAGAAAGCCAGCCCGGCGGCGACCAGCAACGCCGGCGCCTGGCGGCACATCTCCAAATGGAGCCGCGCGGGCGCCGATGGCCAGCGGGGATCGTATCCGCCGCACCCTTCCCATGCGGCCCGGCGGTAGAGCAGGCCGGTTGGGCTCTCCCACAGGCTCACGGAGCCGAAATACTCCTGCTGATACACCTCCCGGGGCGACTGCAGCCTGGGCAGCAAATAATGGCTGGCCTCGTGGGATTGAAGCAGCGCGGCGGATGGGTGCCGCTCAGCCAGGCGAACCATTGTCTCCAGGCAATTCGGATACAACCCGTCATCGGCATGCAGGAACTTTAGGTAGGCTCCCTTCGCTTGACGGCTGCAGAGGTTATGATTGGGCCACTTGCCGGCCTGGGTGCTGTTTCGGACAATGCGAATGCGGCTGTCCTGGCAGTACTGTTCCGCTACTCCGGCGGTCCGGTCGGCGCTGGCGTCATCCACAATGATGAGTTCCCAATCGGTAAAGGTCTGATTAGCCACGCTTTCAATAGCTCGCCCGAGGTGCCGCTCCGCGTTGCGCGCGGGAATCAGCACACTTACGACGGGCGCGGAACGGGAGCTGCCGCCCGCGACACCTGCCTGTGATTTCCGTGCTTCAGGCGCGGCGCCGGGGGACGACAGGGGACTCAGGGCGGCCGAACTTCTGCCCGGAGCGCGACCGCGCGGGGACAAAAGAGACCTGGCGAAGGCGCCCAATGGTTCCCCTGATTCACTGACCATGGTGCGGGCGCTACGGAATTGTCCCTTCAGCATTTCCACTGTTATCCAGCGCGCAAACAGGCGTATGACCTCGGACCGGACGCTCGCGATTTCCGGCTCGGTCAGCGGGCAGTCGGGCGCCTTGAGCGCGTCCAGCGTATGCCGGAGTTCCCGGGCCCTTCGCTGGGCGGCTTTCAACGGCTGGGCTGACCGCGCATGTTCCTGCTCGGCGTGGCGCCGCCACCAGTCAAGGCCCGAGCCCAGCAGCACCACTGGGTATCGCCGGCTGAGCTTCAGCCAGCAATGGCTGTCTCCCGTGTGGCGCGCTGAGTCGAAACCGCCGGCGGCGTCGAAGGCGCTCTTGCGGAGGATGACGCTCAAAGGCCCGGGCGTCAGCAGCCCGTTCTTGAGGAGGAAATGGCAGCGATAAGCATCCCCAGGGGAGAGTTGCGCCGGGCACACTATTCCCGGCAGGGCGCGGGCGATCCCCAAGGCGGCTTGGGGGAACGCCTCCATGCCCTGAACCATGCGATCCAGGCAATGCGGATAAATAAGGTCGTCCGCGTCCACATACTTCAAGTATTTGCCGCGCGCCAGCGAGGCGGCTTTGTTGCGGTTGGGATAATCCCCCAGGTTCCGTTCATTGACGCATACTCGGACGCGGGCATCCCGCTCATAGGGGCGGGCCACGGCCAGCGAACCGTCGGTGGATCCATCATCCACAATGATCAACTCGAATTCGCCACAGGTCTGCGCCAGCACGCTTTCAATCGCCGCGCCAAGGTACCTCTCGCGGTTGAAAACCGTTATGAGAACGCTGACGAGAGGGGAAGGCACGAGGGGGAAAAGCTGAGATGTTGAAAGGCTGAAATGCTGAAAGGGGACGACAGGACCACAAGACCACGAGACTGCGGCACTATGGACTCGGCTGCCGGGGGAGAGAACTCCACAACTTCATTGCCCGGTGCCGGATGTGACGGCGGAGACGGGAGGCCATTTCCTGGGAGGCAAGGTGATCATTTGCCCCAGCATCAGATCGGCCTCCGGCGGATTCCAGCGATCTGTGCCGGACGATGGAATGAATGTGATCTCCCCAAACTTAATGCCCTCATCCAACACATAAAGGTCTATTCTCGCATAGGCAAAACCACGGCACAAAATCCCCGTCAGCTCGAGCAATCGCCCCAGCGCACCAGGTCTAGGAATCGGTCTTTCGTAGCGGGGATAGTTATAGGTGAAAGGCATCAGATTCCACTGCGTATCATAGAACGCTTCACGGCCCGTGTGCTTGATCAAATCGCGGTCACCTATGACCTGAACATACTGCGGTTTCCCATCGAAGCAGTGTATTTTGTAGTCGTACAAGTTGCCGTCCGCGTTCTCGATATACCGCTCGGCGATGATCTTCCGCGGTATATTTGCGTAATGCAGCTCGAACCCGTAAGCAAAAGCATAGTTGGTTCTCATCCACGCTGCGAACTGCCTGCGCGCCGCGGCTTTGTCAAAAGCTGCCTTGTCCCGCACCACGATGTTCCAGCCGCTGCCGTGGTTCGCTTTCAGCACGAACCGATCCGGAAGCAGGTCGAAGTTGATTTCATCAAAACTGTTCCATACGCCGAGCAGCGGGACCAAACATTCCTCCCCGATTCTCTCCTTGACCCAATCCCTGACCAGGTATTTGTCGGCCAGTTGTGTCTTGAGCGGCGTGCAATCGTAAAGCTTCAGCCATTGGCTCTTGTCGTTGAATGTTTGCGGATTCTCCAAGTCGAGCTTCCGCCCGGTGGTCATGTAGTACCACAGTGTGAGCTCTTTCGGATACTGGTCCTCTTTCAAAGAAGCATAATCGTGGTAAGCATCGAACGGCCGTCCTTTCAGCCACGCCTTGGCGACCTGATACGCATAGCGCAGTTCGCCCTGCATCAATAGACATATTAGTTTCAGTGCTCGGCCCGGCAGCTTACCCATATTGTGTCTTTCTTGGTGTCTGGTCTAATGCTCCTTAGGCGAAGTGAACGGACCATGCGGCCAATTTCGCGCGCACTTCGTGCATCGTGTCGGCGGGGGCGACAGCGTTCCGGGACGGAATGCGGTTGGGGAAATAGTCGGGCGGCAGCAACCTCATGGCGATCCGGCGGGCAATCCGGAGCGCGAGGTAGGCGCGCCGACGACAGGCCAGGGCCAGGCGGAAATAGGCGCGAACCACCACCCGCCTGGCCGGCCCGGGGCGGAAGTGCCGCTGCCACTCGGCCAATACCCTGTCAATCGCGGCCCGTGAACCGGCCACGTTAAACAGCAAGAACTCCGCTTCGACGAAATAGCGCCCTTCCCAAAGCTTGAAATACTCTGGCCGGATAGCCGCCCCCCGGAGAAGGCGGGTCGCTTCCTCCAGAAACACGCGGCGGGACTCAACCAGGGCATAAGACGGGGAATTGGTAATCCGCGTCTCCGCGCCGCGGCGGATGAAGACATCGGGCAGCGCCTGCGGGAACTGGCGGACCTGAAGGCCCGCGAGCAGCGCCCGAAGGTGCAGGTGGCAATCATCACCGTAGCAGACCGCCTCGTTGAAGCCCCCGATCGTGCGCAGCGCTTCTCGCCGCCACAAGGCCGACGACACACACCACGGGCCATCGGAACGGAGGAAGCGCTCGAGGTCGTCCCGCGCAGGGTCCATCGTGTTCCAGTATTGGTCGCTGTCGCCGGGTGTTCGGGTGAAAAGCAGCACGGGGAAAACCCACAGCGCGGCCTCTGGCTGCGCGCGGGCGGCGGCCAGCCGCTGTTCCAGGCACCACGGGGCCAGCAGGTCGTCGGCGTCGAGAAACATGACATAGTCGCCCAAAGCCTGCCTGAGCCCCAGATTCCGGCAGGCCGACGGCCCCTTGAGACCCGATTCACGGCGCAAGGCCCGGATGCGCGCCCCGTCCGCCATCGCTTGGACTCGATCCCAAACTGCCGCCGACGACCCATCATCAACAACAAGACATTCCCAGTCGGCAAACGTCGAAGCCCGAACCGAGCCCAGCGTCTCCCGCAGCAGCTCCGGCCGCTCAAAATGGGGAGTGATGAGGGAAACAAGAGGCATCGAGGAGAAAGCAGAAACTCGGGAAGCAGAAAGCAGAGGTCAGAGGTCAGAGGTCAGTGGTCCGTGGTCCGTGGTCAGTGGTCCGTGGTCCGTGGTCCGTGGTCAGTGGTCAGTAGTCAGCAGTCCTGTGGTCCCGCAGTCCCGTGGTCCTGCTTTCTGCTTTCCCAGTTTCCCAATTTCACTACTTACCTTTCCTGAGGCTTTGGACCCAGGAATCGGCCAGGTGGCTGGTAACGTATTGCCGCAGGCTGCCGCGATGATCTTCGCAGCCGAGGCGCTGCACGAGCCGCGGAGCACGAGAGTCGGGATGGACGCCGCCGGTGCCAAAGAAAACTTCCACTGCCCCGCGCATCACCATCGAGGGCACAAACTCCTGATCCAGTCCGAACTCGCCGTAGGGAAAGGCGAAAGCCCGGTAGTCCAGGCCGAACTGTCTCACCAGCTCCTCCATGCTTGCCCTGGTTTGACGAACCTGTTCGTCCGTCGGGAGCTCGGCGTACACCGGGTGATCAATGCTGTGCGCGCCGAGGCTAAACCCGGCCTTCAAGAGTTCCCGGCACTGCGCGCTAGTCACGTATGGCTGCTCGGTGGCCAGCCATTCCGCCGGATTGAGTTCGAGCAATCCGGACAACTGTCCGATCAGAGGATGTTGCGGCTGCCGGAGCCGGAGCAGCGCCTCCAGGCTCAGCCCCGCCTCGCACAAACGCGCCTCAGCCTCGGCCCGCTTGACCGGCGCCGCCCGCCGCATGGCCTCCGCGATCAGCCCCACGTGATCCTCGAAGAAGATGTTGCGGTTATCCAGCAAGCTGGTCGTGATGAAAAAGGCGGCTGGCACGCCTTTGCGGCGCAGGATCGGCGCCACCACCTCGTAGAGCTCGCGGTAGCCGTCATCGAACGAGAGGAAGAATCCCCGGGGACAGTCCCGCTTCCCCCGAGACCAGGCAATCAAGTCGCTCATGGACACCGGTTTGCCCCAGCGCAGCCATTGGTCGAGGTCTAGCTCGAACTCAGCGGGTGTTTCGATGCGATACCGTGGCCCCCACCACGAGGGTGTAGTTGGGCGCACCGTATGATACAAGGGACAGATGAGGCGGTGCGCTGGACGGCGCAGGAGCCATTCCGCCCCGGCTTGGCGGCCGGCCGACACCAGCGCCTGCCGGACGCGTTTCCGGCAATGACCCAGGACAGTCATGACTTACCAAGCTCGCGCAGCGCCTTGTTCCATGCTCGGCGCGCCAAAGCGGGGATGCGAAATCGCCAGAACCGTTTGGTGGTCATGCGCCAGGGGAAATAGGGCAGTCGCAGTTGACGCTGGACTTGCCAGGCGCGGTAAGGCCCCCACAGGTTGTCGGGCTCTTCATAACGGAAGGGCGGACGAATGCCGTAATCGGGCGCCGGCGCCTCCTTGTACGACCGATAGCCGCACAAATGCAGATGGTAGGTGCGGAGACTCAGAGCGGGATTTACCACTATGTAGCCGGCTTGGGCAAACTCCCAGGCGATCTTGTTGTCGCAGTCATAAACCCCGATGGGGAAATTGCCCTGAACGCCTTGAATTGTCCCCCGGACAATCCAGCAGTCCTGGCTGTCGCCGTACTCGAACAAGCGATTTTTGCCGTTTTCCAGCACGTCCCAGCGGGAAACCGCCAGCACCGTGCGCTGGCTCCAGTCCACCACCTCGATTTGCCGCAAGCCGTCGTCGAACCACACATCCGTGTTGGCCAGCACAGAAAAATCCTTCGCCCCGGCCAGTTCGTTGACCCAGGCGAAAAGCTCGTCGTACCAGGGGCGACGGGCGACCTTTCGCACCCGCAGCTTGGGGTGGGACGGCAGGTACGCCTCGGCATTTTCGCTCAGGATGCACACCTCCCGCACCACGGCAGCCTCCAGATTGCGGCGCAGGCACTCTTGGTACTCCGCCATTCGCGCGGTGTTCTTCTCCGGGTAAAGGGTGGTGAAAAGACGCAACACGAATCAAGGCAAGCCCATAAATAACTGCACGAGTCAGGGGACCCGGCCTACAGGAGCTTGTAGGCCGCGTGCCCACACGCGGCGCGACTGATGACGCTGTGTATGATGAGCACTGCGTGGAGTGCCCGGACCTTCAACGCGCCGCCTTAACCGAGTAATCAAACCGATGGCCGAGGCGTAACAGCGGTTTCTCCATGAACTTGAAGGACAGGTGCGCGACGCTAATGAGGATTCCCAGGGCGAGTGCCGTGACCAGAATATCAGCCGGCGTATTCATCTCCGGCCTGGCACCTTAGCGTCTTTGCGTTAAAAGCCTTCTGCATGGTTGCGGCTTAGCCGTAACGATTCAGAAGCAGAGCCCGCTAAACACGCTAAACGCGCGAAAAGCGTCGCGAATATGGCCCTATAGAACTGTGGGGCGTCCTTACTGGTCCGTGAGCTTGAGCACGGTTCTCGCTGGCTTTGGCCAGCTTTTGCTTTGGCGTCGTTTCGCGTGTTTAGGAAAGCGCCAAGCGAAGCTTGGCTGGTTCTAGTTAACTGAGATGAGTTAATCGTGATAATTGGTCGAGAGTCATGTAGCCAACCCCAAAGCGAATGGGGGCGACCCTGCTCGCTGAAGCTGGGGGA
>Ga0209201_1002340_pt1 | contig 18894 bp, 27 predicted proteins | sample AD_UKC055_MetaG_FD_184411 | JGI IMG/M metagenome (GOLD analysis project Ga0209201, IMG submission 184411) | Active sludge microbial communities of municipal wastewater-treating anaerobic digesters from USA - AD_UKC055_MetaG (SPAdes) (version 2) | ecosystem: Engineered > Bioreactor > Anaerobic >...
CCAAGGTTTTGAGAATTTTCAACTGCCGATTTCAATGATTCTTTAGAAAAGGAATGTTTAGCATCTTCAAAAAAAGATCTTAAAGCTTGAAATCCTAAAAACAAAGCTAAAGAAATCATTCCTAATCCAATAGAATTATGCATTAGATTTAAATCAAAGAAATAGCCCCAAGCAATTAAACCAATGCAGATAATAACAAAAATACGGCTTAGCCATTCTAAATATTTAATGAAATTAAAAAACTTTTCGCTTTGTAGTAATTGATACTGGTTTGTATTTAATAAATTAAACATATTGCAAGGATTTGATTAAAAGAAACACTATGATTATGGGCAGAGCTAACCAGAATAATAGATAAACAATTCCTATTGTTAGAATAATTAATTCGTAAATTAAGAAAAAAGCAATTAAAACAATTCTAACCATTACTCCGATAACAACAGAAATTGCATTACCGAAAAAGGTTTCAAGATAGACTTGTAGATCAAATCCCCTACCTGTTTCCCAAGTAATACCTTTCCAGGGCGCGAAAAAAGATACAAGAAGTTGTTTTAACGAAAAAAAATACAAGCCAAAATTAAAAAGGTTTTTAATGTTTTGAATAATTTCCTTTGGCTTGTCAATAAAGTGCCATTTGAAATATTTTGAAGCTAAATCCATTGAAATAATTATACTCATTCTTTTTAAAACTGTAAAGTCTTGACAATAAAAATTACATAATTATAATGATAGCATATAAATTAAAAGGTCGATCTCTCTTATATCAAATTAAGAGATAAACCTATCATTCTTTTAAATAAAGAATAGAATATAAAATAAATAATTTTTTTAACATGACATTAGACGAAAATATTAAATTAGAAATGGATGACGAATGGGAATCAGAAGATCCTGAAGAAGATGATTTAGAGGAAACAGAAGAAGACGAAGAGATGGACGATGATATAGATGATGATGACGATGACGACATGAACGAAGAAGAGTAAGACACACAACCCTGCCCTGCTGCAGGGTTGTATTTTCAAAATAATAATAAATAATAAATAAATGGAAAACAAATTTTTATCCAGTGTCGGTTTTTGGAAGATATTAGTTTTGATTTTATTTATTGCTTGTGTTGCTTTGGGGGTTATGGTTTATCAAGAACAGATAAAACAACCAGTTAACGGCAATAACAACAATAATAATAATAATCAAAACAATACTCAAGACATAGGCGCTAATGCAGCAGCTGAAAAAGCAATGAAATACATTAATCAATATTTGATTAGTGGTGCGGGCACTTTTAAGAGTGTTGAAGAACAGAAGTTAACATATTATAAGTTTTTCTTTGAATACAATGGTCAAGAATGGAGTTCTTATGTTTCTGCTGATGGCAAAAACATTATTCCTAGCGCTTCTTACGACATCCCAGAACTTGTTGATCAACAGACAAAGGTAGTGGATGGAAACTTTAATGAAGTTGTTAATGGCGAAGTATGTAAAGAAAACGACAAACCAATAGTATACTTCTTTGGTTCTTCTACTTGTCCTCATTGTGAATGGGAAAAGCCAATAGTTCAAGAAGTAGTAGCTAAATTTGGAGATTCTATTTCTTATCATGAAAATATTGACTCTCAGAACGATAAAGAGATTTTCAACAAATACAGTACAGGAGGAGTTCCTACAATAGTTATTGGTTGTAAGTATTATAGGGTTGGTTCAGGAGAAGCTGCAGGAGCAGATTCAGAGAAACAAAACCTAACAAAGTTTATCTGTGACATTACAGGAAACCAAGCAGATGCTTGTAAATAAGAAAACAAAGGCCCCTGAAAAGGGGTTTTTGATTTGACAAAAAAATAGAAATCAGTTAGCTTCTAAATAGTTCTTCATATTTCTCAATGGCTCACTTTAAGAGCATAAAAGTGCTTTTCAAGTGGGTCATTGAGATGGATATTTGCCACCTTGCCCTCTCAGTGGCCCCAACCCATTAGGACTGAGGAAAGTTTTCACCATTTCAACCTCCTGAATTATGCGAGAAGGATCCGTTGTTTCAACAGAAACCCCCAAACCCCTCCTCAGTCCTATTCTTATTATTCAATTAAAAAACCCCGTGTTACCACGAGGTTTTCTATTATTTTAGTTCTACTTGTGCTCCTGCTTCGTTGAATTTCTTTTTCATTTCTTCTGCTTCTTCTTTCTTGACTCCTTCTTTGACTACTTGAGGACCAGTAGCAGCAGCATCAACTAAATCTTTAGCTTCTTTTAATCCTTTTGCAGTTGTGTCTCTAACAACTTTAATAACATCAATTTTCTTTTCACCAACAGATGTTAAAACAACATTGTATTCGCTCTTAGCTTCTGCTTGTGCTTCCCCTCCTGCTGGAGCAGCAGCTGCAGCAACTACTTGAGGAGCAGCAGATACGCCGAACTTCTTTTCTAATATTTTTACTAATTCAGCTAGATCTAAAACAGACATTTTTTCTATTTCATCAACTAGCTTTTTGAATTTTTCAGGAACCTCTACGATTTCTTTTTCTTCTGCCATATTTTTATATTTTAATTTATTATTTTTTAATTTGAGAAAGGACAAATACTAGTTTTCTCAAGTTTCCTCCTAAAACTCCAACAAAGTTTGAAGTAGGAGCGTTTAATGTCCCTAATAAATTGCCTATCAATTGCTCTTTACCTGGCAATTCAGCTATCCTAGTCATGTCATCTGCTCCATAGAACCTATTCTCAATATATCCGCCAACGATTTTAGCATTCGGGTTGACTTTGGAAAATTGATTAACTAATTTGGCTCCAGATATTTCATCTTCATAACCAAACACTAATCCTATTTCCCCTGTCATTTCTTTAGCATTAATATCAAGTTTTTTGTTCTTAAAAGCAATACTCATTAAGGTTTTTTTAGCTACCCTTAATTCATTTTTAGCTTTTCTAAGATTATTTCTTAGGGCAGACAAGTCTTTTACTTTTACTCCAGCAAAATCCATAAAAACAATTGATTTCTGTTTTTCAATTTTGCTTTCTATGTCTTTAACTATACTTTCTTTTTTTTCTTTTGTTAGTGCCATATGTTTAATAAAAAAAGACCTGATTATGCCACAGATCCTCGACCAAAGATAAAACATCTATCCTCGGCAGGTCTTACTAATTGCCTGCTTTCTGTGGATTACTGCTTTATTATATCCATTTCATTTAATTTGTCAATAATGGCTTTGCTAAATTCATTAATTGCTTCAGGACCATTGCCAGTAATGATATTATTATCGCAGACAACAAATTTATTTTTGAAAATAGCATTATTATCCTTTAATATCTTAATTGCTGATTTATCCATATTCGAAGACCAAACTGTGGCATTTTTGCCTTTTAATATGCCAGCTCTGGATAATATTACAGGAGCAATGCAAATTGCAGCAATTAATTTATTTTTATTCGAGAATTCCTTTATTATCCTATACGACGCTTCGTTATCTAGAAAATCAATTGCACCCGAACCTCCAGCAAAAATGATAGCATTAAATTCATTAATATCAATTTTGTCTATTGTTCCATCGATGATTGCCTCACCTCCAAACCTTCCTATGGCAATCCCCTTTTCATTACTAAAAGTTTTAACTTCAAAACCATTATTTTCTAATAATTCTTTAGTTTCAAAGTATTCCTCATCCCGGAAATCCTTAAAAGAAATAATAAAAGCAATTTTTTTCATCAGGTTTATTATATAATAATAAAATAAAAAAGGAAACCTTTACACAACAGGCTTCCATCTTTTACGCTTGATAATCGTGATTTTTGGTATCTCACCTCCCTTTTTTGCATTAATGCAATGGCATAATATGCATTTTAGTGTTTTTATGTGAGCTGTACTGAGATCTTCTGTCTCAACTTTAATCATTTCCTTTTCTATGAAACGATTAATAATTTCTATCAACTGTTCTTTTGGAACATTGTTGTCAAAGCAATATGTTGCATCTTCATAAAGCTTTTTTCTTTCCATAAATTCTTCAAGTTTTTTTTCACACGGAAAACCATAATCAATCATTAAGCACCTCTTTTTAAAGATACTACTTTATTATACTATGATTAATATTTTTTTGTGAATATTGACAAAAAATAATATTTTTGTTATTAAAATAAAGGTTCACTATGCCTTTAATAAAAAACGGAAACAGCAAAAGACAATTAGAAATTGCGATTAAAAAGACATTTACAATGGGTCCAGCTATTCCGACTCGATCTCAGGAAAGAGAACAAAAAAGGCCAGCAACTCTAGAAGAGTTATCAAACGTTTATGATGCTATGCACCAAACGAGAAAAAGATAACTCTTTTTTTATTGATCCATTAAAAATACAGCAGCAGCAAAAACGGTTGTCCAAAGACCGTTTTTGTTTCCTTCTGCTGATTGGCAAGTATGAGTAGTCTTAATTATTTTTCCAGAAGTAATGTATTCTTGTTTTCTTTCGTTCCAAGCTTTTTCTGAATCAAATTCAATTCCTAAAGTTGTGGCAAGCATAGTGGCAGCTAAATCTTCTGCATAGTCTCCTGATATATCTGCTTTTTCTCCAAAAGAATGATGTTCTGATAAATATCCATAAGTGCTTCTATCATTAGGTATAGCTAGACCAATTGAAGCAGATATTAGTCTATTTGGCTCATTTGTTTCGTTTCTAGCCATAACACAGAAAGTTATTTGTCCTGGATTTAATTGATTAACCCCTTTTGATTTAGGAATAATCTCACAATTAGGAGGCAAAATACTTGAAACATAAACTAGGTTTTGATTTTCTATTCCAGCATCTCTTAAAGCTAGCTCAAAAGAAGCTAATTTGTCTCTGTGAACCCCAACTCCTTTTACGAAGAATATTTTTTTAGGAATCATTTTTTTAAACAATTTTATTGTAATAATAAATATTATATTCCTTTTTCATTTTTTTGCAATAAAAAAACAAGAAAAGATTTCTTGGTTCGAATTATGAAGTGAGGAGTGAGATATTTTTTATCTCCTCCATGGGAAGTGATTATCTAGGATATTTTAAATATCCCTTTTTTCCGTCAAGCAATACTTTGATTGTGTCAAAAAGCGACTTCATTTAATCCACCTCCATAATTGAAGCTTTTGGCTTCGATTAATTTTATATCATACATATATTTTTTTTGCAAGAGGAAATAAAAAAGGATTGAAGTTATCTCCCCTATGTTTCGTTAATTTTTTAAAAGAGCAATATGTTTATTTGAAAACAATTTGATTATCAATAAGAAAAGCTTTGTTGCCGTTTTTAATGAGAACCGGCCTACCGTTTTTATAATGCAATTCTCCGCAAACAATACAAGGATACGCTTGCTTGTACTCGGTGTTCCATCCACTGGAACTTACTGGTAACGATACAATTCCTGTTTTGTTAATCCTGCCATTACAGCCTTTTCTTTTGCAAATCATTTTAAAGCCTCCTCTTGGGGATAGTATCTTTATATAATTATATTTAACTGTATGTCAATATATAAAAAAACAGAATCTATGATTCTGAACTTCTTGATTCTTTAAATTCTCGAATAATTCTTTGAAGATTTTCTTCTTTTGTTTCCAGTAAATACTTGCCTGGACTATCCCCTTCTTTGCAGAAAGTGATCATTGGTCTTTTGCCTGTCCATTTAAAGAGTTCATAATAGAACACTTCATCCAAGATAACGTCATACTTTTCCGCGGTTTTCCCTAAGTACCTTTTGAGAAGGAAAAATTTCAATTTGCCTTTAAAACTAGACGTTTCTGGAATGCTTCTCGAGAATGATTCGCTTTTAAAGAGCATGTTTATAATATAGAAGAAAATAGGTGTTTTGTCAAATATGAATTAAGTTATTATACAACTCAAGAACTAACCTCTTGACCAATTTTATTCTTTATCTCTTCTAATCTTAGTTTAGATAAAGGCATTAATATTATTATAGAAATAAAGATTGTTAAAATAGAAATATAGTAAAGACTATTAATGTTTTCTTGGAAAATACTAGAAACAAATAAGGTAATAACAACTGCTATGTTCTGCACAATCCAGAATAATGCAGAAACTGGTTCTAGGTTCTCTTTAGTGGTGACATCTCCAATTAAAGCATATGTTGTTGGTCTCATGATTGCTGAGTTAAAAGCTAATAGAAGTATTCCTAAAACGAAAAGCATTTTTATTGTTAGAAAAAATAAACCAAAAATCATTAATGAATAAGAGAAAACCACCATTATTTTTCTTCCTTTTACGTCTGATAATTTACCTAACGAATAAGAGAGAAGAATGGGCAGGGCATAAAAAAGAAAAGAAAGCGGTCCAACAAAAGACGCACCCAATAATTCTTTTATTTGAATCGGAATTATTCCGATTACAAATCCATAGCTTAAATTAGCAACTAGCCATATGCTAGATATTCTCCAAACAGTTTTACTTGCTACGGATTTTTTTATTAATTTAAACTGATTCTTATTATCTCCTCCTTTTATATCCTCAAGAGTTAAAATAAAAAGGGTTCCAATAATTGGAAAAAGAGAAAAGAATAAAAAAGGAATATCAAAAGAAAAAGAAGAAACTAAAAATCCTAGAATAATAACCCCAGCAGCTGATCCAAAAGATTGAAAAGAATTAAAAATTCCTGAATTTTTTCCATAATCATTTTCATTGCTTGCTCTGATTAAGTAAGAGTTTGAACCCATCCACAACAAAGAGGCTGATATTCCTAATAAAATAGAAGAAGCATATATAACTAAGCTCGACTTAGTTAATAGAGATAAAATGAAAACAGAATACATTACTGAACTGAAGAGCATGCATTTTTTTGAGCCGAATTTAGAAATAAACCAAACAGAAAAAGGATTAAAAAGAATAAAGAATAAATAAACTAAAACTAAAGAACGGAATCCTATTTCTGCTATCCCCGCTTCAGAAAAAAATGTTGTTACATATTGTTGAACTCCGTTAAAACCAAAAAACATTAAAAGAAAGCCTATGCTCAGTATTTTTATTTGTTTTGATGCCATATATTTTATTACTTAATCCCCTCTCTAATTATAATTGAATAATTAGGATTGTTTCCTGTTACTCTTGATCTCTCTGTAATGTCGTAATAAATTTTAGCTTCTTTTAAGCTGAGAGATGTATCTATAAAGCCGTGATCGTAAACTAGTTCATCAGAAAAACCAGAAAATACTAATTTCCAAGAATAAGGAATAGTGTTGGGCCAAACCTGATTTACATGATATGCAATCAAGGAAGTACAATTAGCATTTAAGGTATTATACCATTTGGGACGAGTGTTTAATTCATTAACCTCTCTTAACATTTCTAATAATAATTTTCTTGCATCTTCTTTGTTTGTTGTTGTTGGATACAAAACAACATTATTTTTACGAATATTAGCCCTAACTAAAAGAGAGTCTCTTTCATCTGCCACAACATACATTAGAGGATAAGTTCTGAACACTCCAGCAAAAGCATTATAGCTTTGATGAATATTAGTTTTAGCTTCTATGCTAATAGTTAAAAATACATTATTTTCAAATTCAAAACTCAATAAACTATGAGCAGCATATCCAAAAGGTTCGTAAACATACCAAACTCTTTTTAATTCGTTTAGATTATATGTTCTATCATAATAATCAGCACTAATTACTTTTTCTCCTTCGTCATAAGTAAAGTTTCTTATATTCTTAATTGATAAGAGATTCTCATTAAGTTCTGAAGAAGCTGTTTTTGAATAGCCTATTGGCCAATCATCATTCAATAAAGGTTTTTTATTAAAATGCCAAATCAAAGATATAATTAATATTAAAAAGATGGATATAATTATTTTTTTCTTTTTCATTGTAGAAAATTAAATCAATAATTCTTTTACTTCTTTTAATTCTGTTGCTATGGGAGCTAAATATACTTTTATTTTGTTTCCATCAAATTGATTTATGATTTTAATAAAATCTTCGTAAGTTTCTTCTAATTCATATGCCTTCCAGTTTAATACCAAAACCCCCTTTTTATTAGATTTTATTATCTCTTCGCCTATTTGTCTTACCCAATCTGTTGTTTTGCAAGCTGATCCCAAGATTAGTCCATTAACATTTTTTAATGGCATTATTTCTTTAGCTCTTTCTGGAGAAGAACTTCCTCCATAAATTACACTTATTTCTGTATTATATTTATCTTTTATAGTGTTTTTTATAAAAGAGCACATGTTTTCTATTTGATTGGGTTGAGGAGGTAAAACATCTTCCCTACCGCTGCCTCTCGTGCCCCAGCTTGGTTCATATCCAAAAACTGTTTTTTCAATAATTTCTTTATTAATATCTTTTAAAATAATTTCTAACTTTTCTTTTATTTTCTCTTTCATTTTTCTGATTTCTTCTTCACTGCTATTGTCCCATCCTTTTTCTAGATCTTCCCAATCTTCTCCAATTAAAACAACATTATCAAGCATTTGTGATTTGATTGCAGAAATCCACTTCTTATTAATAACATCGGAATCATCTTTTACTTCTGAGTGCCCCAAGATTATACCTGTTGCCCCCGCTTTTTTAAGATGATAAAAACCAATCTCCCCTGTTCTGGCAAACTGGTTTTTATTGTCTCCTAAGTAAATATTAACATTCTGAGCAATTAAATATTTTTTTATATCCATACATATATTGTATTATATAATAAAAAAAAAGCAAATTCTAAAGAGATGTTTGTTCGTAATAAATAAAAAATCTCTCAAAGAGAAATCTTTTTAAATTTTCTCTGTGAGAGATATATTCCACTCAATTGTAATGAGTGTTTTTGCTAGCTTTTAATTAAGAAAGGTGATGCTCCCCACGCCAATGAGAATTTGTTGGTTGCTGGAAAAGCTAGATAAAATCAACAACCAATTCTTTTATATTAAATAATCTTATTATTGTCAATGGTGTTTTTTATTGCCTCAATGGTAATGCTTTCTAAATTAATACCATTATACTGTTGCTTACTGATCTCTTTATTCTCAAGAAGAATATTAACATTAAACCCTGCATTTTTAAGTTTATTTAAATAATCTTCTTTAAGTAATGCTCCAGCCACGCATCCACATAATAAGTCTTCATCGTTCTTTTGTTTTTCAGAGAGCTCTTCTAATAGGACAATGTCTGAAAGATATATTTTTCCTTTATTTTTTAAAACTCTATAAGCCTCTTTAAATGTTTTAGTTTTATCTGGAGTAAGATTTATTACGCAATTAGTGATTATAATATCTATAGAATTATCTTTAATTGGTAAATCCTCTATTTCTCCTAAAATAAATTCTGTGTTTTTAATATTAAGCTTTTTAGAATTTATTTTTGCTTTTTCGATCATTTCTTCGGTCATGTCTACACCAATAACTTTTCCAGTTTCTCCAACCTTTTTTGATGCTAAGAAACAATCAAATCCAGCTCCGCAGCCCAAATCTAAAACTATATCTCCTTCTTTGATTTTGCTTATTGCTACTGGATTACCGCACCCTAATCCAAGGTTTGCACCTGTTCCAAAATTAATATCATTGTCTGAATACCCTATTTTTTTTGAAACATCTTCATTATTTTTAGAACTGCAACAGCAGCCACAATTTTCAGTAGCGATTTCCTTATATTTTTCTTTTATAATATTTTTTATTTCTTTTTCCATTATAGTGAATTTATTCTATCATAAATTAAAAAAGAAGCAATTGCTTCTATTTAAATATTCTCCAGAGAGCATATAGCCCCAAGAGAATTAAAATTCCAGGAAGTGCAAGAAGGAATACGTGCCAGAAAGCAACTAGAATAACAATGAATGTGGGAAAATTTAATCCTTCTTTAACAATCGTGTTGGGAGGCATTAGGACTATAATAATTCCAATGATTGCAAGAATTGTTAGTATTCCTGGAATCTTAGCCAGGAATAAATCTGTAATCCTGCTTTCGAATTTTCTTTTTCCCATAACTAGCCATCTAAGGAACCTATAATCTATTCCTGCGGCGACAATTACGGTACAGATTTCAAAGATCAACACATCGTTTACCTCAATCATAATCTTTCATCTCAGTATATTAATAATACAATAAATAATAGCATGTGTCAATTAGTATGTTTAAATATTAATTGTTTTGTGTTAAAATAATCTATTAGAATAATATATTAAATACATGATTAAACCTATCTATACTTTGTTTTTAGCTTTACTTGTTGCTTTATTCGTTGGATTGGGTATTGATGCTTTTTACCCTTCTCCAACAGAGCCTAAGTATCCAATTGAGCTAGAGCAATATAAAGCAGCTCCTCAATGTGAGCAGAATCCAGAACAAGAAGCAAAATGGAATGAGTACATGAAAGATCAAGAAAAATTTACGGAAGAGAATAAGATATACAGTAGAAATGTTTCAATCATTTCTCTTATAGCTGCTATCATTATATTAATATTAAGCTTAACTCTTTTGAATAAAATAGAAATGATTGCTGATGGATTATTATTAGGTGGAGTTTTCACTACTTTGTATAGTATTATGAGGGGGCTGATGAGCGAGAATTCTCAGTTTAGATTTTTCATTGTAACAATCGGCCTTATTATTGCTTTTGTTTTGGGATATATAAAATTTATTCGTGAAAAAAAATAAGACGTATTTAATTACTTTATATTATGCTTTCTTTTCTTATTTTTTCGTTTTCAAAACGAATTGTAAATGGTATATAAAAAAGAGAAGAGCTAATCGCACTTCTCATGCCTTTTTTGCTGATTTCTATCAGCAGATTCTTTGCATCGTTTGATAAACGCTTTGGTAACCCTGTATTGTTTATCGTCACCAAGAATAATGTATTCTTTGGGATGCATTAATCTAGAAAATTCTAGATCACTATTTGAAAAAGAGCGAATCTCTTTTTCTGAAAATGGATGCCATCCATTTCGGTATTTGCAAAATCTCACTATGACTCCTGCAGTAAAAGCTGTTTTTCTGTCTCCGAAAGATTCCCATGGCTGTTCTCCGGTGTAAATGTCTTTTGGTTGGGGCAATGTTTCCATTTCTTACCTCCGTAATCTTTATAATCTTAATTTATTATAAAGTCAAATTTATTAAAAAAAGACTACCTTATATCAAGGAGTCTATTTATATAGCAATGAGTGATAAAAATTATAGATTGGGAATGATAAGTTCTTCGCTATTTTGGAGCGTGATAACGCTGTCAGGAGTATAGTACTGGAGTTCTGAAGGGAAATTTTGGGGCTTCATCCACATTTGGTTTGTTGTGAGATCTCTCATTCTTGAGTTGTAGTCACTCACGAACTTGTTATACTGCTGGATATAGCCATTACGTACGAATAAGTGATCTTCGTACATTTCTTTTGTTTTCCAATCCCATGTTGATGGATTTGGATACATCTTTTCAAAATTAGATATCTCCCTATCAGCATTGAGAATCTGAGATCCCATTTGCCTCACAGCATTATACTTGTCAATGAAGAACTTGTACTGACTAATTGAATAATCAGCACTGGTGTATTCTTGGGCTTTTTTACCATAGCCTGAAAAAAATCCAAGACATCCGGAAGAAAGCATTGCAGCTGCAATTAGGGTTACCATTAATAAGGCAATAATTACTTGCTTAGCCATGCTTTATCCTCCTCGCTAAGAGGAATCCCCTGTTTTAACTTGTTCTCAGCTTCAATGGCATGGTTATATACCTCCATATCGATGTTTTGATAAGAGATTACAGGAGTCTCAAATTTAATTGGTATATTTGAAACAAAATACGGTCCCTCGTGCCACTCATAATAGTTACCTTGAGGGTCCATCCAAATTACTCCAGGCGTGTCGTGGCCGAACATGCCAGAGGGATTCATCAACTGAGTTGTCCCAGGGACATAACCAGCAAAATTTCTAGCCTCTTCAACCTCATATCCACCTGAAGATTCTGAGTATGATAATCTTTCATATGGCTCTGTGCTTTTTGTAGCGGAAATGGTTTTACCCATTACTGCTGATTTGAATATCAGGTGTCCATCCCAACTAAAGCAATAGATCCATTGGATATTGTTTGGATCATTGACTTGATTGAGATAACCAAGGAAAATTTCTCTTTCGTTAGATTGCTTGAGAGTTGGCGTACTTTGCGTATCGAGCATTTTAGCTCGCTCTCCTTTTTGGTCAACTTCTGTACAACCAGCAAATAATATACTGGCCGCAATCATGAAACCAATTGCGATAATAGCGATTTTAGTAATTTTCAATTTATCACCATTTGATTGTCAAATAGCTCTCCTAGAAACCCTTTAATATTCACAGGCATAAAGCTTTCTAGGTACGAGTATTATTATATAATATTAATTCATTGTCAAGGAATTAAAATAATTAGATTAATTATTATAAAAGTGTTAGTATATGATTATATGGAATATCCAATAAGAATTAATAAGTATTTAAGAGATAAAGGATTAGCCTCTAGAAGAGAATCTGATTTGCTTATTAGAGATAAGAAAATTTTAGTAAACGGAAAAGTTGCTCAATTGGGAATGTTAATAAACAAAGAAGATAGGGTTGATATTAAAGAATCAAATAAAAAACTTATTTATTTAGCATACTATAAACCAAGAGGCCTAGCCACTCAAAGTATTGGTGACGAGCCAAGTGTGATTAAAAACTGGGAGTCGAAAAGAATTTTTCCTATCGGCAGACTGGATAAAGAATCTGAGGGTCTTTTAATTTTAACTAATGATGGAAGAATTACTTCCAAAATTTTAAATATTAAAGGAATATTTGAAAAAGAATATCTTGTTGAAGTTAGAGAGAAATTAGCAAATAATATTGTAGAAATATTCAAAAAAGGAATGAGTACAGAAATCGGAAATCTTTTGCCAGCTCAGGCTAAAATATTAAATACTAGACAGATTAAAATCATTCTTCATGAGGGAAAGAAACATCAAATTAGGATAATGCTCGGAGAATTAGGATATACTATTTTATCACTAAAACGTATTCGCATTGGAGGTATAAATATTGGAAAATTAAAACCAGGAGAAACTAGAAATTTAACTAAAGCAGAAGTCGATTCTATTAAAATTTAAAAAATCGATACAGTGGCTGGTTTAATTCTTTAATTGCTAATTTCAAAAAGATCGCTATATGCCATTATTTCTTTGGAACTTATATAGAATTGATATTTATTTCCTGTTGGTAGTTGAGGAACAATAAAAGAATATTCTCCTGTATTTGAAATATTCTCAACTTGCCAAGACTTGCTAGCACTTCCTTCTGTAATGTTTTTATCCATTAAAAATATATTAACATTATTACTAGGATCAATTGGTTCCCATTTAATTTGGTATGTTTGGCCTATTTTCCATTTATCATTTATTGTAGGAGAAAATATTGTTTTGTATGATTCTGAACATGAATTTATTTCTAATTGAAAAGTAGTAATCATCTTTTCAAAAGGATAACCAGGGTCACCAATTAATTTACACAAGCATTCGTCATGTTGATCCATATAATTAATAATACTGGTTTCAAGCATTTCTGTATCATTTATATTGACATTATTTTTTTCTATAAATTTTTTAAAATTTAATTTATTTAAATCTATACAGTTTTGTTTTGAATCTAATTTTTCTTGAACACCCAAACAATAATAAGGGTCTGTACATTTTAGACACTCTTCACGCCATTGATTATAAAGTTTATCAAAGGCACTATTCAAACAATTTACGTATTGTTCGTATGGATTCTCTTTGCTATTATTTTCTTGAGTGCATTTTTCTTCCCAGATTCTTAAACATTTATTCTTTGCTTCACACCAGGTGTATCCAGCTGATCCTATACATCCGTGTTCGTCTTTGTCTCCACCAACTATTTGTTGAGGCTCATTCATTTTGCTCCAAAAGAAATAGCCAACACTGCTGCCTAAGGCTAAAATTAAGAAAAATATTCCTGTGATTAATAATATTTTTTCTGTCTTTGGGTTCATAAATTTACTTTTATAATTATATAAATATTATATCATAAAACCAAAAACCAACACAATGTTGGTTTTTAAAATTAATAAATAATATTTGTATTGGGTAGCATTGTTTTAATTTCTTGTATTTTTTCTGCAGAATATTTATTTCCTGATAGATTTAATGTTTTTAAGTTATTCTTCAAGTTCCCTATTTCATTCGGCATCGTGTCAATATTATTATTAGAAAAATCTATCATAGTTAAATAATTAAGCTGACCGATTTCAGCTGGAATACCGGTAAGCTTATTATTTTTTGCTGATAGAATTTTTAGATTTGACATTTTTCTTATTTCCGCAGGTAGGGCTCCTTCTAAAATATTATTATCAAGATAAAGTTCTTTTACATTAGTAAACTCTCCAATCTCTGCTGGTAAGCTTTTCAATTGATTATTAGAAAGGTTAAGTATTAATACTTGATTTTTGTTTGATATACTGTTTGTATTAAAAAAACTTAAATTTTTATTACTCAAATTAAGAGTGCCCTGAGAGTTGTTTCCCGAAGAATTATTATTGTTCGGAATATTGTTGTCCGGAATATTTTTAGGATAATTAAAAGATAATATCGCAAAAAGAATAACTATAATCGCGATTATTATTAATATATTATTTATTTTCATATGTTTAATAGATTAGTCGTAATTTATTATTATGCTTAAATTATATAATAACTAATCTTTTAGGTCAATATCTTAATTACTTGATAAAAAACATATTATATTGGATTGGCATATAAAATTTTGTTTATAAAAAAATAAGAGCTCCCAACTAGGAATTGCTCTTAAGATTCTTAGTTTGGGAGCTATAATGATCCCAAGATATCCCTTTATTCGGTGGGAATTGCCGGTATATAAAGGGTCTAGCTGTTGCTCGGTTTAAGAGGGTAATCGAGACTTAATCAGGGGAAATTTGGATGTGGATTATCTCTACGAGAGAGAATTTGTTGAAACCCGCTAGACGATTTCAACAAGTTCTTTATAATAAATAATTATATTTTTGTCAATATTGATTTTTTCTCAATTTATAATATATTCATTTTAGTTAATTTTATTGCCTTGGTAGCTTAGTTAGTCAGAGTAGAGCCTCTAAAGCTCAGAACTTGAGTGCAATTCTCAACCAAGGCGTTTGCCGTTGTAACTCAGCGTGGTATGAGTGGAGAGCTGTTAACTCTCTTGTCACAGGTTCAAGTCCTGTCAGCGGCGTTTTTAAGACCATTATTGGTCTTTTTTTATATAATTTAATAAATTTTATTGCAGGACTAGTGTATAAAGTTCGAACTGAGATTGTTATTAATTGTATATAAAAAGTTAAATTTTATTGTTTTTAATTCTGCGATCTTATTTGACAATATTATATAAATATTGTATTATATTAATACCTCAAAGGAGGAACATTAGTTATGCAGTTTAAAAACATAATTTTGATTGCCTTATTCTTGACAGCCATCATTATGATGAGTTATTTTCTGGCTATTTGTGAAGGAATGGTTAATACTCCATTCGCGCATGGATTGAGGATCGTTGACGTAAACGCTACTTTAAAAGATAATGGTGATGAGGTTTACATATATACAGTTACCGTTAAAAATACAAATAATGTTGTTTTTCATGGTGATTATACTATATATTGTAAAATGGGCGGAAATGATTCATGGCTTTCCCATGCTTACGCTAAGATAAGTCCTGGTGAAAGTGAAGTACATTTTGTTGCTTCTCAAGCTGGTCCAAAACTAGAATTTGAAGCTAAGTTAAGAGAAGTTAATCTTTTATAGAATTTATGTTTTAAATAAAGTTAGAAAAAATCTAACTTTTATTTTTTAGATAAAATACTAATTATTATTTAACTTACTGGTCAAGCTTTAAATGCAGGGGCTCGTGTATAAAGTTAGAACCTTTCTAGTTTTAGATAAATTATCTTTTTCTTTCTCTATTCTCTAAATATCTCTTAACAGCCTCTTTTGAAGAAACCCAATTTCTCCCCTCCTTATGAGCTTCTAATTTACCGTTTCTAGCGAGAAGATTAAGATATTTAGAAGAAAAATTTATTTCTTCACTTAAATCTTTAAGTGGAATAAATTTTTCTTTTAATTTTCCTGCTGGAGTTAATACTTTAAGATACATGTCTAAAGATCTCTCAGTTGATTTAGCTACAAAAGCAATAAAACTATCTAAGTCTCCTTTATCTGCTTTAGATAATGTATTGTAATATCTTTTCCTGTCATTTTTTAGAATTATAGCTAAAGGGTAGCCATTTTGCATTAATATAATATTCATTGCCAATCTAGCGGTTCTACCATTACCATCAAAAAATGGATGAATAAAAATTATCTTATGATGAACTATAGCTGCTAATTCAATAGGATGTAATTTATTTTTATTTTGTTTTATAAAACTCATTAAATCATCCATTAATTTAGGTATATCCATTGCTTCTGGTGGTTTATGTTTAGCGCCACCAATTATTACAGAACTATTTCTATATCTTCCAGCCCATTCTTTATCAATACTTTGTATAACAATTTGATTTAAAGACCTTATTAGATTTTCTGATATTGTTGGCTTATTTTCTTTAGCAATTAATTCATATAAATAGTCTAGGGCTTCTTTGTGGTTTTTAGCTTCTAAATGATCTTTAAGTGGTTTGCCTTTTATAGTAATTCCTTCATTTATTACAAGATAGGTCTCTTTTAAAGTTAAACTATTCCCTTCAATAGCATTTGAATTATATGTCATTTCTATCTCAAATTGCTCTCTTATTTTCTTGACCGCTAATTCTGGTAATGGTCTAAAAGAGTTTAACCTTTTCAACTTTTCGTCTATTCTATTTTTAATTTTTGGATCTAGATAGGTCATATTTCTTAATATGGTTTACTCATAATTTATATCTATACCATATTAGCATATACTTTTTAAATTAGCAAGAAAAACAAAAACCAACGCAATAGTTGGTATTTAAAACTTGACAAGCTTTAAATGCAGGGGCTCGTGTATAAAGTTCGAACCAAAATTATGGTAATTTGTAAATAAAAAAAGAGGCATTATTTCTGTCCTTTTTCAGCCTCGGACATTTTTAGCAGGAAAAGCTTACTGGTCTAAGTATCTCCCCTTGACGGTTGATTTCATATATCTTTCCGTCTTTTTCTGCCCAGGTTATTCCACTTGGACTGAAAGATCCATCATCGTAAAGCATATCGAAGCGGGCAGTGTAGGCCGGTGTGCCATCCAAGCGGATGTGGAGAAATTTTTTGTCCTCCCTGCTCTTTGCTGGAGCTAGTCCATCCTCTTGGAAGTTGCCTACTTGTGCAAATCTTGCAGTGTAGGCCGGTGTGCCATCTGCATATCGAACATGAAAGTACTTACTTCCCCTTTTTGCTCTGACAAGACCATGTATGTCGACTATTCTACCAATCCAATTTAATCCATAACGCTCTGCGAATTCTTTCCTTTCTTCTTTAGAAAGTTTTTTCATCCCTTTTTCGAAATGTTCGTTCACCATTTTAAATTCTCCTTTTTCCGATGCATTTTAATGAGCAAGGGTATTATTATAATAATATATTTATTTTATTTTGTCAATAGTAATGAAAAACCAACAACGCAATAGTTGGTATTTAAAACTTGACAAGCTTTAAATGCAGGGATTACTGGACGATGTTAGAACCTGTTTAATTTTTAATTTGTAAAAATTTTTGGCTTGCCGTATCCCATTTAAAAATTATTTGGTAATTAGTTATATTATCATAATGATCTTCATTCGTTCCGGAAAATGTCTTACCAGCTATTATTATTTCATTAGTTTTATCATTGTCAAAATCATTTAAGATTATAGAGTCTATTGTACGGTTGTCAAAAATTGTATCATAATTTTCATTCACAGAACTGGTTGTTGAAAAAGCACATGCAAGTGATTTTAGAGGTTTTAATTCCCCGTCTTGAATTTGAAATAAATAATAAGTAGTATAACAATCAGCCCCACCACCACATCCAAAATCACTGCCCATGAATACCGACTTGCCAGATTTGACCATCGCTAAAGGTTTAACCAAAAAATTATTTTCACCTCCATGCGAGTATATATTTGTATAAAAATATGACATTCCATAACTACCATCTTTTTTCTTTTCAATAATAAAATTGTCGTAAAATCCTTTATTATATAATTTGGTTAAATTTGAACCAATTAAGTTTATTTCGCAATTATTCTTGCACAAAGATACTACCAATGTTTCTCTGTCTGAATTTATATCAAAATTACCCCTCTCAACTAAAATTCCTTCAAAATTTATCCTAGATTTATTCTCTATATATTCTTTAATTTTGTTATTCGATTCTAATATATCCGAAGAAAGAGATTTGGCCCAATCTAAAAAATTACTTTTTTGATTAGCTAATAAAGGGCACCCATTATTATAGCAATCAATTGTACCCCCTTCGTCTATTTGATTATAAATCATTCTAGCTTGTTCTGCGCCAAAATTGGAATTAATAAAACACAAAAGATCGTTTTCGTTTTCATATTCTTCACCTAATTCATTGTTTTCTAAATTATTATTTTCTTGATTTTGATTATTTTCTAATTCTTGATTCTGAATATTGGTTTGCCCTTGATTTTGATTATTTTCTTGTTTTTTATTTTGATCATTATTTTTTTGAGATTGATTTATCTTTACAGAAATAAAATAACCGCCCACCGTAATTACAATAACCGTAATTAATCCGATAATTAATATTTTAATAAGTCCTTTTTGATTCATAATAAATTTATTTATAATATTAGATTATCTTACCACAAAAACAAAACCCAACACAATGGTTGTATTAAAAACTTGTCAAGCTTTAAATGCAGGGGCTCTTGTATAAAGTTCGAACTGAGATTGGTTGTTTAAATAAAAAAAGATCAGTTATTTTCACTCGCTGA
>Ga0209201_1002341_pt1 | contig 18892 bp, 9 predicted proteins | sample AD_UKC055_MetaG_FD_184411 | JGI IMG/M metagenome (GOLD analysis project Ga0209201, IMG submission 184411) | Active sludge microbial communities of municipal wastewater-treating anaerobic digesters from USA - AD_UKC055_MetaG (SPAdes) (version 2) | ecosystem: Engineered > Bioreactor > Anaerobic >...
GCGCCTCCCATCCCGACCGTGATCGGAATGGAGCCGCGCGCGATCCAGGCACTCCCCGGGGAGAGGGTCGAGATCGATGTGCGCATGACGGATGCCGATGGACAGCCTTTCGAACCGTACTCGTTCGAGTGGTGGTCCGCGATCGACAGGCTTGAGGGCGGTGCCGGGTGGTCCAGCGAAAACGGTCTGATGTGCGATGCCGAACCGTCCGTCGAGACCCTGTCGCCAGGCGTGCGCAGACTGTCTTTCGTGGCCGGTCGGCGCGGTCAGTGCACCATCAACGTAAGAATCAAGACGTGTGGCGGGCTTCGCGACATACCGTGCATCAACTCGGAGTCCGCGGATTTCGGGCCGGTCTTTGTGAATATCATGGGCGGTGACACGGCCTCGGTTGCGCCGATGCAGCCGTCGGTGACAATCGTGCCGGGCGAGAGCCGTCCGGTGTGGGCTATTCCGATGCTGGAACCGGACAAGGACGGATTGCGTTACCCTTCCGGTCAGTCCTGGACGGTTAGCGTGTCCGACTCCTCGGTTGCCGTGGTCGATGGAACCAGGCGCGTGAAGGGTGTGGCGCCGGGAAGCGCGGAGATTGAGTTCCGTTCCGGGGATGCGGTCGCTACGATTCCGCTGACCGTGGTGTCCGGCACCGTCGGCGCGCCGCCGGATGGACGCATGCGCATGGAGGTCATCGATTTTGACGGGATCACGGATACCGGTGACATACGGGACGTGCCCGCCACGCTCGTGAATCCGATCTTTCCGCACAAGCACAGGATGTCGCTGGATTCGCGTGGATGGCCTTCGGCGGTGTTCGAGGTGTCGGCTGTCGGAGTGCATTGGCATGGAGTCCTGCAGATGGAGTGGACCGGCAGCGGCTTCGGGATTCAGCAGGTCGGCGACCCGTTCGAGAACTACTGGCAGCCGCAGTATGCGGTCGATAAGGCCGGTACAAGGTTCGTGGCAACGCAGTCGTCGTTGATGCAGGGTCTTCATCTGGCGGTCCAGAAACCCGGATACGAACCTGGTCGCTGGGACTTTTATCCTCTTCCACGCCGGATTGACATTGATGGCGCCGCTGACGACGACATGTTGATCCAGGGGGATGTCCAACTCGACACCGATCGGGAAGGAATATCGATCCTGAAGCGTCCCGACGGCGGGGTATGGGTGGCATATGTCGTGTGGCATCACGACCGCACCGATCCGGAGACGCCGTGCGTGCGCCTGCTGCGTCTGGCGACGGCCACGGCGGATGGCGTGCAGGTTCGCGATGTCGAGGAACTCAGGTTCAGTGAAGGCGTGAATGGATGCGAGGCGGCGGCGAAGAAACAGGCACGCGAAGTCGCGAATCTGCTGCTGATGCCGCCGGCGCCAGGCCGGAACCTGCCGGATATCCTGCTGCTTGAACAGGAACTGAACGTAAAGTTTTCCTACCCGCGGCTGTATCGCGCGGACGGTGGGCAGTGGAACAGGACGGACTGGCCCATCGACGGCCTTCTGGAGGACAACCTCTCCAGTATGTACAGGCTTCCGGTCGAGGCTGCGGTACCTGCTCCCGTGCCGCAGGATGAGGCGGCAAGACTGGTCTGGTCCATGAATTTCGACACGTTTTCCGATGAACTGGAACTGGCCTATTTCGGCTCGCCGTTCGACGACGGCCCGTACCCCGTCTGTTTCTGCGACCCGGGTGACCCGGTCGAACTGTTCGCGTTGCAGAATGACGGAAGCGTCTGGGTCGGCGACGGCAATCTGTCGCCTCTGCTCAAATTCACCAGAAATGGCCGCCTTGTGCGGGACTACCCGGAGTTGCAGATCCCGGCAGCCGGGGAGACCGACGAGTGGGTCGGCATGAACAACGTCTGGGGCTGGGCCGCCGACGATTCACGGTTCTTTTTCATGGTGAATCACTCCGGATGTCGGCTTGACCTGGTTGTGATCACGCCGCCCCGAATGGCTCGCGACGACGCGCCGGACACTGAAGGCGCCAGGCTGGGCGATCTTCTGACCGCGACCGAACTGAACCTGCGACCGATGGAACTGCCCGACGGTTCCGTGATGCTTCAGGCAGGGGCCAGGTTCGATCTTGCCAGAAATCACGAACTGGATCCGCTCAGCGGTCTGTGGCGTGCCGCGCCCCCTTCCGTCTCGGGTGGCGGCGCCGGGTGGTCCAAGGTGATGCAGCCGGTGCCGATGCTGGATTACCAGTCGCCGGAGCAGTTCTTCGCGCTTGATTCCCACCCGGGCGTGATCTTTGGCATCTGGACGAACCTTCACACCGGCATCGGCGAACTGGTCGAATCCCACGACGGTGGCGCGACCTGGACCAATCCCCGTGAACTGGGAGTGTTCATCTTCAAGGCGGTGCAGGTCGGAAAAGGTCTGGCTTTCGTGACCCACCAGCCCGTGGATGGAGCCGATGGTGGAAGGCCGACCGAGGTCGGAACGTGGTTCCTGCAGGACATGACGGTGGATGAGCCGATCATCGTGGAACTCGGTGCGCGCGTGCCGGTTCCGGCGAATCAATACAGCCAGATCGGGTCCCGCCTGAACATCCTGCCCCTGCCGGACGGCTTCATGGTGCTGATGTCGCTGGACGGCACGGCATGGCGCTCGGGAAGGCTGGATATCCGGAAGTACGACTCGACGGGTACCCTTGTGGATTCCTGCGTTTCCGACGTGCGGGAGTCGCTCGAGATGGATCTGTCGACAGCGGAGGCATTCGATGTCGCCGGTGATTCCGACACGGGCGTCATCATGCTGCGCCACGAAGCGAAGGGCGCCGGCGCCGAGTACCATGCATATTATTCGTTCGACCTGTTCCGGACCGAGGCGGAGTCGATCCTTCCTGGTTTCTGGGAGCCTCCGATGAAGGCGGTTCGCATGGATGACGGGTCACTGGCGTTCCTGGGCACGATGAACGTGGCGCCCGACCTCGAACGGGCCGCATGGACCGTCACGGCGGACGGGGAGTCCTGGTCCGATCCGAGTCTGCTGCGTCCGGAAGGTGGATTCGATCAGGAGATCTGGGGTGCCACCGCGACCAGTGACGGAAAAGTTCTGGTCATTCTCGGAGACAACCAGCTCTGGCGTGCCGGCGGAACCGGCCTGAATCAGGTCATGGACGGGATCGCGCTCCGCGTGCCGCAGCCCTGAAGAGCATCAGACACCCCAGACTGAAGGCGAGCAGCAGCAAGGGCAGGGCGGCGCGGCCATCGGGACTGTCAGAGGCTGAACATCCCGACACTGTTTCCGTTCCGATGTCGGTTTCCTGGTTGCCCTCGTCCGGCAACGTCACGAATTCCGCTCCGTTCAGTTCAGCGTCAGTCACGTCGAGGTGCCACGTATCCGGGACACCGGTGTCCGGCGAGACGTCGGCCGTATCGGTTTCGACCGTATCTGTTTGAACTTCCACGATGACGACATCCTCGTTCGGTTCGATGACGTCCGGCGTGTCCGAGTGGTCGCCCGGCGCCTCGATAAGCCGGACCGTGAATGCGCATCCGCCGGCATCGACTGAATCGCCCAGGAAAACGATCTGGATGAAAACGGCCCCGTCCTCGTCGGAAGACGGGATGTGGACCGTTCCCTGGTCGTGGTCTGCCGAGCCGTCAATCGTGTCCCCGGCGATACAGGCGGCGGACGTGGCGCAACCGGATTTGACGACAACGGCCATCGAGACATCGGGATCCGGCGTCACCTCGATGACGTACTCAGCGCCTGCCGTGGTGGACAGACGATAGAAGGCATCGGGGCCCGAGACCCCGTCGGTGACGCAGGCGTCCGGAACAGGCAGGTACGCGTGGTAGCCGGCGGCCTCGACACGCTGCTCGACGTCCAGATCAATCTCGTGCGCGCCCGGACATGTGTCGTTCGGTTTCAGAACGTCGCACAGGCCGTCAAAGCACGCGTGGGTCGGATCCACGCAGAACGACCAGTCGTCGAGGTTCGAGGCCAGGCACCCGCTCGTGTCGTCACATCTCTCGATTGTGCAGGGGTTGCCGTCGTCGCACGCGGAATCGTTTTCGACGAATCTGCATCCGCCGCTGGTTTCATCACAGGAATCCGTGGTGCAGTCGATGCCGTCGTCGCACTGCCTGGCGGCCCCGACGCATTCACCGGACGCGCATTTGTCGTTGATCGAGCATGTCAGCCCATCCTCGCAGTCGATTCCATCCATGGCGGCGTCATCAGGCAAGCAGTCCCAGGTCGCGGCGCCCGTCGAAGCGCACCGGGCGGCCACGCAGACGTCGGCGACCGCCGAACAGTCCGGTGACGCGCCAGGCAGGCATGTCCCGGAAGCGCATGCGTCGCCGACCGTGCAGCCGTCGTTGTCCGCGTTGCAGGCATTGCCCTCGGCTGGCGCCGGGTCCTTGACGCATTCCCAGGCATTCACGTCGGTCGAGCGGCACTTTCCCGTGTTGCACTGGTCGTTCAAACCTGAACAGTCGGCCCTTCCGCCGGTTACGCATCTGCCCGAACTGCACGTGTCGTTGATCGTGCATCCGCTGTTGTCGGCGTTGCACCGCTTTCCGTGGTGCGCGGTCGGGTCTTTCAGACATTCCATCGTCAACGGTCCCGCGCTGCGGCAGTATCCCGTGTTGCACTGGTCGCTGGCGATCGAGCAGTCCGCTGCGGCGCCAGTCACACATGTGCCGGAAACGCATGTATCGTCAACGGTGCATCCGTTGCCGTCGGCATCGCATACCTTGCCTTCAAAGCTGGCATGATCCCTGACGCATTCGTGGGAATCCGTCCCGGTCGCAACGCACAAACCCTGTCCGCACTGGTCGTCGAACACCGAGCAATCGGCTTCGTTCCCCGCCATGCAGGTTCCGTCAAGACACGAGTCTCCAACGGTACATCCGTCTCCGTCCGCGTCGCAGCCGGTTCCTTCGAGAGCGGTCGGATCCGGCAGGCACTCCATTTCGTTTCCGCCGTGCGACACGCATCTTCCGCGAACGCACTGGTCGTCAAGGCCCGTGCAGTCCGGAGCCGGCCCGGCCATGCATTCGCCCATGACGCAGGTGTCGTCGACGGTGCACCCGTCGTCGTCCGCGTCGCAGCCGGCGCCGTCCATCACAAGCGGGGCCTGGACGCATTCAAATGAGTTCGCGCCTGTGGTCAGACACGCGCCGGCGTTGCACTGGTCGGACTGCGATGAGCAGTCCGGACGGGTCCCGACCTGGCAATCCCCATCAACACAGATGTCATCGATGGTGCAACCGTCGCTGTCGGCGTCGCAGCGCTGCCCGTCCAGGCTGTCGGTGTCGATCACGCACTCGTGGGCGTTCTGGCCTGTCGAGAGGCATTGTGAGACGGTACACTGGTTAGCGAATTCGGTGCAGTCGGCGGTGGCGCCGGCAACGCAGCGTCCGAGTTCGCATTCGTCGTCGACGGTGCATCCGTTCGAGTCGGCGTTGCACAGGCTGCCTTCCCTGGCAGTCGGGTCCCGCCCGCATTTGAATGCGAACGGGCCTGTGGATTCACACGTCCCGACGTTGCAATCGTCGTCCTGACCGGAACAGTCGGGCAGACTCCCCGGCAGGCATCCGCCGAGCACGCATGTGTCAATCCGTGTGCAGCCGTTGCCGTCCGCATCGCAGATAGTTCCTTCCCGTGAAGTGGTGTCCATGACGCATTCGAAAGAGTTCGTGCCTTTGGAGATGCATGACCACAGCAGACACTGTGTGTTGTTCGCCCCGCACCCGGAGTCCCTGCCAGGGCTGCACTCACCCGCGACACACGTGTCGTCCACGGTGCAGCCATCGTCGTCGGCGTTGCACGGAGCCCCTTCATGTGGCGCGGGATCCTTCCTGCATTCCCATGTCATCGCGCCAGTGGCCTGGCAGTAGCCCGTGTTGCAGGAGTCGTCCTGTTCCCGGCAGTCGACCGGTTCGCCCGTGACGCAGACTCCCGCTACGCAGGAGTCGTCGCGCGTGCAGCCGTCCGAGTCGGCATCGCACGGAAGACCTTCGTGCATGGTCGGATCCATCACACACTCGTGACTGTCCGGCCCAGTCGACTGGCAGAAGGCGGTATTGCACCGGTCGGCCGCGCCAAGACAGTCCTGTTGGGTTCCGGCCTCGCAGACTCCGGATTGACAGACGTCGCCCGCGGTACACCCGTCGTTGTCCGCGTTGCACAGGGCGCCTTGCCAGGCGGCCCAGTCCAGGACGCATTCGAACTGGTCCGTCCCGGTGGAAATGCATGTTCCAACTCCGCACTGTCCATCCAGCGGCGAGCAGTCCGCTGCCTCGCCTGGTCGACAGGCTCCCTCGAGGCAGGTGTCGAATTGAGTGCATCCGTCGCCGTCAGCGTCGCAGGATGTGCCATCGCGAGGTTCCGAATCCGTCAGGCATTCGAAGGTGCGTGGACCCGTTGAATGGCATACGCCGATGTTGCACTCGTCCCCGACATCGGGGCAGTAGTTGACCGGACCGGCGATACATACGCCGTTTCCGCAGGTGTCGTCGACGGTGCAGCCATTGTTGTCCGCGTCGCAGGGCCGGTTGTTCAGCGGCGAGGGATTCTTGACGCAGACAAACGTATGGTTCCCCGTCGAACTGCACATTCCCGCATTGCACTGGTCATCGACACTACTGCAGTCCGGCAGATCACCCGCCATGCATTCACCCGACATGCACATGTCCTTGACCGTGCATCCGTCGCTGTCGGCGTTGCAGCGCACGCCCTCGAGCGGCGCCGGGTCCTTGAAGCATGTGAATGACGTGTTGCCGGTGGTCATGCAGGCGCCAACGTTGCAGGTGTCGTCCAGTGCCGTGCAATCCGGGGCGGGGCCTGGCAGGCATTGTCCAGACCCGCAGGTATCGTTGACCGTGCAGCCGTTGTTGTCCGCCTCGCATGACGCGCCTTCGTGGGGCGCCGGATTCTTGAGACACTCGAACGTCGTCGACCCTGTCGATGAGCAGTATCCCGTGTTGCACTGGTCGTCGGCGCTCGAGCAGTCGACCACCGCGCCGGGCTCGCAGGTTCCCGCGGTGCATCGATCCTGGGCGGTGCAGCCATTGCTGTCGGCGTTGCAGAACGTTCCGTCCGGCAGGTTCTCGGGCAGGCATTCGAAAGACACGGTGCCTGTGGAGTGGCAGACTCCGGAGTGACAGTCGTCCGCGACGGAGGAACAGTCGGGTGCGCTGCCGGGAACACAGGTTCCAGTTTCGCACCTGTCATCGACGGTGCAGCCGCTGCTGTCGGCGTTGCAGCCGCTGCCGTTCAGGGGCGTCGGGTTCTTGACGCAGACGTATGAGTTGTTGCCGCTCGACGCGCACTGGCCGACGTTGCACTGGTCGTCGCTGCCGGAGCAGTCTGGCATCAAGCCTGGCGTGCATGTGCCGGACTGGCAGATGTCGTCCACCGTGCAGCCGCTGCTGTCCGCGTTGCAGGCGTCTCCTTCTTTTGGAACTGGATCCCATATGCATGTGCGTGTGTTGTTCCCGGTGGATTTGCACGCCCGAACCCTGCACTGGTCCGCGACTTCCGGGCAGACGAATGCTGGACCGGCGACGCAGGCTCCGGCGGAGCATATGTCATCCTTCGTGCAACCGTTGCTGTCCGCGTTGCAGGCGACACCGTCCTTGGTGGTCGGATCCGCTTCGCATGTGTAGGTCGTCTGGCCGGTCGACACACACTGTCCGACGTTGCACTGGTCAGTGGCGGCAGAGCAGTCCGGCGCCGGGCCGGCGACGCATGCACCGGCCGAGCACTGGTCGTTCACGGTGCAGCCGTTGCCATCCGCGTCGCACGATCCGGCGACGAAACGGCATCCGTCGCAGCACGGACTGACCGTATCGCACTGGCATTCCGGGCCCAGTTTGAAGACTGAAACGGCGTAATGCTGGAGTCCGCCGTAGGTGCTGCCCCATGTCATCGTGTGGTTGGCGTGATCCCATGTGTCGTGGATATTGATGGTCGAGGTGCCTTCCTGATACCCGTATCCGAGCATCGTGTGGTTGGTGACGTGGATCAGCACCGGTCGACCCGCGTCGATCTCGGCCTTGAACTGATCGAGAGTGAATCCGAGTGTGTTTCCATTGTGTCCGAGGATGTACTGGTTGAAGTTTTCAAGAACCGTGTAGCCGCGGGATTCGAAGAAGACGCGCAGTCCATGGCCGCCGTCACGCTTCGTTTCTTCCGCGGGCACATAGTCGTACGTGGGTGAACCATCGGTGTAGTAGTAGAACCTGGTCGATCCGTCGATGTTGGTCAGTCTCGACTGATTGGTTCCCATGAAATCCGCCGTGCAGTCGGCGTCATCGTGTCTGGTCCAGCCGCCGGTGATGTAGGGATCCTGGGTGGTACTTTCCGTTTCGACCCAGTAGTCGTCGACGTGACCGCGCGCGGTTCTGCCGTCGATTCCGGAGTTCGTGGCGCTCAAGGGACATTCCCCCTCGCCCCAGGACGCGTTGTTCAAGGGCATCACGCCGCTGTTGGTCGGTCCGGAGTACATGTATGTGTAGCCCGTGCGATCGTAGTAGCCGGCCATCATCGCGGCCGAGGTCGCCGAACAACCGTAACACCAGTCGAAGGCGGGAACCTCGGTCATGGAGGCGGTGACCGTGTTCGAGGACAGGGCGGCCGCCGACATCCGGAAACCGACCGGCGGTCGTCCCGAGATTGTGATTTCGTCGACCATGCGTCCGTTTGAATCCTTGAACAACCTGACATCCATCAGGTTAGCCTGCTGGAATTCGTCCACCGCGTGGCGCAACAGTTCGGTTTGCAGCGAGTCGGGTGCCAGGACCGGCGCGATACGGTTCTGACCCGCACCGCGCGAATAGTCCAGATCCTGGAGCAGAACCGGTTGCGACACGCCGAGGGCCTCCTGATGCGAGACCGTTGTGTCGGCCGAACCGGAGCATCCGACGGTGAACCACGTGAAAAGCGCTATGGCGATCAGCGAGCACAATCTGGACATGGAGTCTCCCGAAACTGGTCGGAAGCTGCTGGAGTCTTCCGAAACCGGTCTGTATATGTTCAGGTTCCCTATAGATCATTGATGCGGGGCAGTCAAACCGTTCGCCAGGTTGGACCGCGCCGGTCACGGGGGTGGCCCGCATCGGCGGCCGTCAACCACCGAAGTACCGTCGCCGCCACCCCGAAGACCTGCTTCGGGAACCATCCACCATCCACCGACCCGTCCCGGTCATGCAGGCAACTCCCGTTGCATCCCATGCGTTCGTTCCTGTTCCCGACTTTGACACCCTTCTCCTTCAGTCAGGGGTAGGTTACTTGCAGGTTCTCCTTGAATGAAGGAGAATTGATACGTAATATCTCCCTGGTTCAAGGAGAATTGTCATGGATGATAAGTCATTGCCGGTCAATCCCGAGTTCCGTGCCGTGCTTGCTGAAAAGCTGGCGGATTCAGCACTTGGACGACTTCCGGATGTGACCCCCCGCCGTCATTCCGGGCTGGCGCAGTTTCCTGGGAAAGCCACGGCCGTAATCGGGATGCGCCGCGCCGGCAAAACGTTCTTTCTGCATCAGCTTCGGGCGGCAGATATCGCGGGGGGCGTGGCCCCGCGGCAGTTACCGTATGTCAATTTCGAAGACGACAGGCTTCTGGGGATGGATTCGTCCGGCCTGGCCGTGATGCTGGAAATGTATTATCGGGAAAATCCCGACCTGCGGGGTGGTGACGCGCGCGTTCTGTGGTGTCTTGACGAGGTTCAGGTCGTTCCCGGCTGGCAGCTTTTCGTGCGCCGGCTGCTCGACGCTGAAAAGACCGAAGTCGCCATCACCGGGTCGTCGGCTGCGATGTTGTCCAGGGAAATCGCCACCAGTCTGCGCGGCCGCGCATGGACCGTGAAAATATTCCCGTTTTCGTTCGACGAAGCGCTGCGGCATGCCGGCCTTTTTGTGCCGGATGGCCGCACCACGCTTTCTTCGGCGAAACGAACCGCCGTGGAAGCCCAATTCCTGGAGTACCTGAAGACCGGCGGCTTTCCTGAGGCGCAGGGCAGGGCGCCCGAGGTCCGCTGGCAGTTGCTGCGTGATTACGTCGACGTCGCCGTGCTTCGCGACGTAGTCGAGCGTCACGCGGTCACCAACGTGGCCGGGCTTCGGTGGTTGGTGCGTCATCTGCTCGGCAACGCCGGAGGCCTGTTCAGCGTCGAAAAATTCCACGCCGCGCTGAAGTCATCGGGCATTTCGGTCGGCAGGGACACGCTGCATGAATACGTCGCCCATGTGCAGGACTGCTTCCTGGTGCGGACCGTATGGATGGAATCGGCTTCCGAACGCCAGCGCATGGTCAACCCGCGCAAGGTCTATCCGATCGATCCGGGGCTGATACCTTTGTACGACCGGTCGGGCCGCTCGAACCTCGGTCATGCTCTTGAAACGGTCGTCCTGCTTGAACTGGAGCGTCGCGGGGCCGAAATCACGTACGTCAGGACGCCTGAAGGTTATGAAGTCGATTTCCTGGCGCGTCACACCGATGGTTCGTCCGAACTGATCCAGGTGTGCGCCGATGCCCTTGACCCTCAGACCGCAACCCGCGAAATCCGGGCGCTGGACGAAGCCGCCCGCGTTTTCCCGGGCGCCACGCCCCGCCTGTTGACGGCGACCCAGACCGGATTCCCGTCGTCCCTGCCCCCTGCCATCACCGCCGAACCGGCCTGGCAATGGATTGTCAGGGGATAGTCGGAAAAGCGGTTTCGACGACGACATGTACGACGCCTTCAGGCTCGGCAAAATGCTGATGTGAACCGGATTTCCACGGAACGCAACGTGACCACATATGGCTTATGTTGACGATACTTCCCGGAAAACCATTTCAAGCCATGCTGGACTGCATCATTCACGGCGGAGGCTCCGAGGCCATTGCGTACAGGAGGCTTTTCACCTCGAAAGGCTTCAGACCGGGATTTTTCGACAGGATCAGCGCCGCCACCGCCGAAAGATGCGGGGCCGCGAAGCTGCTGCCGATCTCCAGGATGTGGCCTCCACCAGGCTGGGGAACGCGGACATAGTATCCGCTGGCAAGGAACTCCGTGAAGCAGCGTGGTTTCAGTTTGAAGAAGAACTTCAGCGGATCGTCCACCTCGGTCCAGTAGACCTTTATCAGGTTCGAGAAGACCGAGGGAAAGCTGGGCATCTCGTAGTTCTCGCCGGCCGCGACCATGATCCTGTCGCGGTAGTAAGCCTTCTCGACCATGCGATGGAATGATTCGAAGTGGGCCGCGCCACGGCTGACCAGAAGGCCGCTGCTGACATTGATCACGTCACAGTGCTCGATGGCCCAGTCGATGCCGGCAAGCAGCACTCTGGCCTTGCCGCCGGCGCGTGGTGTGCCGTCGGATTCCGTTCCCGTGCATTTCAGGACCCGCACGCTGTAGATTTCGGCTTCGGGAGCCAGTCCGGCAATTATGCCGGCGCAGGCGGTTCCGTGTCCGGCAACGTCGATTCCGTCGTGTGGCGCGGCGACGATTTGACCGTCCCGCTCCTCAAGAACCACGCCGCCCGCGACGTGGCCGCAAAGGTCGGGATGGGTGCTGTCAACGCCGCTGTCGACCACGGCCACCTTGACGCCGCGTCCGGTCGAACCGGCCAGCCATCCGGCAGCATCGACATGTCCCAGAATTCCGTTCTTCATTCCGGAATTGACCTCAGAAATCGAAATCGCCGTTTTCGGGCCGCCCGGCCTTAAGCATCCTCAAAACGCCGTCGAGGATCTGCCCGAGCGACTCTTCGGCCTCCGGCCCGAACTCGGAGATTGCCCTGAGCGCCCCGACCAGTTCGGAGGTCCTGCGCCCCTTGCCCGTCAGATCGATGTTGCCGATAGTTCCGGCGATGTCGTTGAATGCGACCCTCGCCAGATCGCCGCGGCTGGATGCGTCGTCCCCGGCAGCCTCGGTGGCCAGTTTCAGCGCCCGCAGCAGCAGCGAATCCGCCATCTGGTTCGCGTTGAACAGGGCGAGCGTCGCCGCGCACACGGAACCGAGCATCGATATAAGTTCAATGTCACGCTGCTCGAACCGTTCCTTGTCCAGCAACTCCAGCACGCCGATCGACGTGTCGTCCGCGATCAGCGGCGCGACCAGGACCGAACGCCGACCGGCCTCCACCGACCCGGGTACCTCGTCGCCCGGCCAGGCGTCGTTGCCGGATTTGACATAGGCGCTGAGTCGTCCCGAGGCGGCGGCGCGACCGGCGAAACCCTTTCCGGCGGGAATCGGTGTCGAGACCGGATCCATTCCGGCGGCGCATGTGGGTGTCAGCACGCCGGTCTCGCGTTCGAACACGAAGATCACCGCCGCGGGCGCCCCGGTCAGTTTCGTGGCAAGTTCGGCGAACTGCCGCAGCGAAGCCTTCAATTCCGGCACGCGGGAAAGCTGGGCCACCGACTGCACGGTGTTCATAATCTCTTGAATCGACTCGTGAAACAGTGACAGCCTTCGTTGCAGCCTTTCCGCGTGCCTCTGCAACTCGACCAGTTCTGCCTGCCCCTTGACCGATTCCACCAGTGTCCGGGGGTCGAATTCGGCCTTGTACAGGAAGTCGTGCGCCCCAAGCTTCAGAAAGTTGACCGGCGCCTCCTGGCTGGGGAAGCCGGTGATCACGATGCATCTGATTCCGGGCAGCAGCTTCTTGATCTCCGAGAACATCTCGTCGCCGTTCTTGCCCGGCATGCGGACGTCGGTGATCAGGACGTCGAACGATTCCCTGCGGCACAACTCAATCGCTTGAATCGGGCTTTCCAGGGATACCACGTCGTAATCGGTCATGCTCTTGAGTATGAGTTCGTATTCGACCAGGTTGTCGGGCTGGTCGTCAACGATCAGCACCCTTGTCCTGTCAGACATCGCCAGCCTCCCCGCATCTGAACCTTACCGTCAGAGTCGTGCCGACTCCCGGGGTGGACTCGACAGCCACATCGGCCCGGTGGGCAGCAAGTATACTAAGACTGATGCTCATTCCGAGACCAGTGCCGCGGCCCGTCTCCTTCGTCGTGAAGAAGGGCTCGAAGACCCTGGCGCGCGTCTCCTCGTCCATGCCGCACCCGTCGTCGGATATCTTCATCTCAACGATGTCGCCCGAGTGACGTGTCGAGATCGTGATACGGCCTCCAAGTCCGCCATCGGCCTTCCTGGCGTCCACGATGGCGTCGCGGGCGTTCAGGATGAAGTTGATTACCGCCTGCTGGATCTCTTTTGGAAGACCCTTCAATGCCGGAACATCGCCGAGATCCGCGACCGCCTCGATCTTTTCGTTGCCCAGCAGGTCCTTCGAGATCATCAGAGCGTCACGAATCACCGTGTTGATGTCGTAGTCATGCCTGGACGCGATGTCAGATGGCTTCGCGAACGAGCTCAGCCTGTTGGACAACTCGGTGCAGCGCTTCACGTTCCTGATGATCAGTTCAAGGCCCTCCTGGATGTCCACCTGGCGTCCCGTCCTGACGCCTTCGAGCAGCAGTTCCGATCGGAGCCGGACCGGGTTCAGGGCGTTCTTGATCTCGTGTGCCACGCCACCGGATACCGTCCCCAGAACCGCCTGCCGCTCGGACGAAATCAGCTTCTTCTGAGTGGCTTTCAAGTCGTCGTATGCAGAATCGCGTTCCTTCAGGTTCTGCTGGATCTGGTCGACCATCCTGGCGTAGGTGCCGGCCAGGTCCTGAAGCTCCGACGCATAGAAGTCCGTGTTCATCAACCCGGTCGCGTTTTCGTGGTGCACCGGATCCGTTTTGTCCCCGGTCGCGAATTTCTCGCCGATGCGCACCAGTTCATCAAGCGGCCCAGCCACTCTTCGTCGCAGGGCGAGCACGTAGAACGCGCTGATCGCGATCATGAAAATGGTCAGGACGGCCACGATTCCAAGCATTGTCCAGACAAAGGTGTCGAACAGCGACCGAAGGTTCGAGTAGATCGAAGTCTGGCCACGAAGCTTGAATGCCAGCGTTCCCCGGAGTTCCCCATCGACGAAGACCGGCGTCATCATCAGGTACTGAGATGACTTCCTCAATCCCGGTTCGGCGGATTTCGGACCATTCGGAGACTGTTTCACGACCGTCTTATTCGGCGGTCGACCGTCGTCCGACAGCGCCAGGATATCGAGCCGATCGATCTGGCAGGGATCGTCCCGATCGGATGATCCTGCGAGGGGAAGGAGTTCCTGATCGAAGAGCTTGAAGCATTCCACGGAATCGGCGCCCCGGGCGAGCCTTGAGTAGTACCTGGAGGATTCCCGCAGAAGATCCGAATGGCTGGCGATCGTGGATTGATTGGGAAGCTTGACTCCGAAAGGCCTCTCCTGAGAAGGAGAGGCCCCGTTTTCCGTTTCAAACTCGGGTTTGTCTCCCAGATAGGCGGTCAAGACTTCCCTGACCATCCTGTTTTCCGCGAGGTTCCTGTGCGTGGGGGACGTGCAGTCGTCGCCTGTCGAGACGCCGATGAGGAGCACGCCCGTCGGCCGAAGCGACAGCCCGTAACCGGAATAGAGCACCACGCGCAGTTCGGTGATGCCCGATGAGTGCTCACAGGACGAAAATGGCGCCGGCCTGACGCGCAGGGATGATCTGGCCGGGCCCAGCCCTTCCAGGGAAGGTGGTTCCGGCGCTCTTGCCGGGTCGAAGCCTTCCCGGTACGCCGAGGCGACGTGCGCTTCCCGCGGGGGCGTCGTCAGCACCCGGAGATAGGCCACGCCGCCGTTCTTCCGCAAAACCCTCTCGAGCCGATTCTTTTCCTTCGAGGATGCGCGAAACAGTTCATCCAGCTTGAAACTGGACACCGCGGTATGGATGGAGCCGGCCGAGTGTATCGCCTCGCGGTGCAGAGCCTGTTCCTCGCCCTTGAGCCTTTCCATCTTTCCGAAGAAGACGAAGGCCACGATCAGGAAGGCAGAAACGATCAGGGTCACGATCATTCCCAGGAACATGCCGAACGAACCAAGAAGTCGCCGGTTGAGATCCGGGGGCGACGGATGCCTCGCGGGATTCCGGTTCATCGCGTGGCCTCCGTTCCATCATGAGACCTGGCCACGCAACTTCGTCCCAGCGCTGTCTGCAACCCGGACAGTGATAGATCGGGCGTCTTCCGGCCCGTAAGAATTTCGACCAGGAAGACTTCGACCGTCCTTCGGGTCGCCTCGTCCAGCCTGAAGCAGGAATGCCTGAAGACATCCGAGGATACGTCGCAGGTCTGCCCGGGCGCGCCAGTCAGGGCCGAGAGACGGCGAATGGCATCCAGAAGCGATTCGGGAGAACACGTCCCCGGCGTGTTTTGACCCCTGGGGATCAATCCGGGTGCCACGATGTTGATCTGGTTGATGATGTCCGTATCGCTACATTCGTTCAGGACGCATGTTCTTGCCGGCAACTGAAACTGCTCGATGAATATGGCTTTCTGGACCGTGCTTGAGAGCATGTCCACGGCAAGTCGTACTGCCCGGGCATGTTTTGTCGGACCTGTTTTCCCTGTACCCTCGAGCGAGTACGGAATCACCAGAGCGAGTCCGTCGCCGTCCTCGCATCCGGATGATTCGGAGCCATCCAGAAGCCGCGCGAACGAAATCCGATCAAGCCCGCCGCATGTGGTGGATATCGACCTGGGCCCGAAAAGGAGCCTGGGAACCTCGTTGGAGTATAACCAGCAGGATCCGGGCGTTTCGGGCGCGTCGGCGAGAAACACCTGGACGAGTCTTCTGGACATCTGGCGGTTCTGGCTTTCCGGAAGGAAGTCGTCATCGTCCCTGAATGGACCATCAGCCTTCTTCAGCATCTCGATCGCGGCGCGAGCGGTTTCCGTGTCGACCAGGAGCTTTCCGTTCGAATCGATCGGCCAGAGGGGCTCCCTGGTCCGGACGATCGCCAGGAAAAGTCTGTGGACGTCCTGGCCGTCGCAGACAATCCACCTGTCGGGAACCGATGCGGGGTCGTCGAGCCAGGCGCTGATGGTTCTTGTCCATAAAACGTCCGGCGTGACGGTCTGGTCCGACTCGCGGGCGGCCTTGAGACAGTCGTTTCGAAGGAGCACGACCTCGGGATTCCTGGTAAGGGGAACGCCGAATACCTGCCCGTCCACCATTACTGGAGAGACTTCCGCCTCCCGCAGGGCCGAACCGAGCTCCGTGTCGGGAGTTCCCGAACCGAGGGAGGCCAGCCATCCGGCGGCGACGAACTCGGGAATCCACGAGGCCTTTACAACCGCGGCGTCAAACTCGTCCTGGATCGTTCCCCAGCCCCCGGTTTTGCTGAAGATTCCGGCCAGTTCACCACCACCGTCGGCGGCGCTGTCCACGCGAAAGATGCCGGAGAAGAGGTGAACGAGCTGGTCGTACATCTGGTTTGAACCGGACGCTAGGTCGTTTTTCACTTCCAGCCAGCCCGGTTGGCCGGCGCCGGTCAGGGCCGCCCCGGCATCATCTTGAAGGATTCGGGCGGCATCCTCGAACCCGAACCGCCCGGTGAGAAGAACGAACGGGTCGCCATCCCCGGAAGGGGCGGTCGTCTCAATACGGCCGGTGCACGCCAGAGCGGTGGCGGAGATTAACAGGGCGGTCATCAGAGATGCGGTTCGCATCCATCCCCCGTGCGTCGGAGTGTCGTTTTCCTGATCCGGACAATGAATACAACACCCGGGGGCCTGTGGCAATCGAACCGCAGGCGCCCGATGCCGGTCAGCCGGCCTGTGGACTGTGATGTTACTCGACGCTTGTCCCGCCGTCGCGAATCCTGTCGGCGAGGAGTTCCATCGCGTGCTCGTCGCGCAGGAGCCTGACACAGGCCTGCTCGCGTTCAACGTCGGACATCCCGCCCTTCACGAGCCGGTCGACCAGGTCGGCCAGATCGGGATCGGTGGCAGCGCCGCACGGTCGAGGTCGACCGGAGTGAAGCGAGTAGGCCATGACCGCGTCGTCGGCGATCGGGAAGACTGCGTTCAAAATGGATTTGATTTCTTGTCTTTTCATGATTCCTCCGGGCCGCCAGACGATCCACGCCGCGATTCTTGCGCGACGCCCATGGAAAGTCTTGGGCGGGAGGCTTCGATCGATTCCGGAGTGCCTTCGTCGAGCATGCGGTTCACGTCGTCGTGCAGGCATACCGACAGGATGTCGTCCCATCCGACCTTCAGCCCCGGATCGACCTCTTGCACGCGACGCATCGTTTCGTCGCGGATAAACGCCATGCTGCGGCTGAGGTACCGGCTCATCTTGCTTTCGTGCCAGCCCCAGACGCGCGCCACCTCGCGCTGGTTGACGCCGTGAATGTAAACGAGACGGAGCATCACGACGGCCGTCGGCTCGCAGGTGTCGAAGGCCATTTTCAAAGCCTTGATGATGGTGGCCTTGAGCTGGAAGTCACGGTGTTCGACGTCAACGCGGAAGGTGCGTTCATTGGACGGCTCGATGTTTACCTGGTGGCTCTGGCGTCGCCTGATGTCGAGAAGGCGGTTCCGGACCACCCGCCCGAGCCAGTGCGACAGGGAGGATTTGCCGGCGTAGCGGGCAAGGAGCGGCTCGCCATCATCGCCGCGGCCCGTGAAGAGATCACTCCATACGTCCGCCACGACGTCCTCGGCCTGCGGTTCGGGGATCCTCATGTACAGAAGTTTTTCGACCATACGACGGTAATAGGTGACGTGGAGCGTCGAGATCGCCGCCGAGTCGTTTTCCAGGCAGCGCCTGACGAGTTCAACATCTTCGGCATAGGTGCCCTGCGCCAAGTGGTTGCTCCTCGAAACTATGAACGGGGGAATCATGTCAAATCGCGGCTCTTATGACAAGACCTTCACAGACCTTTCAGCCGGGCGATTTCCTTGCGGGCGTTCTCGACGAACGGGCGCTCGTCGGTCTTGTTGCGGGCGGCGGCGACGTACTTTTCCCACGCCTCGATTGCCGCGTCGTAGTCCTCGGTCGCCGAGAGCGCCGCGGCCAGGTTGTAAAGGGCGGGGGTGTAGTCGGGCTTGACCGCGATGGCGGCGCGGTAGGCGGCAATCTCGCTGAGCGACTGTCCCATCATGTGATTGATGACCGCCTTGTTGTAGTGCGCGCGGTAAAACGCCGGGTCGAGCTCAATCACCTTTTCCAGAGCGGCCAGCGCCTGATCCAGATAGGGCTGGCGACGCTCGGACGAATCCATCGACTCGCCTTTCTTCATCAGAGCCAGACTGAGGTTGAAGCGAATCTCGGCGGACGCCGGCGCGGACTCGACGGCCTTGCCGGCGGTCTCGATGGCCTCGTCCCATTTTCCCGCCGCCATGTACGCTACGGTCAGATTGTTCCATGCGTCGGTGGCTCCGGGATCGATCTTCACGACCTTGGAAAGGGCGTCGATCGCCTCGTCCTTCTTTCCGAGATCCAGATATGCAAGCCCCAGATTGTGCAGTGCGTTGGCGTAGTTGGGATCCAGTTCAAGCGCCTTCTGATAGGCGGCGACCTCTTTCTGATGCTGCCTGACCGCGCCATAGGCGACCCCGAGGTTGTACCACCCTTCCTTGCTGTCCGGCTTCAACTGCACGCCTTTTTCGAGCGATGCGATGGCGCGATCCGGGAAACCGGCCGCCATTTCCTGGGCGCCGACCCTGAAGTAATCGGCAGCCGGGTCCTGAGCCAGGGCCGCGAAGGGCAGGGTGGCCACAATCAGTGCGACAATGTAAGAAATTCGTTGGGTTTTCATCGGTTGACCCCCTGTGTTTTCAGTCGAACAGTCCGCTGACTCCAGGCGTGTACCTGATTGGTCTCGCGTCCCGCGGAAGCTCCGTGACCGGTCTTCCCCTGCGCCCGATCATATGCCGTGTCTTGGCAAACTCGTATTCCACGACTTCGAAGAACACGTCCGGCTTATCCCCGGCGACGCGAGCCCCCGTTTCGGGATCACGCAGCCCTTCGGTCAGTGCCTTTCGCAGTTCCTCCGGGCATTCGCCGCGTCCGCTCCAGT